>ERZ1023510.33-NODE-33-length-40004-cov-1125.056046_pt1 | contig 40004 bp, 46 predicted proteins | sample MGYA00380549_ERZ1023510 | MGnify/ENA primary metagenome ERZ1023510 (study PRJEB33173, sample SAMEA4830364) | metagenome | study: EMG produced TPA metagenomics assembly of the PRJEB25223 data set... | reverse complement strand
TTCATAAAATTTACCTTGATTAGTTGAGTTTATATTTGCCCAATTGGGCGTTTCATCAAAAGGTTTGCATCCCCTTTTGATATTGTTAATTATATAATACACAACATAATAAAGCAAGCATTATTTGCAAAATTTTTCAGAAAAAAAATTTAAAAAAATTCGCTTAAATTCCTTGATTTTTTATTTTATGTATTATATAATTATACATATAGACGGCAAGACAAAAAGGTGATATTATGTATATTGATGATAGTAAATTAAACTCTTACAGTCGTGAAGAATTGGAGAAAGCAAAAATGGTAATTGATATTACAAAAGTATTGCATGATATGGAAATGGATAAACAGCGATACGAAAATGATCGAATGGAAAGACAAGCCCAATTGAATGCTGAAGCTGAAGAACGCAAGGTAAGAATTGCTAAAATGCAAGCCGAGCAAGCAAAAATTATCAAGGAAACGAAATTATATCCTTGGGTAGCTTTTGCAATCGCCATCATTGCACTTTGTGCAACATTGGTTAAATAATTTTTTTAAAACGCCGTCTATATCAATTTTAACTTGCAAAGGTTAAAATTGTTTGCATCATCTTTTTGTAGAGCCAGCAGAGCCCCCATAGACCAGTGGCACCAATCACCACAAGGCCTGCAAGAAAAAACCAAAACGCCGCTTTTGCGTTTTGGTTTTTTGTTTGCTTCATCTTCCCGTTTTCACCTGCGTCGCCCCGCCACGAATTAATTTTTTGCTACAAAGGATAAAATCAACCCCTTGCCCTTTAGGGTGAAAAAAATTTTCAGGCGCTTTTTCTGAAAATTTTTTTCAGGGTTGATTTTATCCTGCAAAAAATTAGAGTTGCGGATAAGGCGATGCAACGGTGGAAACGGTTAAGATGATAGGCCCTTGTGGTGATTGATGCCTTCCTTCTCCCTTCGCTTCTGCGTTAGGGATTGAAGCGGAAATGACCAGCAACATCACTTTAGAAAATCTTGCTTAGGCGGGGCTCTTTGAGACCTGCTTAAGCTTAGATTTTCTTAGTGATGGTGCGCAAGTCATTGAAGCGAAAAGCCCGACCCGAAGGGGAACGCCCAAATAATTCAACACCATCACCAGCACCAAACAAAACACCAAAAGAAAAACCGCTTAATTGCTTTAAAATACCTGCTTTTCGCTCGTAAAGGAATTTTGAAGGCTAGGCGCGCGCCTACACTCACGCTCACATGACGAAATACAGGCTTCTGAAAAGCCTAAACAATGCTAAAAACGCCGTATCGTTAGATACGGCGTTCTATCCATCCAAATCATTCCTTAGGCTGCTCGATGCCATAGTGCTTGTATAGCAGCGATAAAGCCAGCGCGGTGAACGGTGTTTCATCAGAATCAATTGCAGACAAAATATCTGAATCCGCTTCTACAGAAAAAGTCACAGGTTTTCTAACAAGGCCCTCTTCATATTTTTTAATGGCTCGTCTGGTGTATTCTGGGGTAATGTTGCTCATGGTCTTTTCCTAATTTGACAAATAACAAGGATAATGATAACATAGTCACCAATCAAGATACTTGATTAGTTGAGAAATCCCCAAGTTGCATCCTTGGGGATTTTGTTTTTTTAGCAATTATCAAACAAATAAATTTTGCCCTCAAGATGCTTTTTAAAGTGCGCTTGGATTGGATGATCCACGCCAATATCAATTCGTACAATCTGACAATAGCCCTTGCCTACAAAACTGGCAAAATATCGCTCGATCCAGCGCTTGATTTGTGAGGCGCTCATTTTAGCAAGCTCTGTAGAAACAGATTTTCGAAGGCAGATATTAGAAAAACCCACAGATACCCTAGACAACTCATTGCAATATTTGAATGAAATTTTGATATAGTCTGCATCCAGGGTTGATGGTTTATATACTTGAACCAAGGTGCTGATTGCTGTTACTAATCGTTTCATGTGTATGCTCCATGCCATCTTTGACCAGTACCTGCACCAAAGATGGGTTATTGTCCTTAATGAGAGTTAATCAGTAAACTTGTAAAATTCACGGCTAAATTTGCGGTAGCTGATGATTAAATCAGCATCTTGGCTGTCATATACCTGATTATACAGTTTTCCCAGCGCCCATTGTCTGGCATGGTGATATTTTTGGATTAATAACGCAGCGTCCGATTGATTGAGTTGCCAAATGGCATGACCTAAGGCAATGAATGAGCAGATAAAGCCAAAGGTTTTGTTATCCATTACACCTTCGGCATAGTTAAAGCGATTGGCGCAATCAAATAATCTGTCGTCAGATGGATAGCAGAAGAATACTTTGCCATGATCCATTTCGGCAAATTCCCAATAGCCGCCGTTATATTCTTCGTTAAGCATCTCAGCGATTTCATACAAGCAGTGTTCAAATACCACAGCGGCACGAGAGCCCAAATGGTCTACCAAAAACTCTGAGCGGCCTTGTTCATTAGCAATAGCAACATCACAGGTGGGAAACAAAACAGGGCTTTGTGCAGTGGATACGCCAATAGAAAATTCTTTGGCCTTTTGTACGGTTAATTTGTTCATAAAATTTACCTTGATTAGTTGAGTTTATATTTGCCCAATTGGGCGTTTCATCAAAAGGTTTGCATCCCCTTTTGATATTGTTAATTATATAATACACAACATAATAAAGCAAGTCATATTTACAATTTTTTTTGATATTTTCCCTATTTTTTTTCCAACTCACCTAAAGCAAATGTTTTGTCTTGCTTGGTAGACAAAGTTTCTTTTAATTGCATTTTATCATTAGTATGTACCTCAAATTTCATCTTAGAGCACGTCCAGTTTCTTGTGCGATCTGCTCTATTAATGCTTGTTTGATAACATTTTTAAGCTGTTTATCAGCTTTAGCTTTATCAAGCAGCTCAATTAATTTGAGCTCATCTGCATCATCAGCGTATAGATCAAAAGCATAGCGCTTAGTCTTGCGCTTTTGTAGATATTTTTTTGTATATTCAGCATCTTTACTCATGTTGATTTTGTCCCATCTGGTTGCTATAATAGATTTGCTTGTTACCAAGCGTTTTGTGTGTAAAATCCCCTACAGTTTGCTCTGCGGGGGATTTGTTTTCATAATATCTCACTTTTTTTAAAATAAAATCTTGACGCACTAGGCGCACTTTGCTATATTAATCATGTAAGGCATGATTTGCTTTCAATCTTTCGTCCGCACAGGGCGCTTAGAAAGCAATATCTTAATTTTATCAGGCGCACAGTCTGCTTAGAAAATAGTGTCTTACTCTTGTTTTTTCAGGCGTACAGCCTGCTAAAAAATACCCACTCTTGCAGTGGGTATTTGTTTTTCAGTCTATAACACATTAGCAAAAGCGCCCAAATTCTTTTTCAAGCTTAGCAAGTGTGCGCTCACCGCCTTTGCAGTAAAACAGATATGCTTCGTGGTCTGGACTATATTTATAGATTTCGTTGTAGCCGTGACTGCAACGGAATTTTTCAATTTTGAAACTCTTGTTAGCTTTAGCAAGTATTTCAAAAATTTCTGATGCTTGCTTGTTGCTGATTTTCTTGTTTTCGTATTGCTCAAGTATGATTGAGCAGATTTCATCAAATGATTTCTTATCAACATCAACACCGTCCGCCAGCTTGGCGGTGATGGCTTTGATTTCAGTAATGTGAAGAAAGCCTACCAAGTTTTGGCGGTTTTCTTGGATTGCTTTCATGTCTTGAATTTTCATAAGATTTCTCCTACCTAGTTTTGTGTGTGTTTGATATAAAGTGCATTATTGCTCTTTATGGGTTTATTATATCTAACTATAGTTAGATAGTCAAGCATTATTTTTTTAAAAAAATCAAAAAAAATTGATAATAGCACGCCAAGTGACAGTTTGGCACTATTATCAACCGCATAGGTTGCTTAGGAGGGCAATAATTGCGTCAACACAATTAATGCCCTATGCCTTTTTCATGCTCATAGATTTTTTGTTGCTGATTTTCCCTATTTTTTTCCAACTGCTTGAGCGGTTTATCCACAGGCCGCCGCCCCCGCCGTGCGCCCTCATAACGCTAACGGCGAAGGGGCGGCGATAGACTGTGGGTAATACCGCAATACAACGATATTTATTTTAGTAAATTTGCGTCGACGCAAATTTTATGAATGGGCTTTGTCGTCCGCCAGTTGATAATGCTCTCTGAGCAGCTGGCGCATCAAAGCACTAAAAACAACAGATTGATCATTTTTCATTGCTTGAATTAATGCTTGGTCTTTCTCTTTATGAAAAACCACATGTTTTTGTTTACGCGCTGGTTTCTTTGCTTGACTCATGATAATACCCTTATTCAAAATTTAATACATTATATAATATATATAATATAAATTAAACCACATTCCAATATTTTTGTTTCATCACATCAGTGATCTTAAAAATCATTGGCGGTAGTTTATAGTAATCCTCTTGTGCTGTTTTGGGTTTGTACAAAACTTGCTGGTTTTTGGGGATTAATGCCAAAATGTCATTAACAATCGCTTCTTGCTCAGATTCGCTCAATGCTTCAAAAATCAAAATGGCTTTGTCTTGCTCTGCTTTGACTTTAGCGGCTTCTTCCGCCTCTTCCAATTTTTTCTTCAATGCTGCTTTTTTGGCAGCGGCCTCCGCTTCTGCTTTTTTGGCAGCGGCCTCCTCTTCTTGCTTTCGCTTTTCGATGCGATCGCTGCCCCATGCCTCATCCAATGCTTTATAATAAACGCCGGCAATGTTTTTAATCTCTTTACCCTTTTCTTTTGACTGATCAAGATACTCATTGGCTCGCTCAATAATAGATCTGATCTGATCTTCGGTGTATTGCTCTAAATAAGCTTGGATTTTTCTATGCGATAACTCGATGCGCAAGCCGTCAAAGGCTGGGTGTTTTTCAGCAGCCGCGCTATGGTTATCGTCGCTGCTGGCTGCTGGTGCATCAGCATTGGTATTAGGCGGGTTAATGTTTTGCTTACCAACAATTTGTTCAATTCTGATGGCAGGTTGGCGGCCTTTTTTATATTTGGCAGTAAAAAATAAGCCCGTAACTTTTCTACCCTGATTGATATAATGTACTTCCACTTCAATATCAGACAAATCATTGTTGTTGATATTGGCAATTGGTTTGGTGATCGTCCAGCGGTTTAATTCAAAAAATTGCTTATACTCATGACCTTGCAAACCAATATATTCACGGTAGCTATCAATACTCATTTGTGGGGTTTTACCATAACCTAGCACCCGATCCAAGCCCATATAGTCTAAACATAATTTGTATATGATAGCTTCGTATTTACCAGTGAATGAATTAAAGATATTCCAGTTAATCAATAAAAACATCTCCGCAGCATCTTTATCGCCCTTCAATACATTAAGCACAAAAGAGGGCAGCATAAAACCCACGCGCGACCCTTTGATTTTCCATTCTGACAAAAACCCTGAGCCTTTGGAAGCAGGTTTACCATCCTTTTCAAGATAATTCAATACGATTGGCTCTTTGCGCAGCACTTCTAAATCTTGCTTTAAAAGTTTTTTACTGATTTCATAACCCATCATTTTTTCAAGTTCAGACAGACGAATAAAATAAAATCCTTCATCGTCAAACTCCAGCGCATCTTTTTCCATCGCGTCTTTGTAAGTCTTGAGTAGCAAAAACCAGTATTTGTATTGATTGATGGTGATTGAGTGCTTGACATGCACCAATGCCTGAGCAGTTTTAATCTCGTTTTTGTCGGCTGTCGTGGGTTGTTGAGGCATAACAATAAATCCATTTCAGTTAATAACTGCGTTCATTTTATCAATATAATGTAGTTTGTCAAATTTTTTTCTACATAATTGGTGTAGGAGATTTAGTTTTGTTCTACACCTTATGAAAAACAGGGGGTAAATTTCTACATAATAGGGGGGGGGTAAATTTCTACATAATAGGGGGGGGTAAATTTCTACATAATAGGGGGGTAAATTTCTACATAATAGGGGGGTAAATTTCTACATAATAAAACGCTGTAAGTATTGAAAATAAAGGCTTTACGCAGTGTCTAAATATAGCTTAAATTAGCTTAAAAAATAGCTAGCTAAGAGACCAGCTAGCTATTTTTTTATTTTTTTGATTGGTTTGTAGGTTAGTTGAAGTGAGAATTTTTGGGCTTCTTTGGCGCTGATAATCAATTAACGAATTTGCTAATTTTTAAGCCGTATAGCGCGTTTTAAAATTGCTCATGTAGGGTACATCATTTTTTTTGTTTAAAATTGATTGTGCGCGATTTGGTGAAGAAATACGGCTATTTATTTTGTATATTTTAAAAGGGGATTTGCATCCCCTTATTTTTTTAATCTTGGTTATTCTCTAAATCTTTTTCTAAGTAACCCTCTTTTAAGCGTTCTTTGAACCATTTGGGTGTTTTACCACGACCAGCCCAATAAGTACCGGTTACCGGATCTTGATATTTCGGTTTCGTTTTACGCAAATAGCCTTGTGCCGAAAATCCAACCAAATGCATTGCTTTGATTGGATCAATACTATTTGCCTTGCAGTAAGCCAAAAATTCGTCGCGCATTCTGAATAAATCTTGTCTGATTTTAAGCTGACGAACCCTGTTTAGTTCTTGCTCAACAGTTTCCAAATCAGACAAAGACATTTGATCCAGATTTAAATTCTCTGTATTATTTTCCATATGCGACACTCTATAAATAAACCTATCATAACATAACATAACGCAATGAAAAAATAATATATTTTAAAAATATATTATTTGAAATAACTATTTGCAAAATTGATTTTCTATAATTATTATTATAATCCTAAATAATATATTTGGGATTTTTTTTATGGCTGATAATTTGCAATATTTGCAAGATTATACTATTGAAATCTTGCAATATGAATATGCTAAAGAAAAGTTCGATCAACATAAAGCTTATTACTATGTTGAACATCTAATCACGCCCGTGATTGAAAGCATATCAAATAAGATATTACCATACACGAGCAATCATAGAATCAAGCGAAGCCCAATGCAGGTTGAGCTGGTGTTTGATACACCAGTTGTTTCGGATAATATTTTTAGCGTCGCTGTTAATTATGAAATGACTGAAATTGTTTTTTATTTGCATTCACCATCTTTGCACATAGAGACCAAAACCTTATCAATTGAAGATCCAAATGTTTTTAATGAGCAAGATATATGGCTTGAGTTTGCGCGAATGTTAACGGATAGAAAAAAAGGTTTGGATCAAAATTTTTTACCCTCTGATGAAAAATAATGATAAAGTTGCGCCATAGCGATTTGCGTCGGCGCAATTTTTTTTGTTTAAAATAAAAATATAAATATTTTTATATATTAAAAAAATATTTATTGAAAATATTTTTTTAATATATTATGATGACCATATTCCAATTTCAATCAAGAAGGTATGATATGGCAAAAAGAGATCGTTTACTGGCATGTATGAGCTTTGATGAATTAGCTGATTTGTTGAAAAAAACACGAATTAGAACGAAAGGTAAAAATATTGCGTTTGATGTTTTGGTAAAAGGTATGGATATTAGTAGCGTTGCACGTAATCATCAAGTGAGCGAGCAATGGGTGCTTAATTTGTGCAACAGAATTAAAGAATTAAAAATTAATTCCAACTCTGTGAAAATATCTGTTACTCTACCAGCCTCAATTGCACCGCAAGCGCAACAAATTTTGACGGGGCTTAAAGAAGTCTACGAATTGGGGCTTAACGAAGGGGAAAAAGCATGAAAACTCTAGTGGTGGCAAACCAAAAAGGTGGTGTTGGAAAAACTACAATAGCGGTACATATTGCGCTTTTAGCCGTGCAAATGGGTAAAAAAACACTATATATTGATTTGGACGTGCAAGCCAACTCATCTGAATTTTTAAAAAATGGCCATGCTGAGCTATTGTTGAATGCATCAGATCTATTCAAATCTGATCAGGATTTTGAATTTGCGTCGGCGCAATTTGTGGTATTTAGTGCAGATACTGAGCTGGCCAATTCAGATTTTAATTTAGAAAACTGGGTGATAAACATCAAAAAAATCCAATCTGAATTTGATTTTTGTGTGATTGATACACCGCCAACCTTGGGATTGTCACAAGTAGCGCCAATTGTGATTGCTAATTATGTGCTATCACCTATTGAATTAAGTCCATTTTCTGTTCAAGGTGCTGCCAATTTATTGACAACATTAACCAACTTGCAAACCAAGTTTAATTCTAATTTGAAATTTTTGGGCTTGATTCCTTCTCGAGTTAATGCTAATAATAATCGCCAGTTGGAAATTTTGGCGCAAATGAAAGAGCAATACAATGAATTAATGTATCCGGAAGATATGTTTATTCCAGAGCGTCAAGCCTTTGTTGATTCTGTACATTTACAGATTCCAGTTTGGCAAATCAAAGAGCATGCCGCAAAAAAAGTGACCACAAAAGTACGCCCAATATTTACGGATATTATTAATCGGGCAATGCAGTAGGAGTGTGTTGTAATGAATGACAAATTAGCAACTTTAAATTTGGGCGGGTTATTGAATAAACCTGTAATTGGCCAAGTGAGTGAAATTGATATTTCATTGATTGCTGAAGATAGCTTGAATGCTCGCCGTGAATTTCATGATGACACTTTGCATGAATTGGCGCAGAGCATCAAAGAGCACGGTGTTATTTCGCCAATTTCACTCAGAGCTAATCCAATTAAAGACGGTTATTATATTATCAACCATGGTCATCGTCGTTTCAGAGCGGCGAAATTGGCAGATAAAACGACGATTCCGGCTTTCTTAGATAATGAGATTGATGTGTTTGGCCGTTTTATTGAAAACATTCAAAGAGAAGATTTGTCACCGCTTGATATCGCCAATCAGCTCAATACTTTTGTAAAAGATGGTATGCAAGGTAAGGATATCGCTGAAAAAATAGGTAAGAGCGATAGCTGGGTATCAAGACATTTAGGCTTATTGTCTGCACCAATGACAATCAAAAAATCGCTTGAAGATGGTAAAATCAAATCAGTTGAAGCAGCAAAAACACTGGCAAGCTTAAGTAATGATCATCCTGTTGAAGTGGAAGGCTTTTTGAGTAATGCAGAGGGTGAAATCACACAAAAGCAAGTGCGTGAGTTTTCTAAAGAACTTAAAAATGAAAAATCGGCGGATGTTGCTTTATTTGACTTGGAGTCATCAACCGAAGAAGAGATGGTTAAAAATAAAGAAGAAGTTAAGTTAGAACAAGTAGCGAATACCGAAATAGTCTACAATTCAAAATCAATTTTAATCATTGAGATGCTAGAAGCTGCCCAATTAACAGCCGAACAAAAAGAACAAATGCTACAAGAGTTGAGCGATGAAGAGCGTTTTGATGACAGTTTTAATGAGATACGCTTTTATTTAAGACAGATGGATCTTGATATTTAATTCTCTATAAAGTTAAAAAGCCCTTGTTATCAGCAAGGGCTTTTTATTTTCTTTTCAATATAAAATATTTATGATAAAATATTTATATAAAATGATTATATATATATATATATATATATATAATCATTTAAAAAAAGTTTGTGTCTATATATTGCAATTATGTAAAAATTACAATAAGATAGTGTTTGAAGTTTAACTATATTTAGAGCGTATTTTGCATGAAAACAAAATATGTCTTCACAGCATTGTTTTTGATGTTGAGCGTGATGTTTTGCAGTCAAGCAAAGGCTGCCTGCTGGAATGATGCAGGCGCCAAATATGGGATTGACCCATTGTTACTAATGGCGATTGGTTGGCAAGAGTCCCGTGGCAATCCTAACGCCGTCGGTCCGCCGCTCAAAGATGGTAATGTGGCTTTGGGATTGATGCAAATTAACACAATTCATCTGTCAAACTTGCGAAAACAGGGCATTGGCAGACGCGATTTGTTTAATCCGTGCATCAGTGTTCATGTTGGTGCGCAAGTTTTAAGAGACTGTATCAATAAATTTAGTGAAATTTGGCGTTCGGTCGGTTGTTACTATGGCGGGCCAAATTCAAAAGCATATACAGCCATGGCTAATTATTCAAAAGATGTGCAAAAACATTATAGTCGCTATGTTGGCATGTATCGTGGTGCATCACAGCCTCAAGCAGTACAGCCAACCCCTCAGGTAACGCAAGTAACGCAGCAACAAAATTTTCAACCAGTTATTGTAGGAGTGACGCGCTATGAGCCGCAAATCGTTCAAACATTCAAAGCAGATGCTGACGACCTTAAGTTTATTATGCTTAGCGATTAGTGGTTGTGTCAGCCAACCAGAAACGACGATGTGGCAATATCATCCCAAACAGATTCAGTCACTGAATGCACCAATACCCTTCAGCTCTTATGTCAATGTCACTCAGCAGATTCAAGATGAACAGCTACAATATGTTACTTGCAGTTTTAATGTTTGTCCGGCTTTTCAACGCAAAACATTAATTGACGCACAGTAGCCTTGATGTGCTTCTTAATTAAACCAACCAAGGCATAATCTTAACAGATACATTTAAGGAGAAATTATGAATATGTATCTATCAAAAGAAAGCTTGTCACAGCAAACACTGTTGGTCTGGGAAAATAATAAGCGTGTCATTTTGACTGCTGCTGTTATTCTTGCATTCCTTGCTTTATCTATTGATTTTGCTGAAGCTGCTCGTACAACTGATGAATTTTCAGCAACTTCAGCAAAATTTGAGGGCTGGATCAAAGGCAATCTGGGTAAAACCATTGCTTTTGTTTCGTTGATTATCGGTGCTGGTATTGCAGCGTTTAAAAAAGATGGCATGGCGTTAATTTTTGCCCTATTTATCGCTATCGGTATCGGTATTATTGTTGGTCTGATTAATGCAACATTTACCGCACTAATCTAATCAATAATTTGCGTCGGCGCAAATAAGAGGGTTAACACTCATGCAAAACGACAGTCACATGATACCAACACGGCTTGACGACAAGCCAAAGTTCTTATTTTTTGACTATGATGTTGCCATTGTTGCTTTGATTCCCTGTGCAGCTGGGATTGCCATTAATCAATTTTTTGGATTGGTTGGTTTATTTATTGGTTGCATTATGGCCGTCGGCTATAAGAGTTTTAAGGCAGGAAAGCACGCAGGGGTGTTAACCCACTTAATTTTTTGGAAGACGGGCACGCCAAAAACAGCTGCTATGCCGAAATCTCACCAGAGAAATTTTTTAGGATGATTTCATGAATTTGGATGCAGGCCAAAAAACTATTGCCGAAGTTAAAAATGCCAATAGATTTTTTAAAAGTTTATTGGTTATTTTTGCTTTAAGCAATCTGATTTTAACTGGCTCATTGTTGTATATGTTGATGCGCGACAATGTGATTATTACACCGCCAGTTGTGACCAATAAATATGAAATTGGTGCAAACACCAGCGAAAAGTATTTGGTGGATATGGCGGAATATGTCATTACCATGCTGCGTACGGTAAATAAGGACAATGTGGACTACAACAACAATATAATTTTTAAGATGGTTGATGCTGACCACTTGCCGCAACTGCGCAAAAACTTAGATGCTCAAGCATCAAGAATTAAACGCGAAGATATTATGACAGTTTGGTCTGGTTCTATCGGTGAGCCACAAGTAATCAACAGAAACACCGTGGTTTTGAGTGGCAAACTTAAAACTTATTACTCAGACAAATTGGTATCTGCCGATATTAAAGATTACAGAATTGAATTTGGTACAAGCGGAATAGGAAGAATTTATGTTAAAAAAGTTGAAGAAGTTAAGCCAGATGATGCTGCCATTGGCGGTGCTAACCCTTAGTGCTGAGACATACGCTAAAAGTGAAGTAATCAACGCTGACCGCTTTACGGCCGAGGTAGCTATTTCACGCCTTGAGCAAAACTTGATTGAAATTCAAGACCGCCGTATCAGCTCTGTAATCCCCTCGATTGCAGGGGCTTTGGCGTATCACAAAGATGATGAAAATGGTGTGTTGTATTTTACGCTGACCAATGACCAGCACATGGGTACGATTTCTATGTTTGTTAATGATGACCAAGGAGGGCGTTATCGCTTGATTCTTGTACCATCAAACCAAGGCGCGCAAGAGATTATTTTGGTTCCGCCAAGTGCTGCCACTAAAGAAAAGACCAAACCAAGCAATGAAGCGCATATTGCCATGATTAAGCAGCTTATGACAGACATGGCAAATCATGCTAACGGCACAGAAATTTCTGATAATATCAAAGTTGCCCAAGTTAATGAAAATATACCGCTTTGGCATGAGGCACAGCTCATTTTGCTTTATAAATTTGATACCGAAGAGCTGACAGGCGAATCTTATCAAATCACCAACCAAACCAAGGTTGTGCTGCAATTAAGAGAGCAGGAATTTTATCGTAATAATGTGTATGGAGTAAGTGTTTCCAAGTTAACACTAGAGCCAAACGAAACCGCTTTTGTTTATATCGTTAGAGGTAAAGAATGAGCGCAGTAGATAAAAATGACGAACGCAGAAAAAAGCAGTTTATTTTAGCTGGCACAGCTGGCGGTTTGCTATTAATTGTCGGTTTGGGCAGTATATTCTTAATGGATAGCGGCGCAGAAGAAGAGACTATCGAGGTACAAACGGTTGAGTTGCAGCCAGTGGGTGGCATTGAGCATGAAGATGCTTGGCGGCGTAGTGTTGCCGAAGAAGATGGTATGAGACAAATTCAGATGGAAGAGCTGCAAGCAGAATTGGATGCCACCCGCGAAAACAACGCTGCCATCTTAGAGCAAATGAATGCATTAAGTACACAAATTGCTGAGATTCAATCACGCCCAGTACAAGAGGTGGTGCGTGAAGTGAGTGTATCAACACCTGTACCATCAGTAAGCTATACACCAACCCCAGCGGCTGCACCAGCCATACCAAGCTATACCAGCCCAGTGCTACCAACACCTGTGGCTGACCCTGTAACTGGTGTAACTGGTACAACATCAGTTGAGGGCTATACACCGCCAGCACCAACACCAAGAGAGCCAAGAAAGTTAGAAATTATCACTTTTGAGAATAATAAAAATAGTGCAAGTGGTGCAAAATCTGTTTCTGAGGATAACACACTGATTCCTACCGCCTCATTTGTAGCGGCAACGCTACTAAATGGCGCAGATGCGCCGACTGGCGGACAAGCACAAAGCAACCCGTTACCAATTGTGCTACAAGTCAAAAACCCTGCCAACTTACCAAACGGCTATAAAGCAAACATTAAAAATTGCCGTTTTTTGGCGGCGGCTTGGGGTGATTTAAGCTCAGAGCGTATGTTTGCACGCATCGAAACGCTATCTTGCATCATCAATGGCAAATCCTATGAGATGCCAGCCAAGGGTTATCTTGTTGGTGAAGATGGTAAAACAGGTATGCGTGGCCGCGTTGTGAGCAAAAAGGGTAAGCTTTTGGGTATGTCATTCTTATCTGGTGTTGTAAGCGCAACAGGCTCAGTTGCTTCATCGATTGGCAGCACCCAAACTTCTATTGGTGGATTAAGCACCAGTACAGTACGAGGCTCAGATGCAGCGCGTGCAGCCATTGGCGGTGGTATAAGTGAGGGTTCTAACACACTGGCAGAATACTACAGAGAGCAAGCCGAAAGATTGTTTGATGTGATTGAAGTGGATGCTGGACGCGCGCCAGAGGTGTTGATTACCAGTCCAATTGAGTTTCCAGCTGGCATCAAACTAAGAAAATAGGCGAATAAGATGAGCTGGACTAAGACGCTCGGCAGTGTATTTTTAGTGATGGCTGCAACCATGCCAGCCGTTGCCAATCAGAATCTATGGCAGTCTTTGAGTTTAAAAAATGCCTTGGTGTATAAACAGGGCAATGGAAAAAAACAAGTTGCTATGATAACCGCTCTTAATTGTGGCTATTGTCGCTTATTAGAGCAAGAGCTGACCAAGATGGATGATATAACCATCTACAAGTTTATTACACCAATCCAAGGCGGCTATAGCCAGTCTGTTAGTGTTTGGTGTTCAGCTGATAGAAATAAGGCTTATGCAAAAGTTTTATTACGCCAAGAGCAGATACAAATGAGCAGTTGCAATAACCCCATTGCCAGCAATCTTGCGTGGTTTTATAAAAATAAATTAGTGGGTGCGCCAGCACTAATTTCTACCAAAGGTGAAATTCACTACGGCGTTACCAGTAAAGAGGAACTTATCAAGTGGCTAAATTGAAACTTGCAACGGTATCAGCAACTGCGGCAACGGTTGTTGGAGTATTAATATTTGCGTCGACGCAAATTCAAGCAGCAGCAAATAAAGACAGTGCGCCAGTTACCAAAGATGCAATTACGCAAGCAATAATTGCTCAATACCCAAACACCCAGATTGACAGCATCAAAGAAACCCCAATGGCTGGTATCTATGAGGTGGCAATGGGTCGTAACATTGCCTATACCAATGCAGAGGGTCGTTATTTTTTGTTCGGCCATTTGTTTGATATGCAAACCCAAACAGATATTACCGCAGATAATAAAAAATCATACGCAAAAATAGATTGGAATGCGATGGATTTTAATAATGCGCTGGTTTTCAAGCAGGGCAATGGTAGCAGGCAGCTGGCGGTGGTAACAGATGTTGATTGTGGCTATTGTCGCTTATTAGAGCAAGAGCTGACCAAGATGGATGATATAACCATCTACAAGTTTATTACACCAATCCAAGGCGGCTATAGCCAGTCTGTTAGTGTTTGGTGTTCAGCTGATAGAAATAAGGCTTATTTAGACAGAATTTTGGATGGAAAGCCAGTTGCTGAAAAGAGCTGCAAGCATCCAATAGATGCCAATTTGCAGTGGTTTGAAGCGCGTCAATTAACAGGTACGCCAGTGCTAATCAAGCCAGATGGCGAAATTTTTCAAGGCTATGCACAAATAACAGAAATTGAGGAGTGGTTAAAATGAAAAAATTATTGATTGTGTCATCACTGGTTGCAGGCTTAAGTGGTTGTGCAGTTTTTACAGGCTTGGATGCCAAAAGTGATTTTGCTTGTGCTGCCCCAAAGGGTTTTAGCTGCACAAGCATGACTGGCGTATATGCCAACATCAACAATCCAGATTTACCAAAAGGAACCAAAACAACATTTTTGGGAGCAAGCAATCCAATGTACGCCATAAGACACAAGCCCGGCATGGATGATTACGGTAGAACACCAATCACACATTATCAAGATTCTGGTATTCCTATTCGCACCCAGCCACAGATTATGAGAATCTGGATTGCGCCATGGGAATCACAAGACAAAACATTTTATGACCAAAATTATGTGTATAGCGTTGTTGACCAAGGCGATTGGGTGTTAACGCACAACAAAAGTAACATCATGTCTGCTTATACACCAAATGGCTTGGGTGTGGGTGTGAAAAAGGGTGATACCACCTCAGTTGATGCTGCCAAGCAGTATCAACAGCAGCCAAGCAGTGAAGCGGAAGCGGAAGCGGAGCCATTTGTTGTTGATATTGAGGGCAACTGATGAAATTTTTGTCGAACTTGCGCTCTAAGATAGAGGGCTGGTTAATTAACGACACGCTCAATAATACAAATTTCACCAATATTAATAAAGACGGTGACGACTTTATTAAAAAATTTGGTGTTAACCAACTTTGTTTACTTGAAATGTTTGATGAACAAACAAAGTGCTTTTATGGTTCGGATGTGGCAGGGTTTGGGTTTGTGCTTACCAGTACAAGCCCAAACCAGCAATACGATGAATTACAGTATCAGCTACTGATTGAGATTGCACACATCACCCCTCGAGGCTTTGGGGTTCAGATAACCAGCGTTAATGGACAGCTGATAGTTTCGGTTTCTTGCAATACGGCTTTTACCAATCAAGAAGCAGTAAATGCAATGATTGCGGTGCAATTATCATTGTTTGAACACCTACAAAAAGGCTTTGCGGTTTGTTACTTGGATGCAGAAGAGCTTATCAATATCAGCTCGCAAATATTGTACCCAAATCGGCTAATCAATGCGGCTAAAACGCAGCGTTTAACTTATAAAGATGCTTATTTTGTGCGTGACCAACTCGCCCCAGAGCGAGCCAAAATTGAAGTGAATAAAGATGCACTGCTTTATGAGATAGACGGCAAAAAATTTAAAACAGCAGGGCTATCTGTGCGCCAATACTACAATGCGCAAAATATACAGCCAACGCTTGAGCAATACCAGCAAATCATTAATGACAAAGTCATAGACTTTGCAAATGCGGTGGTAACAATGGGTATTTACAACCCAGCTGAAAGCAAAAAACCCAAAGGAATGTCTGAGCATGAGCATCATTATAAGCAAAAATTGCAGGTTTATCATGTGCTGCTCGCAGTAACGCCAGATGATGCGCCAATTGATAATACTGAGAATGTCACTGCTGCCATGCGATTGCTTGAGTATCACATGGAGCCAGTGAATAACCGCCAGCTTGGGACTTTGTTTTTTAGCTTGCCCATGGGGCTTGGTGAAGCCATGGCAACGGATATATACGATTTGCGGTTATGTAAAAGCGTGAATACGCTGCTCATTCACGATTTATTCCCTGTAATCTTTAACTTGGTTGGTCATAATGAAACAAAAATTCAAACAGTTTGATTTTAAAAAAATTCTTGCTGGCTTTGAAGAGTTTGTGAAAGCTGGTATTAAAACCGAAACAACACTAACTGCCAGTATCAATGACATTCGGCAATTGACTGGTGGCGTTGGAGTACACCAAATTTTGCCGTATGAGTGCTACGATGAAGCAACCAAGCTTTTTTATAACAATGACAACATGGGATTTTGTCTGATTGTTAGCCCTCAATCTGGTGCAGATGAGGACATGATTAATCGCCTTAACACCATGTACAGCACCATTCCAGCTAACTATGGTCTGCAATGGAGCGTATTAGCCAGCTCATCTTTTGATGATGATTTGCACAATTTTATCGCATTGCGTGAAAAAACCATGGTGCAGGGTCAAGGTGGTGATATTTTTATTCAGCTGGCAAAACAAAAAGCAAAATTTATCAAAAAAAACCAAGGCAAGCCAATGTTCCTTGGTTCAAACTATGCCATTAAAAAAACCACGCTTATTTTAAGCGTCTATACCAAGCACAGCCTTGATAATAAATATAAAGTCGAAGAGATTATCAATCTGCGCGAAAGTATTGTATCAAACTTAAAATCAGCATATTTCCATTCAGATATTCTCAATCCTAATGGCCTAGTACGCTACCTTTGGCTGATTTTTAATCCAGAATATATGTTTGGTAAAGAGTTAAAGCTCGGTGATATCGGCTTTGATACTGACAAGCTGATTAAAAACCAAGTCACGCAATTGGGGCGCGTCATGACTGTACGCGGCCGTGAAATTGTGTTTGGTGAGTTAGACGGTGAAGATGATTCACACTATGAAATTAATAAAGATGAGCGTATTTGTGCACGCACATTGAGCGTGCAACGCTATCCAAAATGGAAAGCACTGTGGCAGATGGAAAAGGCCACTGGTGATTTTTTCAATAATACGCTGCAATACCCTTGTCCTTATCTGATTACTGCTGGCATCTATTTTTTGGATAGAAACGAGACAGAAAACCGCGTTATCTTGAAATATACACGCGCTAAAGACAATGCACGCTCACCGATGGCAAGATTCCAACCAGAGCTGGCAGAGCAAGAGCGCGATTGGTCTTTTGTGCATCATCAGCTAGATAACGGTAGGTCTATCTGTGAGTTGTACCATACCATTACCTTTTTTGCGCCTCGCAATAAATTAAATCAGTATGAGCAGGTGATTAACAACATCTGGGAATCGATGGGTTTTAAACTCTGTTCGCTTGAAACGCTACAAATGTCGGCATTTTATAGCGCGCTGCCAATGACGCTTAACGCTGATTTGCGCAGTGATTTGAAGCGTTTTCAGCTGATTTCAACCAAAACAACACTAAACGCAGTTGATATGTCACCCATCATTGGTGAGTGGACTGGTTTAGGTGATAAGGTTTTATGCTTCTTTGGGCGCAAAGGCAACCCAGTCTTTTTGGATTTGTACGCCAACACCGCAGGTAACTACAACCTGTTTGTTACAGGCGCATCTGGCTCTGGTAAATCGGTTCTGCTTGGTGAGCTAATCAACGCCTACCGCGGCGTGGGTGCAAAAGCGTATGTGATTGATAATGGTCGCTCGTTTCGCAACATTGTAGAGCGTCAAGGCGGTGTTTTCCTAGACTTTGACAGCAAAAGCAACATCTGCATCAACCCGTTTTCTTGGATTTCTGGCTCAGAACGCTGGGAAAACGAATTGGAAATGTTGGTGCCGATTTATGCGCGTATGGCCGCACCAAATAGCAGCTTATCTGATTATCAAAAGGCGTTATTGCGCGAGGCATTAACCATCACTTATACCACATACGGCTCACAAGGCGGTGTTGATGAGGTGATAGAAGTACTTGGCGGTATGATGAATGAATTGGGAATGCCAGATGCCGAAGCGTTTAGATTAGCAAAGCAGCTTAGCCCTTATTCATCCAAAGCACATGGTGCGTATGGCAAATTCTTTAACGGTCAGGCCAATCTACGCTTGGATGGTGATATGGTGGGTTTGGAGCTTGAAGAGTTAAATAACTTTAAAGATTTGCGTAAGGTGATTGTATTAACACTGATTATGCGTGTTACTGCACAAATGTATCTATCGCGCAAACAGAAGAAAATTATGATTATTGATGAGGCATGGGATTTGTTGGGTAATGATGAAGATGCTGCCAAATTCATTGAAGAGGGCTACCGCCGTGTGCGTAAGTATGGTGGGATATTCTGTGTTGGTACGCAGGGTATTCAAGATGCTGTAATGAATAAGGCTGCTGGCGCAGCGTTTTCAAATGCTGACTGGAAGTTCTTTTTGCGCCCCGATATGGACAAGTTACAAGAGGTGATTAAAGATTCTCTGATTGCTTTAGATGATACGAAAATTAAGTATTTGGAATCTTTGCAGACAGAGCAGGGCAAGTATTCAGAGGTGCTAATCACCAGCCCAAACGGCATGAATATTGTGCGCCACATCGCTGACCCATACAGTTTGCTTCTATCTGCATCCAACCAAGCAGATTATAACGAAGTCGAAGAGTTGAGAAATGAGGGATATAACGCAACCGAAGTATTGAACATCATGGCACAACGCCGAGGCATGGAGATTATTTAATGAGCGATAAAGAAGTAAACAGTATTGACAATGTGGTTGAGACAGAAGATAAGACCGCATCAAGCGAAAAAAAGCCCAATGTTAAAAAACCAAAACCAGCAAAAAACCACAATTGGATGACAACCGCAACAATCGTGTTGGCATCATCCATTTTAACTCTGCTGTGTTTAATTCCGTTTGGCTACATTTTTAGCCAAAAAATACCCAATCCGATTGGCGTTGTTGATTTGCAAAAGCTTGTTGATGAAAATCAAAACACAATTCTTGGTGCAATTATTAACTCTCCTGATATTAGTGAGCAGCAGCGCATGTTAGCTCATCAGCAAGCCCAAGAGTTTGCCTCAAAGTTAACAAAGGCGGTTGAAGAAACAGCGGCTGAATGTCAGTGTGTTCTTATCAATAAAGCAGCGGTGCTGACAGAAAATCAGAAGGGCGTACTGGTTGACTACACAGACAAAATTCGCAAAAAGGTGAAAAATTAAATGCAAACAGCGGCTGAAACTAAATATTTTTTAGGTTGTAAGTTAACGCGTACAAACGCTATTTTGTTGGCCGTTGGTCTGTTGTTTGTGAGTGCTGCTGTTGCGGCAAAAATGAACACAAGGTATGAAGTGCGCTGGAACATCAGCGAGAGCATTAAAGCAAATTTTTTTATCATCGATAAGAATATTTTGCCAAGTCGTGGCGAGTATGCAGCGTTTAATTACTATGATATTACCAATGAGCATTACAAATCTGGAATGTTAAAAACACCGCCAAAGGTTGTATTTATCAAAAAGGTGATTGGTGTCGCTGGCGATACAGTAAGCCGGCAAAACAGAGAATTTTTCGTGAATGGGCAAAGTGCTGGCATCGCCAAAATCAAATCCAAAGGCGGTCGCCCGCTTAAGGATAACGAGTTTCAAGGGGTGATTCCAAGAGGATATTATTATGTTCATACGCCTCATAAGGACAGTTATGATTCACGATATGCAGATGTAGGATTAATTCCAATTGCTGAGATTAGAGGGGTGGCTTATGCGTATTAAAACAGCAGTTATAGCGGCGATGGCATTATTTGCGTCGACGCAAATTTGGGCGCAGGATTTGGGTGTGATTGGCAAAACTTATCAGATCGCTGAACAAGATGCTGTGGAGCAAATTCAACAAAAACTCAGACAGATGGAAGTATCTGGAGAGCTGGCGAAAATTGAAAAACAAGCCATCAATAAAAGTTTGAATACGCTTAAAAATCCAAGGCCCAATCATAGCATTATTACAGCAACCAAGCGTAGCGAAAAGCTGCATGATCCAACGCAGGTAATTGACCATGACATCAGAGCTGAAGACGGTACGATGATTGCGCCCGCGGGTACGCGCATTAATCCGCTTCACCACATCACACTAAGTAAAACAATGGTGTTTTTTGACGGTCGAGACAAAGTGCAAGTACAAGCTGTTAAAGCGCTACTTGCTAGGAAAAACGGTAACTTTATGCCAATTCTAACAGGGGGTTCTTGGATCGATATTAGCAAAGCTTGGAAACGCCAAGTTTACTTTGATCAAGGTGGTTATATGGCATCTAAATTAGCGATTGAGCAAGTGCCAGCGCTTGTGACGCAAAATGGGGAACGATTAAAAATTAGCTATATTCCAGCCAAAGAGTTAGCACAATGATAAAAAAATGGATAATCGGCGCACTTTTGGTGTTGTGTTCAACAACTGCTTTTGCAGCTAAAGGCGGACAGTGTGTTGGTAAATTTGCTAATCCAACTTCTGATGTATGTTGGTCTTGCTTGTTTCCGATCACATTGGGCGGCCATGCCATTTATAAGGGCGGCCAAGAAGACAATGAAAATCCAAAAAATTTGTTGTGCGCGTGCACAACGCCACCGATTGTTGGGGTGCAAACGGGTTTTTGGGAGCCAGTGCGTCGATTAGATGTGACTAGAAAACCGTATTGTATGGTGTCATTGGGCGGTATTGATTTGAATTTGGGTATTCCAGCGCCAGAGGGTCAGGTAGAAATACGTGAAGATGGTACAAAAAACAGTTTTTGGCAGGCGCATTGGTACATAGATCCATTGTTATACATTCTTGATGCGCTAGCAGAGCATCCCTGTCTTGAAACGGGCGATTATGATGTTGGCTACATGACGGAAATTGATCCGATGTGGAATGATGATGAGGTGAATTTACTGCTTAATCCCGATGTATTTTTGTTCAGTAATCCGGTTGCTCAAGCCGTTTGCATTGGCGATTGTGTAAAATCAAGCACGGGATTTGGTAGCAATGAATTGTACTGGTGCGCAGGCTGCAATGGCAGCATTTTCCCGATGAACGGCCGTGTTGCTTCTCATGTGTCATTGGTACAAGCAAGCTCGTTAGTCGCGCAGCGCATGACTGCAAAAATGCACCGCCAGTTATTAACTTGGGGTACAGCAGGCGAAAAGGGAATGTGTGGGCCTTATGTGCAGCCGATCATGCAAAAAGACCAGTATAAGTATTCTATGCTGTACCCAGTGCCACAAACCAAGGGGCAAGCAGGTAGAAAATGCTGCCAGCCATTCGGTCGCACAACAGCCACATGGGGCGCAGGTCGCTCTTATCCATATAAAGGCGAGGATTTTTCTTATATGCTGTTTCGCAAGAAAAATTGTTGTTTAGGGCCATACATCTAAGGGGAAATATGATGAAAAAAGTTTATTTGAGTATTGCAGCAGCGGCATTGGCAGCAACAGGATTTTTTGCTGCTCATGCTAATAACAACCCATTTTTTAGCGATAAGCAAGCGGTTGGTGAAGAGGCTAAAAAGCAGCAAGCATTCCAAGAGGCTTGGAAAAAAGTAGAAAGTGAACGCAAGCAAATGATGCAAAGCATTCAAACAAACCATGTTGCCCCTCAGGTGCCAGAATATCAAAACCATAACATTGATATTGCCGCCATTGCTGTGCGTTATGAGCAAGGCGAGGTTCAGCAGCAGCGTGGTGAGAGGGTTTATGTGTTTGTCACGCTGGATATGCCCAAAGAAACCCTAAAACGATTGGCGCAGGATGTACGCAAGCTTGATGGTGCCATGGTGGTGCGCGGTTTTCATGAGGGTAGCCTCAAAAAAACTTACCAAAAAATTGCCGATTTGGGGATATCAGATGCCAACATTCAAATCAACCCAGAAGCATTTCATAAATACAAAATCAAATTAGCCCCAAGTTTTGTAGTGGTTAAAAAACTGGGTGCTAACGAAAGCTTGGATATGGAGGGCTGTGCACTGCCAGAGGACTATATCAAAATCACTGGTGATGTTAGCCTAAAATACGCCCTTGAAAAAATGGTGGATGGCGTTGACGACAAAGAAGATAAGCAAATTGTTAAACAGCAGCTAAGCAAATTAGGTTGATAATGAAAAAACTGGCATGGTTACTTACAACAGCTTTTGTGTGTTTTGCGCCGACGCAAACCAAGGCGGATGACTGCCAAGGGGCAATGAGTGCAACCATCAATTCCATGGGGGATGCAATCAACTATGGCAAAGCGGTTGGCAACAATTGCAAAGGGCAAACTGCGGCAAGTGTTGTTCAAAACAATGCAGCAGCGGTGGCACAATCCATTGATGCCAACCAAAGTAACTATGCCAGCTCTCAATATTATGGCCGTGACCTCAATGTTTCGCTACAAGCTGGCAACAGCAAAATTAGCAAATGCTCTGGTGATTTAACAGGGCTATCTAATAAAGATAAGGCAGATTGTGAGGCGGTGGAATTTGCTGCCAAAAATGGTCATCAGCGGCCAAAATATAGCATCAATGCAGATAAAGACAATATGATTGCTGCATCAGAACGGCAAATGAATCAAGCCAATATCAGCAGTGATAGCAACTATTGCCGTGTGGTGCGTAATGTCATTCCAGCCACCTATGAAAAGAAGCAATGTTTTTCTACAACCACGCGTACAACGCAGCAAGAGCAATGTTCAGATACGGTATCAGCACAGTGTAATCGCCCAACCGCCAACTACGATACTGCAGATGGTGGTATTGAGATGAACAGTCTAAAAGTACTATTGGGTGAGTGGTCGCCAACTTTTCGCTATACCAATAAGGTGCTGCGCTATCGCCAAGTGCCGCATAACAGCACTACTCTAAATGCGTATGGTGGTACGAACCGCGTATTTTTATCCAAGCTTGAGTTTACTATTGAAAAGCTAGATGAAATGCCATCTGCTAAAATCGTGCGCATTTACCAAGATAACGGCCTAAAGCTCTACATCAATGGCACCAAAGTTTGGGATAAGTGGTATGGCACAGATAACTATGGCACATCACACCCAAATTTGGATATTAAACCGTTTTTAAAAGAGGGTAAAAATATCATTGATGTGGATTTGCACAACCGCGGTGGCCCATCTGGGTTAGAAATTGATATTGCCATTCCAGTGTATAACAACTGCCGTTTTGCCGTGAAAAGCACTTGCAGCGCAAGACAAAAAAGCCCAAAAATCTGCCAAGTGGTTGCCAACTCTTGCGAAAGAGAAGATAGAGGCAATGGATTTTTGAAAGAAACAGGTTCTTTGGTGGGTCAACCAGCATTGGGCTACTGCCAAAAGCGTAACTATACCTTGTCTTGCACTAATGAAAGAGTGGTGAGTGAATGCTCAAGCCTTGATACCAAAGGCTGTGAGCAGATTGGTAGTGAGTGTACAGAGCGTGATTCACAAGGCAATTGCCTAGCACACAATCAAACCTATCAGTGTAAAAAGACGGAAGAAAGGGTGGTTGAAACAACCCAGTGTGAGCAAAAACTGTGTAACGGCGATAACTGCATTGGCGAACCACCACCAGAGGCAGATGGTGATTTTGGTAAGGCAATCGCCATCATGGAAGCGCAAAGACAAGCAGGGGTTTATGGCAAAACGCCAACAGGCTACAACATTTTTGATGGTGACCCATCTGTGTGTTCAGTCAAAGTATTGGCTGGCCACAGTGTGATGAGCTGCTGCAAAGAAATTTCAACAGGCAATAAATTTCAGAATCGGACACAAGGCGGCTTTGCAACACAAACCTACGGCAATACGCCAAATCAGCCCAATGTGGATGCTCGAGGCAGCCAGTATATTTATGACAATGTGTTTGACCAAAACAAAACCTTGGCAGTGATTCAATCGACAGCAACGCTGGGTTGGCTACAATGCAACAATGAAGAAAAAGTGCTGGCAATCAAACGCGGCAGCGGTTTGTGTGAATATAGCCATGAATGGTGCAGCAAAAAAACCTTTTTTGGCTCATGTATCGAGAAAAAACGCCAATACTGCTGCTATCGCTCAACATTGGCAAGGATTATCAACCAGCAAGGCAGAGTACAATTAGGCAAGGGTGCTGGCTGTGATGGTTTTACTCTTGAGGAACTACAAAAATTGGATTTTTCCAAGATGGATTTTTCAGAGTTTATCAATGAAGTCATCCCAGCAGATATTGATATTGAGCAGCGTAAGCGCACCGTACAAAAAACAGTCGAACAGAATTTTGGCAAACAGGTAAATTATTATGACAGATAAAATCAAATTTGCAGTGATGATGGCTGGTGCAATGGCATCAGCTGGAGCTTTTGCCAATAATAGTTTCGATTATGATTCGGTTTGGCAGTGTAATAATGTGCGCAAAACAAACTGGTATTGTGACCAAGAGGCCAAAAAGCCTACGCCGCCAAAACCCCAGCTACAGCGTCAACAATCGCAAACAGTGGTAGTGCAGCAAAGCGCGCCCATCAATCATAGGCCTATTGTTGATGTACCGCCCGCGCCGCCAGCTGAAGAGCGAGTAACGCACCTAGAGGATGTAAAAACCATCGAGCAGCTGCGCCAGCTACTTAAAGATAAAGAAGATGCCGCGGTTATGAACCCAACCGAAGACAACATCAAGGCATATCTTGAGGTTTGGAATCACAGCCAAGAAAAAGCCTCAGTGTTTGCTGACCAGTGGCAGCGTGTGGTGTGGAAGAATCCTCAGCTGGATTATTCTATCAACTATCCAACAACCGCCATGGGCTTAAATGTCGCCAATCAGCAAAGACAGCAAACGCGTAATATGACCATCCAAGCCTTGGCACAAAAGCACGGCATCATTTTCTTCTTTAGAAGCGATTGCCCTTATTGCCATGCCACATCAAGAGTGCTTAAAGCACTCAATCAGCAATACGGCATCGAGGTTATCGCCGCGTCATTGGATGGTGGCGGTCTGCCAGAGTTTCCGCGCCCTAAAGATGGGCGTAATCTTGCCCAAAAATGGCAAGTGCAGGTTGTACCAGCCTTATTCATTGCCAATAAGCAAACGGCAGAATATGCCCCAATTGGCTTTGGTGCAATGACAATGGAAGAAATTATTGACCGTATGTTTGCCTTAACAACCCCAGTGGGTGCAAACTTTTAAGGATGGTGAAATGAAAAAGCTTTGTTCAGTATTGGCAGCACTGGTTTTGGTATCGGCATCAACAGCTCATGCCCAACAGCCGCAATCAGAGCAGCACGCCACGGTTACATTTAGAAGAACTATTAATTATGGTTACTTGCATAACCAAATCGCTTTAATTGAGCAATTTCAATCTCAAGCACCAGTAGAATATGCCAAAGTATGGAATTACATTATATACAAGCTAGACCTTAAAGAAGATGCTGAGTTTGAGGATGTAAAGGGTCTTGCTGGTCGAGAGGCTAGAATTATTTTGGTTCATGCTGCCTTGGATTATTTTGCAAATTTGGAGAATAAGTAATGAATAACACCATCAAAATTTTATCAGCGTCGGTTGTTCTAGGCTTGTCTATTCATGCCAATGCAAACTCAATGGAAAATGTATTTAATGAATTAAACGGAACTGCCAGCTATGGTGGCCCTGCTGCCATTCAGACGCAAACTATGAACTATTATCATGGTGGTAACATTTCATTATCCACGCCAACCAGAAGCTATAACTTGGTTACAGCACAAGCCCCAAGTGTCAATGCTGGCTGTGGTGGTATCGATTTGCACATGGGCGGTTTTTCGTTTATTAGCAAAGAGCAGTTTGTACAGCTCATGCGCAATATCGGCTCAAATGCCCTAGGTTATGGCTTTAAGATTGCATTACAAAACATCTGCCCGACTTGTGATAATGTAATGACCTCACTACAAAATGTCGCAGACAGAATCAACCAATTTAACATCAACTCTTGCCAAGCTGCCAAGGGTATTGTTCATGCTGCTGCCAATGAAGTATTTAACACTCAGTATGATACTAAGGTAATGGAATGGGGCATGGTGGATGGCATCTATCGAGACGGTGCAGACGCTTACCGCAATGTCAAAAACATCTTCAACCCACAAAAACGCCGAGAAGCACTAGAGACCGCCAGAAAAAGAAACCCAAGCCGCGAAGAAGATTTGCCAACTGGCAACATCACTTGGAATGCACTAAGTAAGGTGCGCGGCCTACCAGATGAGGAAAAGCGCATTTTTATGGGCATGGTGGGAACGGTGGTTTTCGAACCCAATGGCGGTATTAGCTCTTATCCGCCATCAGACAATATTACCAAAGATATGATAGCAAAGGAGGGTATCATGCAAATGCGTACACCAACTTGTCTTGATAATAACACTGATTGTTTAAGAATGAACTGGGAGCATTTTACCAATGTCCCTACATTCAAAACATTGGTTTTGCAAAGAATGAGAGCAATGCAGGGCAATATCGCACGCCGTCAAGCTTATGGAGCACGCAAAGATGAATTAACTGCTTTCGTCAATGCAACCGAAATCCCAGTGTATAAAATTGTTGCATTATCAGCAACTCTTAATAATCAAACCGCTGGTGACACAATGATTACCAAATACAGTGAATTAATTGCTGCAAAATATGCTCAAGCTTATGTGGGAATGGCAGCAAACACTCTAAGAAAGTCCATACAAAGAGTCAAAACTAGAGAAAGTTATGCAGATAAAGCGGACAAAATGGATGACATCCTAGCCAATATTGACAGATTAGAAAGCAAATTGGCTCTAGACATTGAGCAATTGTACAACGCAGCGCAAACCAGCTATGTTGTTGCCCAAGAAGTAAAAATGCTAGAAAACACCATCATGAGTAGCATGACATCAACCATTGCCAATTCATTGCACTTTGGCAATAGCTTAAAATAAGGGAGTGGATTATGGCAACCATGGTTTTAGAAACACCGTTTGACCCACAAGCACTATTCACCGCACTTAATTATGTAAGCAATGTGTTTAGTGCGTCCAGCTGGCAGAATCTGCTCAAATTGTTTTTTATGATAGCCTTAATCAACGGTATTATTTCCGTGGGCATCTATCATAAAACAGACTACATCAAACAGTTTTTAATCGCCCTTGGTTTTGCCAGTGTGCTATCTATCCCTATTGGCGATAATCTGGCAATTAAACGCTCAGATACCGAAAAGGTCTACACCATTAACAACAGCAAAGCACCGTTTATCTTAGTCTATACCATTAGCACGGTTAACAGTGTTACAAAGTGGTTTACAAAAATAGCTGGTGCAAGCATCAATTCACCCAATTATACAGGGATGTATGATGCTGGAATCGGCTCTAACGGTAATATTATCCGTAATTCCATGGATATGACTTTTAAAGACCCAAAATTAAAAGCCGATATGGTGCAATTCATCAAAGAATGCACCTTGTATGACATTCGCGACGGCGCAGTTTCCATGGATGTACTGATTAATAATGGTAATGGCTTTGACCTAATTTTAAATAATACATCACCAGCTCGATTTGTGAGTATGAACTCAACGACTGGTCGCCCAGAGGTTAAAACCTGCCAAGAAGCTTCCGTAATTCTAAAAGGCAAAATAAACACTGAGGCACAGCTCATGCTTACTAGCAAAGCGGCTAACTTTTTTTATAACAAAGATGTCGCGCCGCTGATGATATATTCAACAGCGGTTCAAAGCTCATACCAAACCCAGCTTAACATCAATAGCAATGTTAGCCAAATTGCCAAACAAAATATGTTCAACCACTTGCTCGAGGTAAGTGGTGAAGATATTGCACGCTTGGTTAATGACCCAACTATGGCAGAGAGCGCAGCAATCCACATGGGTACAGCACGCGCTGCCAAAAAAGCTGCATTCCAGCAATCCATCATTGCACAGCTTGGCAAAGATTTATTGCCGTCCATGTCTAGCTGGTTTGCTATCATTATTATTATGCTGTTCCCATTCGTGGTGCTTATCTTTGTAGTAACACAGTTCAACAATATGTTTCAAATTCTCGTTGGCTATATGGGTACACTGTTCTGGATTTGCTGTTGGCAGCCTATTTTTGCCATCATTAATGGACTTGCCAACTGGGAACTAGGCAGGCAACTGGCTAAGACAGGTGCGTTTAAGCAGGAGGGCATACCATACGGCTATGTTCATACAGTATACGATACCCTGCTAAACAACCATGCCATGGTCGGCTGGATGGTTATTCTCACACCTATTATCGCTGGTATGGTCGTATATGGCACATACCGCGGCTTTAGCCATTTGGGAAATAGTATCTTCTCAAGCTACCAAGGTGCAGGTGGTGCGGTAGGCAATGAGATGTCGGATGGCAACTTGTCCATGGGCAACACAACCATTGGCAATAATAGCTTGTCAAATTCAAGTCAAAACACTACATCTGCCAATAAATTTAACACTTCGTATGAGTTGAATAGTGGTGTTTTTAGTATTAATGACCATAAAGGTATTACTTCACATCGCTTTCTTGATGGTAATTTAATAAAAACGCAAGATAGAACCGATATAGAATTGTCGGAGTTTAGCACAACACAAGATGCAAAAATTGCACGAAGTGGATATTTTGGAACATCAGACAATTTTTCAGCAAATAAAAGCTCTGGCCACAATACCGCAGAAGGCATTTCTTTTGATAAAACACAAGGAATTTCTACTGATAAGGTAACAGAAACAGGCGCAGAAAATAGGAAAACCAACTTGGCCTTTACTGGTACAGATAATACAAAATCCAACGGAATGCAGACACAAAATGTCATTGTTATTGGCAATGCACAAACAACTGGAAATGGAACCAGCAATGCAACTACTATTCATAATGGTATTGGTACTAACAAACAGTATTCATCTGGCGATACCATAACAACAAATGCAGCATCTAGTTTGAGTCTTGGCATCGGCGGCACGTCGGGAATTTCTGGCAATGGGGGCGGTGGTAATAAAGGAGGAGCTGGTGCTAAAGGAGGAATATTAGGTCTTGCAAGTGGTCTTATTAATGGTGGAATACAGACTAGCAAATCGGTCAATGAGGTCAGCATGTCGGGCAGTCAGACTACTTCTAGCGACACCAAAGCTGTTAATCGAGATAATACCACAGTTAGTCATAGCGATAATTCAAATTTTGTTAATATGCAGCAACAGCGAGGCCAAGTTAGTAGTGATATAACCACAAGGACTACGGGAAGCCGTCATGAAACTTCAGACAGTTCTTACTCAGCCAACAGGTCAGTGATAACAAATCATGACGGTGAAACTTTAACTAACAGCCAATCTGCCCGCATCGAAGAAAACTCCAATGTTCAAAAAGGTTTCGAGCAGGTTGTTGGACAGCGTCTCGACAGCTCTTCTGGTGAAGCAATGACCAAAACTGTTAATCTTGGGCTGATAAACCATGCAGATGCCGCAGCACAATGGGTTCATGATAATAACAAGGAGCTTTTTGATGATATTCTTAAATATCATGGAATTAGCCCAGAGAAAGGTATGGATTCTTACTTAGACACTCGAGAATCGCAAAGACGAGACCTGAGATTGGATTTTGCAGAGGCGCAGCTTCGAATGAAGCAGAATACAGCTCTAGAGAAAAAGCCAGAAGCGGGAGGTGCACTACCAACTAGCCGTGACAATCTGAATGAAAACTATGATAAATTTAATCCGCTCGTAAAAAAAGAGGGTCAGCAGCTCATTCAAGATATTGGGACAAACTACCGCCCAAAGAAGTAGGGGCTCCGCCAACCAATACGCCACAAAATGTCACACCGCAGCAGCCAACAGCTGCAACCAGCTTAGATAGAAAAAATCTGGCGGTCGTGGTGCAACAGCGTATTGCTCGGTGGGAGCCGCTAGTTGACCAAGTTTATGATGAAATGAATGTGCCTGCTGAATTAAGACCGATTCTTAAAGCACAAATTCATCAAGAATCCAAATGGGACCCGTTGGCCGTTTCGACAGCCAACGCAAGAGGTTTGACACAATTTATTCCGAGTACAGCAAGACAATATGGCGTTCAATATGGCAATTCTGAGGCAGATGCTAGGTCTCAAGTACGAGGGCAAGTAAATTACATGAATTATTTGCTTAAGATGTTTAATGGTAATATCACCCATGCACTACAGGCTTATAATGCAGGTGAGGGCAATATACAAAAGCACTTACGAGGCAAAAAAACATTGAAACAAGAAACGCGCGAGTATGTACCAAAAATTCAACAATGGACTGGCTACTACCGCTAAAACAAATGCCAGCTTTTGGCTGGCATTTGTTTTATTATTGTTCTTCTATGACAATTAAAAGATTATGTGGTGTCTTTTGCATTGATACTATACGATAACCTTTATTGTAAATTTCATTAATGGTCATTTGTTTTCCATCAAAAGTATTGCCGCATATAAACTTGGCATTTAAACTAGAATCATAAGAGAAACACAAATCCCCCTCTTTGTTGGCGGCCAAAGCCCCAGTAGAGGCCATTGCCAAACCTGTAGCCAGTACCGCAGATAGCGTAAGTTTTTTTAACATTTTCATCATCCTTATTCAATGTAAAAAAAGAGCAAATTTAATTAAGTAAATATATCAAATATTTTAACCCAAGCACGCTGATTTTTCTAGTAAAAAAGAGGTAAATTTATGTCAGTTCTTGATAGCCTCACAGAGCATATTCATAATGAAATGACCGCCCAAAATGTTAGTAAAGATATAGCCACTGGCATTAAAGGTAAAGAGGATGATTTGGCTAAAGAGCAGGGCAGCCATGACAGTATCGATACCGCCATCCAAAACCAGCACACCATCACGCAAAATGAGAGCATATCAGACAGAGCCAATCAAGCCATCGAGAGCCGCGAAAGCATCCAGCATGAGCTTCCAGAAATCCCTAATTTGATTTTGCGTGACGGTAGCAAGTTTGATACTGCACAAACTGGCAGCTTGGTCTATAAAGATGATAAAAATGCCATTGTGCAGATTGGTAAAAATATTGGACTAAGTTATGACGCTCAAAATTTTAAAAATATTGAGCTTGGCGAGCGTGTTACTGTTTCTATGGTGCAAGACGAACACCGAGTAATGGCAGCGGCCGAATACGAAAGACAGCAAGCACATGATGCTGGCGGCGAAAGAGCGGTTGAGTTAGATAATGAAATGCACTAATCAAAATTGCGCCGACGCAAATAGGGGAATTCTATGAAATATTGGATGTTATAGTTGTTTTTCGTAAGCAGTATTGCTTCAGCACAGTATTTGATACAGCTGCCTAAAGCACTAAATATTAAAATATCAGATGGTGATACCATTAGTTTTCGATCTCAAGGGCAAAATATCCGTATTCGATTAGCTAGATTAAACTCTTAACATTGCCTTTATCAATATAAAATGTTCATCACTTGTTCAAGAACCAAGTTTTTGCTTCAAAAATGCCAAATCTCTTCGTCCATCCAAAACTTCTAAGATATGTACCGTATCTTCAATGATGGTGTAGTACACCAAAAATGGCAGTTTTGGCACAACCATTTTTCTTATATTGGGCGAAAAATCAGCCATAGGACAGCGTTCAGGAAAATATTCAAGTGAACTGATCGCTTCTTGAATGGCTGTAATGTTAGCTTCAGCCATAATATAGCTGGCAACATCCACATAGTATTCATAAAGCGACATCAGTGCTTGCTTGGCATCATCAGAGATGGCAATGGTATAAGCTTGACGCATTATAACTTACCCTTGGCTTGTGCATATTGTTTGCCATGTTCACGAACAGCAGCAAAGCAATCATCAACCGAAGTGCCTTTTTTACCATCCAACACATTTTGATATGCCTGCATGACGCGCTTTTCGACATAAGCTGCGTATTCTTCCTGCTCTTTGACTTCCTGCAGGACTTTATCCACCAGTTCACCCATCAGATAATTCAGTGTGCGGTTTTGACGCTTGGCAAGTTGCTCTAATGCTTGCTTTTTCTCAGAATCCATCACAAGTGATACTCTGGATTTTTGTGTAATTGTATTAACTGCAACCATCAGCTACCCCATTATCATTAACTTATCATAACAGTTAATAACATATACTACTTAGGTAAAAAAGTCAATAAAAGGTAGCCGCCTTAAATTTTCTAATTTTTTTGCAATTTAAATTCTTAAAAACATTAGTTTTTAAGAATGAACATGATATTTTATATTAACCCATATTTTTCAAACCCTATTAATTCTTAATAATATATCTTAAAAATATTCTTAAAAACTATATTGAAGTGTTTTGAGAATTAAATTAAAATGTAAATTTATAACATAGATGGTTTAAGGATGCATCGTGAAAATTGGATACGCCCGCGTAAGTACGCATGATCAAAACCTTGATTTGCAAATTGACGCTTTAACCAAAGCTGGCTGCGAAAAGATATTTACAGATAAAATCAGCAGTGCCAAAGTGAAGCGAGAAGGCTTGGAAGCCGCATTAGAATATGTCAGATCAGGCGATATGCTGGTTGTATGGAAGCTGGATCGGTTGTGTCGCAATATCTACGAATTAATGCAGGTTAGCAAAAGTTTGGAAGATCGAGGTATTGAACTTCAAAGTCTAACTGAATCAATTGATACATCAACACCAACAGGCCGTATGTATTTTACCATTTTGGGTGCCGTGGCTCAGATGGAAAGAGAACAGATTCAAGAAAGGGTAAGGGCAGGGTTGGCAGCCGCTGCCTTGCGTGGGAAAAAAGGTGGTCGCCCCAAAGCTCTTACCAGCACAAAAAAAGCGGCTGCTCTTGAAATGCTAAAGAATGGTATAGACTATAATTCAGTCGCTGAGATAGTTGGCGTAACAACCAAAACGCTATACAGGCATTTACCAGCTAGTAAGGTTAATTTTCTTACTTTGCCAGCAAATGGAGGGCAATAATTGCGTCAACACAATTAATGCTCTATACCTTTTGCATGCTCATAGATTTTTTGTTGCTGGTTTTCAAGATGATCTAAAGTTTTATCAAGATTGAAATCATGTTTTTGCTGATTTTCCCTATTTTTTTCCAACTCCCCTAAAGCAAATGTTTTGTCTTGCTTGGTAGACAAAGCTTCTTTTAATTGCATTTTATCATTAGTATGTACTTCAAATTGCATCTTAGAGCGTGTCAATGCTACATAAAACATTCTATCACCCACAACCTTGCTCAGATTTCTTTTCTCTATTTCTGATGCTTTTTCATTCATATGGATATAAAGATAAGTATTCTGATAAGTCGAACCTTGCGATGCGTACACAGTTGACGCATAGTTATAGTCCAGGTGCTTATCCTTATTCTTATCCAAATTAAATTCGATACCGTCTTTAGTTCTCACTGTAATGCTAGCACCCTCAATTTTTGTAACAACTGCTTCCGTGTTATTTGCATATTTTGGATTTTCTTTATCTTGATCATTTGCTGTAAATTTGATTTTATCGCCCACTGCCACTTTAATCGATTTTGATTCATATGCCGTTGGTCTGTGGCTTTTGGCAGGTTTCCAGAAGATAATTTTACCTTCTTTATTTTCAAGTTTGATTGCAGAGCGTTTATCGGTAAAACCAACAACTTTGAGCACTTCGTGTTTTTCAATGCCCAAATATCTCACCGCTGCGCCAAACTTTACTAAATCATTTTCTTTATAGTAAAACGCATCTTTAAGCTGTTCACTTGTTCTAACAGTTCTCTTCAAAGTATCCAATTGAGCTTCTGTGTCGCCAAGCTCGCCTTTTTCTTTAAGTTTATCGCGATACAGTTCATTGTAGGCTTCTCGGTTGGTGTTGAACGGCGTGATGACCATACTATTATCACGCTCATCTTTTGGCAAAGATGCGACTTTTTCAACCAGATTTTCTAGCGCACTCTTATCTTCATGAATCAACTGCTTATTAAGCATTACATCTAATGCTTTTTTAATATTAAAAGCTTCTAGACTCTCTTTTTTATCGCCCAATGTTGTTTCGACGATTGTTTTAAGCTCTTGGGTTTTTTGTCGATTAATATCCTTCATCTCTGAATAATCCATCCCTTTTTCCTGGCCAATCTCAAAGGGCTTACCGAATGAAATGGATTGCAATTGCATCTTATCACCTAAGAAAATTACTCTTGCATCTGCTTTGATTGCATAGTCTGCAATTTGATTTAACTGTTGTTGACCTGCAAAAGATGCTTCATCAACAACCCAAATTTCTTTTTCTCTGCTGATATTAGGGTTTTCTTTCTGTGCTTGATCAAATTCTTTCTGTGCTTTGCGCGCATTAATCAAGAACATAGCGTTAGTTTCACTTTGTATGCCAGTTTCTTGCATCAAAGTATTTGCTGCTTTTTTAGTACCAGACATTCCCCGAATTGTTAAACCGTTGTCTTGTGCAATATTTTTAACAACCTCTAGCATGGTGGTTTTGCCTGTACCTGCCAAGCCCTGCACACCAATAAATCTATCTTGGGTGCTAAAAATCTTTTCAACAGATTGTCTTTGACCATCAGTTAAACTAAACCCTTTTTGCTTTTCATAAGCCAAGATACTGTCATTTACATGATCTTCTGTGACAACCTGCTCAATTGAACCTTTATGCTCATTAATTGTTTTGATTGTCCAAGCTTCTGAATTGAGAACGGCTTTAGTGGTTATTTTATCTTTTTGATCTAATTCCACAATCAAGCCTTTGTTCTTCGCTTGATTAATCATATAGTCCGTATAACCAACAGATGCTATGCCAACACCTCTCTCAAAACTCAATTGTCTGAGCTCTCGATTAGAGAATACCGCTTCACGCTCAGACAAACTTTTCATTGAGCTACGAATAGCTTTTTGAGTTGCTTTGTACTCACTTTCAAATCTTGGCACGTATTCACGATCTTTTGATTCATTAATGAGTTTATCGCCTTGTATATTTAAATTACGGGCTTTTTCATTCCATTGCTCTTTAAGCAGTTCATGCGCCATATTGATCTTAGGATTGCGCGTATTTAACGTTGCAATTTCACGTTGTGCTGCGGATGCTTCTTCTCTTGACAACCCCATTTCCGACAGCTGAGCATCAATTTCTTGTTTGCGAGTTGAAAAAGCGTCTATAGCTTCTTGTGATATGCCTTTTATATCAAAATTCCCTTTGGAATCTTTAATGACAATTTCATAGCCAAGCTTCTGCACTTTCTCAGCCAACTTATTAGTGTACATCGCTCCATAGAGGCGTTGAGTTTCATATATCTCACTATTATCTAAGCTGCGCCATTTTCCATCAGAACCTTTGACGGCGTTCATAATCAAAGCATGAGTATGAGTATCTGGCTCTTGCAGACGATTGGTATCGTGACTAAATTTAGCGATAATTACATCAGATGAATATTCATCTCTTGTTTCACCATTTTCTGTTACACGCGCTTTTGTAGCCTCTTGGCTAATTGCGTCCAATGTCTCAGTAACAGCCTCTTCATGGGCTTCTCTGAGCCTTTCATCACCATAAACCTCAGATAAAATAGATATGCTTTTTGGCGCGGAAAAGGTCATATCAACAGCAGCACGGTGAACAATTTTTTGTTCACCACTTTCGTCTTTTTCAATTCTGCCAAGCTGCTGACCCTCGACTTTTCCATTCAAAATTTCTTCAAATTTTTGCGGATTAATTTTGCCTGTTAGTCCCAGATTTTCAGCACCAGCACCTTGCCACTGAGAATTATTAAGTGTCTGGTCAACTGTATTAAAATCATCCTTGGCATAGTAACTCAAAGCTTGACCCGTGCTCTTAACATTACTAACATTCAACATAAAATATCCTTATATTCAGCTCAAAATATCTCTAAAATTACCAAAGTCATCTTCTTTATTGGCAACATGAGTTGTCTTTTCCATTTTGTTATTTGGAATCCAAGCTGGCACATTTTCTGGTACAGGCTCATAATCAAATTTAACACGAGTGATAGGGTATTTTCCTGCAACTTTCAAATAACCCTCCAGATTATCCAAACTTTGGATTTCCGAACCTAAAACAATTTTTCTGATATTGCGTCTACCGTAAAAACTTACGCCATCGCGTGCATTATTAACACCCATTGAGCGTGAAACCTCTTTCTCATCCATCTCTACCTCACCCAATGATTTTGCCATGATGTCAGCAGAGGCATCATCAGTTACGCGCATCAATAATTTTGTTTGGCAGCCAGATAAAATTGTTTTGGCATCATACTCACCATACAATTTATAAATCTGGTTAAAGTCTTGGAAGCCTAATACATGGCATAAACCATACTTACGCGTATTGGTTAAAGAGAATGCTAAATCATCCAATTTTTGCAGCGTTGGTAGCTCGTCAATAAATAGCCATACTTTATCTTTTTCAGCCATGCCAGATGTCTCTGGTAGTGATACGGCTGTTTTAATAATTGTATTTACCCATAAAGACATAATAGGTTTTAAAACATCTCTAGCCTCTTCACTAGTGCGAATAAACATCCAGCTATCATCATCTGACAACATCCAATCTCGAATAGAAAATCTTTCACCCATATCATCCAAATACTCAAAACATTCAAGCTTGTTTTGCAGCGTCATCAAAAGGTTAATAGATGTCTTTTCTGTTTTTGGGTTGATATACTTTTCAGCTGGTGTATCTTTAACAAGCGCATGAACACCATTAAAATCATTGGCAACAATAGATTCGTATAAATCTTGGTTGGTCATGCGATTTTCAGATTCCAAAATTTTAAAAACCGTTTTTAAAACAAGGCGGCCACCCTCTGAGAAAAATGGGTTTTCATTGCCAATTGGTGATGGTATTAAACCATTGGCAATAGTCTCATAATGCATTGCATTTTTAATTTCACTCCAAACATTCCATGCAGGGCTGCGTACATCAAAAGGATTCATTAAAACATCCTTTCCCTCTCTAAAAAATTCGGAAGTAAATGCCCCTGTTGGGTCATAAATAACCGCCTTCTTGCTTTTGGCTCTTACTTGTCTCATAAGGCTATGGAATGTTTGAGATTTACCAACACCTTGTGCGCCAGTTAGCGCAATATTTAGAGGCTCAGAGCCTTTTACTAGTGGAACCTCTGCTATATGATATGGACTGGCATTATCGTCCTCATTAATCAATCTTATTAGCGTTTTCTTCTCAACTTTTTCAGCACCGCGTAAACGCTCATCCGACATTTGTCCGCGTCCAAATTGCCACCAGTATATCAACATAAAGAAACTAACAGCACCGCCAAAAAGCGCACCAAGTTTTATTGAATTATTGATTTTTCTTACGCCAGCTTCTGCGCTTCTTGAAATAGCTTCTGGAATATTGTTTGACGGCACCATGTATTCTTTACCGGTACTGTCAATAAATGAAAATTGTCCTGAATCCATACCTACCATTGCAAATGTTTTTGATTGCAAATAAGCTAAGGTATTTCCAAATTCAAAGGGTTTCATTTTGAAATATAGATAAATGCCAGCAACAACCAGGAATACAAAAATTCCAAAAATTAAAGCGTTAATCAAACCAATGATTAGCATATGAATTTGATAAAGCCAAATTTCTGAACCCCTGGTGAAGTTCATTAATTCACCTTCGCGATGCCTTGACATTTCTACTCCTTTTTATTTTGCTGAGACGTTTGATAAAACGCCTTAATATCTTCTGTTTTATAACCGTGTTTAATGGCGATTCTTACTGATAATTCTTGTAAAAAATTCAGTGCTGACATAATCGCATCATTATTATTTTGCGCCAAATTTTTATTAGAATCAATACTAAAATTTTCTGCTCTTTGGTATATCTCATCCAATTCACACATCATTCCTTTTACAATCAGATTTTTGACATATTCTGATGTATTTTTACCACCATTTCTTTTTAAAAGTTCATAGAAATCTTGATCAACTCTAACGCCAATAACTTTTGTTCTTGATGACATTTTAAAAAATCCTGTTAACATAAAATTTCTTTTATTATAAATAACTTATAGTAAAAAATCAATATATTTGTTAACAAAAAAAATTGCAAGTGTAAACACCTGAAAGCCTTTATTTTCAAGGGATTTCAACAGCTTTAGCGAGTTGCGTGGTGTGTGGTAGAAAAACGGCTCCCTGCAAGGGTTTTCATCGATATTGGCATTTCATCATGGTTGGTTTTCGTCAGTCGCCTTGTCGCCAGTTCGATTTATTTTATTCAGATGGCGGCGTGTGCCAAACTGTCGCTTGGCGTAAGCCCGTTGCAAAATCGCGAATAGAGATTTTGCATTGCGTTAGGGATTGAAGCGGAAATGACCAGCAACATCACTTTAGGGGAACGCCCAAGCGAAGATAAAATTTAGATTTGAAGACTTAAAAAAAATATTATAAAATATGGATCATTCAACATTATGACAGGTAATAAAATTATGAATAGCGAATTTCAAAATCAACAAGTACATACAGCTGATACAAGCGATGCAATGACGCCAAATTCACAATTAAACAATACGAAGAATGAAGAATTAACAGCAACTGAAATCCAAATTCTAAGAGCGACGGAAAAACTCGAAAAGCTCAAAGAAAAAGCTGCTAAAGAGAAGAAAAGAGCAGAAGAAAAACACGAAAAAGAGATTTTGGTACTGATTAAAAAATCTGGATTATTAAAGTACAGCAAAGAAGAATGGAAAGACAAAATCGAAGAGGTTAAAATGGTGTTTGAATTGAAATAGTAGCGGGATTGGAAGGGGAAATTCGGGCGCAGCCCGCCCAATTAAATCCCCTACAAAACCCCTAACTAATTTACTAAAAGAAAAACCGACAGCACATGCCAGCGGTTTTGTTATTTTTAGTAATAGCTTGTCCAGTTATCGGGCTTGTATTCGCCATTTTCTTTATGCTTTAGGCATGCTGTTGCAAAACTGTTCATTCTTACTGTAACTTCTGTTTTGCCAAAACAGTTTCTAATATCTATCCGCTTTTCTAAAATTTCATCATCAATAAAATTATCAATACAGGGTTTACAAGTTCCTTGCTCGTAATGCGTATATTCAGTAATAAGACCTGCAATTTTACGCAATAAAACGGTTTTTTTACCTTTAAACCCTACCACTTGATAATAATCAACATTGGTTTGTTCATAGCCCCAAGCACATTTAAAAACATCGTCAATATTCAAAACATCTTGAGCATTTTTCATTTGCTGTTTTTCAAGCTTTTTTTGTTCTTGTCTTTCTTGTTTTCTTTTTGTAATTTCAGAAACTTTATTAGCCCAATTCTGAACAAATTTATTAAATTCTTGCAAGCTTTTAAAAAAATATCTAAAGGCTGGATTTTTCGCTTTGTTTGCATAGCCCACACCAATTAAGCCATCATCAAATGATTTTACAAAAATCATTCCATTAAATTCGGTGAAATAATATGCCAATTTGCTATTATCGCCACATTGTGCCTTACGGCTCTCAAAAATGCTTTGATACAATGGTTTATTTTTGACGGTTGCCAAAAAATTATTAAAACCATTCATTGGATTTTGTGCGGCTTGTGCGATTGGATAAGTATTCATAAAATTTACCTTGATTAGTTGAGTTTATATTTGCCCAATTGGGCGTTTCA
>ERZ1023510.26-NODE-26-length-48471-cov-94.826524_pt1 | contig 48471 bp, 39 predicted proteins | sample MGYA00380549_ERZ1023510 | MGnify/ENA primary metagenome ERZ1023510 (study PRJEB33173, sample SAMEA4830364) | metagenome | study: EMG produced TPA metagenomics assembly of the PRJEB25223 data set... | reverse complement strand
ATAGGTCATATGGGACTTTTTTTCTACAATAAAATAGGCTCCATAATATCTATAGGGGATTTACCCACTACAAATATTATAGAGCCCAAAATCCTTTGTTTACTAAACAAGGGATTTTTCTTTTGTCTCTGCTCCTTTTTTGATATAATAGTTCTATGTTAAAATCAGAAAAACAATCACGTTATCAAATGTTAAATGAAGAATTGTCCTTCCTATTGGAAGGCGAAACCAATGTTTTGGCTAATCTTTCCAACGCCAGTGCTCTCATAAAATCACGTTTTCCTAATACCGTATTTGCAGGCTTTTATTTGTTCGATGGAAAGGAATTGGTTTTAGGTCCCTTCCAAGGAGGTGTTTCCTGCATCCGTATTGCACTAGGCAAGGGTGTTTGTGGTGAGGCAGCTCACTTTCAGGAAACTGTTATTGTTGGAGATGTGACGACCTATCTCAACTATATTTCTTGTGATAGTCTAGCTAAAAGTGAAATTGTGGTGCCGATGATGAAGAATGGTCAGTTACTTGGAGTTCTGGATCTGGATTCTTCAGAAATTGAGGATTACGATGCTATGGATCGAGATTATTTGGAACAATTTGTCGCTATTTTGCTTGAAAAGACAACATGGGACTTTACGATGTTTGAGGAAAAATCTTAATGTATCAAGCACTTTATCGAAAATATAGAAGTCAAAACTTCTCCCAGTTAGTTGGTCAAGAAGTTGTGGCTAAGACTCTTAAACAAGCGGTGGAGCAAGAGAAAATAAGTCACGCTTATCTTTTTTCTGGTCCTCGTGGAACGGGAAAAACCAGTGTTGCTAAAATCTTTGCCAAGGCTATGAACTGTCCCAATCAAGTGGGTGGCGAACCTTGCAATAACTGCTATATTTGTCAAGCAGTGACGGACGGTAGTTTAGAAGATGTCATTGAAATGGATGCAGCTTCTAATAATGGGGTAGATGAAATTCGCGAAATTCGTGATAAATCTACCTATACGCCTAGCCTTGCTCGTTATAAGGTTTATATCATAGATGAGGTTCACATGCTGTCTACAGGGGCTTTTAATGCCCTCCTAAAGACGCTGGAAGAACCAACACAGAATGTAGTCTTTATTTTGGCCACTACTGAATTGCACAAGATTCCTGCTACTATTCTATCCCGTGTGCAACGTTTTGAGTTTAAATCAATTAAGACACAGGATATTAAGGAACATATTCACTATATCTTAGAAAAAGAAAATATCAGTTCTGAACCAGAGGCTGTGGAAATCATTGCCAGACGGGCGGAAGGTGGAATGCGGGACGCCTTGTCTATTTTGGATCAAGCCCTGAGTTTGACACAGGGAAATGAGCTGACGACTGCTATCTCTGAAGAAATTACTGGCACCATTAGCCTATCAGCCTTGGATGATTATGTGGCGGCCTTGTCTCAACAGGATGTTCCCAAAGCTTTGTCTTGCTTGAATCTTCTTTTTGACAATGGTAAGAGCATGACTCGTTTTGTGACCGATCTTTTGCACTATTTAAGAGACTTGTTAATTGTTCAAACAGGGGGAGAAAATACTCATCATAGTTCAGTCTTTGTAGAAAATTTGGCACTTCCTCAAAAAAATCTGTTTGAAATGATTCGCTTAGCAACAGTGAGTTTAGCAGATATTAAGTCTAGTTTGCAGCCCAAGATTTATGCTGAAATGATGACCGTCCGTTTGGCGGAAATCAAGCCCGAACCAGCTCTATCAGGAGCGGTTGAAAATGAAATTGCTACGCTGAGACAGGAAGTTGCCCGTCTCAAACAAGAGCTTTCTAATGTAGGTGCGGTTCCTAAACAAGTTGCACCAGCTCCTAGTCGACCAGCTACGGGCAAAACAGTCTATCGTGTCGATCGCAATAAAGTGCAATCTATCTTACAAGAGGCCGTCGAAAATCCTGATTTAGCACGTCAAAATCTAATTCGTTTGCAGAATGCCTGGGGAGAGGTAATTGAAAGTCTAGGTGGGCCGGACAAGGCTCTGCTAGTTGGTTCTCAACCGGTTGCTGCCAATGAACACCATGCTATTCTTGCTTTTGAGTCTAACTTCAATGCTGGTCAAACTATGAAACGAGACAATCTCAATACCATGTTTGGTAATATCCTCAGTCAGGCGGCAGGTTTTTCACCTGAGATTTTAGCTATTTCCATGGAGGAATGGAAAGAAGTTCGCGCAGCCTTTTCAGCCAAAGCCAAATCTTCTCAAACTGAAAAAGAAGTAGAAGAAAGCCTGATTCCAGAAGGATTTGAATTTTTGGCTGATAAAGTGAAGGTAGAGGAAGACTAAAGAAAGATTTCATGATACAATAAGTTTATGAATAAACAACAATTTATTATTATGGCGCTGTTTACAGCTGCTGAGACCTATTTTTTCAATGAAGCCTGGATGACTGGCCGCTATATTATGGCAGCCTTTTGGGCAATTTTACTCTTTAGAAATTTCCGAGTCAGTTATGTGATGGGTAAAATCGTTGATGTCATCGATCAGCATTTTAATAGGAAAGACTAGCCCTCAGCTTCCAGACAAAATCAAAGCCTTTTAGGCTTTTTTTTGTTATACTAGAAAAGTATATTTATAGAATTTTTGCTCTATTTCTGGGGAAATCAGACGTTTTTCTAGTAAGTACTGTAAAAGTTTTGAAAAAGAAAGGAACTATCATGTCAGTAATAGAGATCAAAGATCTTCACGTTGAGATTGAAGGAAAAGAAATTTTAAAAGGGGTTAACCTAACCCTGAAAACAGGAGAAATTGCCGCTATCATGGGACCAAATGGTACAGGTAAATCGACTCTTTCTGCCGCTATCATGGGAAATCCAAACTATGAAGTAACTAAAGGTGAAGTTTTGTTTGATGGCGTAAATATCCTTGAGTTGGAAGTGGATGAGCGTGCGCGTATGGGACTTTTCCTTGCTATGCAATACCCATCAGAAATCCCTGGAATTACCAATGCTGAGTTTCTTCGTGCCGCTATGAATGCGGGTAAAGAAGATGATGAGAAGATTTCAGTTCGTGAGTTTATTACTAAGCTAGATGAAAAAATGGAATTGCTCAACATGAAAGAAGAAATGGCAGAGCGTTACCTCAACGAAGGCTTCTCTGGTGGTGAGAAAAAACGCAATGAAATTCTTCAACTTTTGATGTTGGAGCCAACATTTGCTCTTTTGGATGAGATTGACTCAGGTCTTGATATTGACGCTCTTAAAGTTGTGTCTAAAGGTGTCAATGCCATGCGTGGTGAAGGTTTTGGTGCTATGATCATCACTCACTACCAACGTCTTTTGAACTATATCACACCTGATGTGGTACACGTGATGATGGAAGGTCGTGTTGTCCTTTCTGGTGGTCCAGAATTGGCTGCGCGTTTGGAACGTGAAGGATACGCAAAATTAGCTGAAGAACTTGGCTACGACTACAAGGAAGAATTGTAATTCCCTCGTATCTTTTAGGAGAAGTAAATGACTAGAGAAAATATTAAACTTTTTTCAGAAATGCACGCTGAACCAAGCTGGTTGGCTGATCTCCGTCAAAAAGCTTTTGACAAGATTGAGACTTTGGAATTACCAGTTATTGAGCGTGTCAAATTCCACCGTTGGAATCTGGGTGATGGAACGATTACAGAAAATGAGCCATCAGCAAATGTTCCAGATTTCACAGCTTTAGATCATCACTTGAAGTTGGTGCAAGTAGGAACTCAAACTGTTTTCGAACAAACTCCAGTTGAGTTAGCTGAACAGGGTGTTGTCTTCACAGACTTTCACTCAGCTTTAGAAGAAATTCCAGAGCTGATCGAAGAATTCTTCATGTCATCTGTTAAGTATGATGATGACAAGTTGGCGGCTTACCACACAGCTTACTTTAACAGTGGTGCTGTACTCTATATTCCAGATAACGTAGAAATCACAGAGCCAATTGAAGGAATTTTCTACCAAGATAGCGATAGCAATGTGCCGTTTAACAAGCATATTATGATTATCGCTGGTAAAAATTCTAAGATTAATTATCTGGAGCGTTTAGAGTCACGCGGTGAAGGAAGTGCCAAAGCAACTGCTAATATCACAGTAGAAGTGATTGCACGTTCTGGTGCGCAAGTCAAGTTTGCTGCTATCGACCGTCTAGGTGAAAACGTCACTGCCTACATTAGCCGTCGTGGTAAATTAGGCAACGATGCAAGTATTGACTGGGCTATCGGTGTCATGAACGAAGGAAATGTCGTTGCTGATTTTGATAGTGACTTGATTGGTAATGGTAGCCATGCTGACCTCAAGGTTGTAGCTCTTTCAAGTGGTCGTCAGGTACAAGGGATTGATACTCGTGTAACTAACTATGGCTGCAACTCAATCGGAAACATTCTACAACATGGGGTTATCCTTGAAAAAGCAACTTTGACTTTCAATGGTATCGGCCACATCATCAAGGGTGCTAAGGGAGCAGATGCGCAACAAGAGAGCCGTGTTCTCATGCTTTCAGACCAAGCGCGTTCAGATGCTAACCCAATTCTTTTGATTGATGAAAATGACGTAACTGCAGGACATGCAGCCTCTATTGGTCAGGTAGATCCAGAAGACATGTATTACCTCATGAGTCGTGGATTGGATAAGGCAACTGCAGAGCGTTTGGTTGTTCGTGGTTTCCTTGGATCTGTTATCGTGGAGATTCCAGTCAAGGAAGTTCGTGATGAAATGATTGCAACTATCGAAGAGAAATTGTCAAAACGCTAAGGGGCAGCCTATGTTAGATGTAGAAGCGATTCGCAAGGATTTTCCAATTTTAGATCAGATTGTCAATGATGAACCTCTGGTCTATCTGGACAATGCTGCGACGACACAAAAACCACTAGTAGTTCTGAAAGCTATTAACAGCTACTATGAGCAGGACAATGCCAATGTTCACCGTGGTGTCCATACCTTAGCGGAACGAGCGACAGCTTCTTATGAAGCTGCTCGTGAAACCATTCGTAAGTTTATTAATGCAGGCTCTACAAAGGAAGTTCTCTTTACCAGAGGAACGACAACCAGCCTTAACTGGGTGGCACGCTTTGCTGAGGAAATTCTCGCTGAGGGAGACCAGGTCTTGATTTCAGTAATGGAACACCATTCTAATATCATTCCATGGCAGGAAGCTTGTCGAAAGACTGGAGCAGAGCTTGTCTATGTCTATCTTAAAGACGGTGCCTTGGATATGGAGGATTTGCGAGCTAAATTGACTGATAAGGTTAAATTTGTTTCCCTAGCTCATGCCTCCAATGTTCTTGGTGTGGTCAATCCGATCAAGGAAATCACTCAATTAGCCCACCAAGTTGGGGCAATTATGGTAGTGGATGGTGCTCAATCTACACCTCATATGAAGATTGATGTCCAGGACTTGGATCTGGACTTTTTCGCCTTTTCGGGTCACAAGATGGCTGGTCCGACTGGTATCGGTGTCCTTTACGGCAAAGAAAAGTATCTTGAGCAAATGTCTCCAGTAGAATTTGGCGGCGAGATGATTGATTTTGTCTACGAGCAATTTGCTAGTTGGAAGGAATTGCCTTGGAAATTTGAGGCTGGAACGCCAAATATGGCAGGAGCTATTGGACTTGCGACTGCAGTTGATTATCTGGAAAAGATTGGTATGGATGCCGTTGAAGCTCATGAACAGGAATTGATTGCGTACGTCTATCCAAAACTGCAGGCAATTGAGGGATTGACCATTTACGGTTCTCAGGATTTGGCTCAACGTTCGGGTGTTATTGCCTTTAACCTAGGTGATCTCCATCCTCACGATCTTGCGACGGCTCTGGATTATGAAGGAGTGGCTGTTCGTGCTGGTCACCATTGTGCGCAACCCTTGCTTCAGTATTTGGAAGTCCCAGCAACAGCTCGTGCAAGTTTTTATATCTACAATACCAAGGCAGATTGCGACAAACTAGTCGATGCCCTACAAAAGACAAAGGAGTTTTTCAATGGCACTTTCTAAACTAGATAGCCTTTATATGGCAGTGGTAGCAGACCATTCGAAAAATCCACATCACCAAGGGAAGTTAGAAGATGCTGAGCAAATCAGTCTCAACAATCCGACTTGTGGGGATGTCATCAACCTCTCTGTCAAGTTTGATGCAGAGGACCGTTTGGAAGATATTGCTTTTCTAAATTCAGGATGCACGATTTCAACTGCTTCTGCTAGTATGATGACAGATGCCGTTTTAGGAAAAACCAAACAAGAAATTTTAGAACTGGCGACTATTTTTTCTGAAATGGTTCAAGGGCAAAAAGATGAGCGTCAAGACCAACTTGGAGACGCGGCATTCTTGTCAGGTGTTGCCAAATTCCCTCAAAGAATCAAGTGTGCAACCCTAGCTTGGAATGCCCTTAAGAAAACAATTGAAAATCAAGAAAAACAGTAAGACAAGTTTCTTTTGTCTTATGAATTATTAGAAATGAAGAAAGAAAGGATACTATGGCTGAAGAAAGAGTAGAACCAAAACCAATTGACCTTGGTGAATATAAATTTGGTTTCCATGACGATGTAGAGCCTGTCTTATCGACAGGAAAAGGACTCAACGAAGGTGTTATTCGTGAATTATCTGCTGCTAAGGGTGAGCCTGAGTGGATGTTGGAGTTCCGTTTGAAGTCTTATGAAACCTTCAAAAAAATGCCCATGCAAACTTGGGGAGCAGACTTGTCAGAGATTGACTTTGATGACTTAATCTACTACCAAAAACCATCTGACAAACCAGCCCGTTCTTGGGATGATGTACCTGAAAAGATTAAAGAAACCTTTGAACGTATCGGGATTCCAGAAGCTGAACGTGCTTATTTAGCAGGGGCTTCTGCCCAGTACGAGTCAGAAGTGGTTTACCACAACATGAAGGAAGAGTTCCAAAAATTAGGTATTATCTTTACAGATACAGATTCCGCACTCAAGGAATACCCAGACTTATTTAAACAATACTTTGCGAAGTTGGTACCGCCGACAGATAACAAGTTGGCAGCCCTCAACTCAGCAGTATGGTCGGGTGGAACTTTTATCTACGTGCCAAAAGGTGTCAAGGTAGATATTCCACTTCAAACTTATTTCCGTATCAATAACGAAAATATAGGTCAGTTCGAACGTACCTTGATTATCGTTGATGAGGGAGCAAGCGTCCACTACGTAGAAGGATGTACAGCACCAACATATTCAAGCAATAGCTTACACGCTGCCATTGTAGAAATTTTTGCTTTGGACGGAGCTTATATGCGTTATACAACTATCCAAAACTGGTCTGATAACGTCTATAACTTGGTAACAAAGCGTGCTAAGGCTCAAAAGGATGCCACTGTTGAGTGGATTGATGGAAACTTGGGTGCCAAAACGACTATGAAATATCCATCTGTTTACCTTGATGGAGAAGGAGCGCGTGGTACCATGCTCTCTATCGCCTTTGCTAATGCAGGGCAACACCAAGACACGGGTGCTAAGATGATTCACAATGCTCCACATACCAGCTCGTCTATTGTGTCTAAATCCATCGCTAAAGGTGGAGGAAAGGTTGACTACCGTGGACAAGTCACCTTTAACAAGAACTCTAAGAAATCTGTTTCCCACATTGAATGTGATACCATTATCATGGATGACTTGTCAGCATCAGATACTATTCCATTTAATGAAATTCACAACTCGCAAGTGGCTTTGGAACACGAAGCCAAAGTATCTAAGATTTCAGAAGAGCAATTGTATTATCTCATGAGCCGTGGATTGTCAGAATCTGAGGCAACTGAAATGATTGTCATGGGATTTGTAGAACCCTTTACAAAAGAACTTCCAATGGAATACGCAGTTGAGCTGAACCGCTTGATTAGCTATGAAATGGAGGGATCAGTTGGATAAAATTTGATTTTATACTCTTCGAAAATCTCTTCAAACCACGTCAGCATCGCCTTACCGTATGTATGGTTACTGACTTCGTCAGTTTCATCTACAACCTCAAAACAGTGTTTTGAGCAACCTGCGGCTAGCTTCCTAGTTTGTTCTTTGATTTTGAGTATTAGATTTACTCAAAATCAAGGATTTTGAAGATGAACTTGTATCAAAAAATCGCGGTTTAAAATCGCGATTTTTTATAATTTCTCGTTAACAAAGCGGACAAACTGATTCCACCAAACTTTTAAGAAGAAGGCTTTTTCAATTTTCTTGTCTGCTACCATTTCGAAACTAGGGCGCTCTGTGGTGATGTAACCTTGACCAATCAAGTCCTTGTCTTCATAAGTCAAATGGCCAACCACTGTTCCAGCTTCAAGTGGTGCTGGGATTGCTTTGGAATCAGGTGTGAATTGAACAGATTGGGAAGATTGATTCCCAACACGTTCGATTAGATAGATATCCTCTGGAGCCACTGCAGTTACTGTATCTTCTTTTCCATCTTGTACAGGGGCTTTGCTATCTTGATAGGCATCGCCTTGTTGAACGATTTTGCGAAGTGTAAATGTAGAAGAAATATAATCCATTAGGGAAGATGTAGCTGTAAATCGAGCGTAAGGATTATTGTCTTGATGATCTGCATTTAAAACAACTGTGATGACTCTCATGCCTTTTTCGACAGTAGTACCAACAAAAGACTCTCCAGCCTTATCTGTTGTTCCTGTTTTTAGCCCATCAAAACCACCACGGTAAGCAGGCATACCTTCTAACATGTAGTTGGTTGAAGTGATTGTCATCCCAGCAAAAGTAGAAGAAGGTTTTTTGGTGATTTCTAAGACTTGTGGGTATTTTTTGATGAGGTTGCGAGCAACGATAGCGACATCATAAGCACTAAGCTTATTTTCCTCATCTTTTTTAGAACCTGGGTAAATGTTATCCCCTAGAGTTTCATTGTTAAGACCTGTCGTATTGACAACAGTGGCATCCTGAATTCCCCATTCCAAGAGTTTTGCCCGCATCATATCGACGAAATCTTTTTCTGAGCCAGCAATTTTCTCAGCTAGGGCAATAGCGGCGCTGTTGGCACTAGATACCAGAGTTGCTTCAAGCAACTCTTCGACAGTATAATTACGGGCCTCCATAGGAATATTACTGGCTTCAGAATTTGTCGTCAATTGATAAGGATAATCAGAAATATCTACAGGAGTGGAGAGGGTAATACTTCCGTTTTCCAAAGCTTCATAGACCAGATAAACAGTAATCAATTTTGTTATGGAAGCAATTTCGACAGGTTGCGTTGCATCCTTCTCATAGAGAATTTTACCAGTATTTGCCTCAACAGCAATCGCATGTTTAGCGGCAATGGTAAAATCTTGAGCAACAGCAGTAGAAGCACCCCCTAAAAGAGAGACAGTTAACAAAGTTAAAAATATTTTTTTCATAGTAGTCTTATTCTATCATAAAGAAAAAAAATATTCTTGCTTTAATAATTCATCTGTTAAGCTTTTTGAAAATATGGTAAAATAAAGTAAGGGAGGTAACTCATGTTTCGTAGAAATAAATTATTTTTTTGGACCACAGAAATTTTACTCTTAACCATCATCTTTTACCTATGGAGACAGATGGGGTCTTTGATTAACCCTTTTGTTAGCGTGCTTAATACAATTATGATTCCATTTTTATTAGGGGGCTTTTTTTATTATTTGACAAACCCTATTGTTACTTTCTTAAATAAAGTCTGTAAACTCAATCGTTTGCTTGGTATTTTAATTACCTTGTGTACTTTGGTCTGGGGAATGGTCATAGGTGTTGTCTATCTCTTACCTATTTTGATTAATCAGTTATCTAGTTTGATTATATCTAGTCAAACTATTTATAGTCGAGTACAAGACTTAATCATAGACTTATCTAATTATCCTGCGCTCCAGAATTTGGATGTAGAAGCTACAATTCAGCAGTTAAACTTATCCTATGTTGATATTCTTCAAAATATCCTAAATAGCGTATCAAATAGTGTGGGGAGCGTCTTGTCAGCTCTTATCAGTACTGTTTTGATTTTGATTATGACTCCAGTTTTTTTGGTTTATTTCTTATTAGATGGACATAAATTCTTGCCCATGCTTGAAAGAACGATTCTAAAGAGGGATCGCTTGCATATTGCAGGCTTATTAAAGAATTTAAATGCGACGATTGCTCGCTATATTAGTGGAGTTTCGATTGACGCAATCATTATAGGTTGTTTGGCTTATATTGGCTATAGTATTATTGGTTTAAAATATGCTTTAGTTTTTGCCATTTTTTCTGGTGTAGCCAATTTAATTCCTTATGTGGGGCCAAGTATTGGTTTGATTCCTATGATCATCGCAAATATATTCACTGATCCCCATAGACTGCTGATTGCAGTGATTTATATGCTTGTTGTTCAGCAGGTAGATGGCAATATCTTATATCCTCGAATCGTAGGAAGTGTTATGAAGGTTCATCCAATCACGATTTTAGTTTTACTTTTGTTGTCAAGCAATATCTATGGTGTAGTTGGAATGATTGTCGCAGTGCCAACCTATTCTATCTTGAAAGAAATTTCTAAGTTCTTATCCCGTTTGTATGAAAATCATAAAATAATGAAAGAACGAGAAAGAGAATTAGCTAAGTAAAAGTCAGGAGAACCCTGATTTTTCTTTACTGGAAGTGGCCTTTAGATTAGAAGACTGAAAATAAGTTAAAGTCTTAAACTAATTTTCACAGCTAAGAATAGTAGAAGTTAATCTGATAAAAATCGAAAAAACCAGTGGAATTCTGTGTCAGGGTAAGTTCCACTGGTTTTCATAGTCTATTAAAGTTCGAATGAAACCTATTTATAGTAGATTGAAACTAGAATAGTACACCTCTAATTCTAAAACATTGTTAGAAATCGATTTGACTGTCCTGATCTATTCGTTCTATTCTTATTTCATTTTACTATATTTTGGTGCAATAAGTGAAAAGTAGACCGAATAATATAAGGATTGATTTTATAGTTTTTAAACTCAAATGAATTGAAATAAAGAGAGTACGAAAATTCTCATCTGAAAGTATTTTAGAATAATTCTCTTCGTGAATTTCTTCAAAACAGATAGCTTCATCTTAGGTATGTGATTTCTTTTTGCATTTTTGAGTTAGATAAGGTATAATGGTTTTATTGTCTTTTGGGGTCGTTACGGATTCGACAGGCATTATGAGGCATATTTTGCGACTCGTGTGGCGACGTAAACGCTCAGTTAAATATAACTGCAAAAAATAACACTTCTTACGCTCTAGCTGCCTAAAAACCAGCAGGCGTGACCCGATTTGGATTGCTCGTGTTCAATGACAGGTCTTATTATTAGCGAGATACGATTAAGCCTTGTCTAGCGGCTTGATAAGAGATTGATAGACTCGCAGTTTCTAGACTTGAGTTATGTGTCGAGGGGCTGTTAAAATAATACATAACCTATGGTTGTAGACAAATATGTTGGCAGGTGTTTGGACGTGGGTTCGACTCCCACCGGCTCCATTATTCCTTTGCATTCTTTTGCATTCCTTGGTAAAACGTTGTTAAATCAACGTTTTTTATTTTTATCTTTGGTATTCCTTTGCATTCTTTTGCTAAAAAGGGAGTCACAAACAGACCCTATTTTAAAAAAAGGATAGAAAAAAGGATACAACATTTGTCGCATCCTAAAAATAATCTTTTTTCGACGGAAGACATGGGATTCGAACCCACGCACGCTATTACACGCCTACCGCGTTTCCAACACGGCCTCTTAAGCCTCTTGAGTAATCTTCCAATACTTACTCAAATAGTCTACCATAAAGGCTCTTATCTTGCAATAAAAATTCTAGAAATAAGAAAAATGATAGATTTTGAAAGAAAATGATAAAAAATGCTTGACTTCGAAAGAAAGTATGATAGAATGAATAGTGTAAACGATAACAGGAGGTGATTCAGTGTTAAAAACAGAACGTAAACAACTAATTTTAGAGGAGTTAAATCAGCATCATGTAGTTTCTCTAGAAAAATTAGTTAGTTTGCTAGAAACGTCAGAATCAACGGTTCGAAGAGACTTGGATGAGTTGGAAGCGGAAAACAAGCTTCGTCGTGTGCATGGTGGAGCAGAACTCCCCCACTCCTTACAGGAAGAAGAAACCATTCAAGAAAAATCTGTCAAAAACCTTCAAGAAAAGAAGTTGCTGGCTCAGAAAGCAGCCTCTCTCATTAAAGAAAAAGATGTCATCTTTATCGATGCTGGAACAACAACTGCTTTTTTGATTCATGAATTGGTCAATAAGAATGTTACAGTTGTGACCAACTCCATTCACCATGCCGCTCAGTTGGTTGAAAAGCAGATTCCAACTGTCATGGTTGGAGGAAACGTCAAGACGGCGACAGATGCTAGTATCGGGGGCGTTGCTCTTAACCAGATTAACCAATTGCACTTTGACCGTGCCTTTATCGGAATGAATGGTGTTGACGATGGCTATTATACGACTCCTGATATGGAGGAGGGAGCTGTGAAAAGAGCTATTTTGGAGAATGCCAAGCAGACCTACGTCTTGGTGGATTCGTCAAAAATTGGACAAACTTGCTTTGCCAAGGTAGCACCACTCAAACGCGCTATCGTTATCACTAGTCAAGGGCATGAGCTCTTGCAGGTTATTAAGGAGAAAACGGAGGTAATAGAAGTATGATTTATACAGTCACACTCAATCCATCCATTGACTATATCGTTCGTTTGGACCAAGTCAAAGTTGGTAGTGTCAATCGTATGGACAGTGATGATAAGTTTGCTGGTGGGAAAGGAATCAATGTCAGCCGTGTCTTGAAACGTTTGAATATACCAAATACAGCGACGGGATTTATCGGTGGCTTTACTGGTAAATTTATCACAGATACTTTAGCAGAGGAAGAAATCGAGACACGTTTTGTCCAGGTGGCAGAAGATACTCGTATCAATGTTAAAATCAAAGCAGACCAAGAAACAGAAATCAACGGAACGGGTCCAACTGTTGAATCGGTTCAGCTAGAAGAATTGAAAGCTATTTTATCTAGTCTGACAGCAGAAGATACAGTTGTCTTTGCAGGTTCAAGTGCTAAAAATCTAGGCAATGTTATCTATAAGGATTTGATTTCCTTGACGCGCCAGACTGGTGCGCAAGTGGTCTGTGACTTTGAAGGACAGACCTTAATTGATAGTTTGGACTACCAGCCTCTTCTTGTAAAACCAAACAATCATGAACTTGGAGCGATTTTTGGGGTTAAACTCGAAAGTTTAGATGAAATTGAGAAATACGCTCGTGAGTTACTGGCTAAGGGTGCTCAAAATGTTATTATCTCTATGGCTGGTGATGGTGCCCTTCTTGTCACATCTGAGGGAGCTTACTTCGCTAAACCAATCAAAGGAACAGTCAAAAATTCAGTTGGAGCTGGTGATTCTATGGTTGCTGGATTCACAGGTGAATTTGTCAAATCAAAAGACGTAGTAGAAGCCTTCAAATGGGGAGTGGCTTGCGGAACGGCAACTACCTTCTCAGATGACTTGGCAACGGCGGAATTTATTAAAGAAACATATGGAAAAGTTGAGGTAGAAAAAAGATGAAAATTCAAGACCTATTGAGAAAAGATGTCATGTTGCTAGATTTGCAGGCAACTGAAAAAACAGCTGTCATCGACGAGATGATTAAAAATTTGACAGAGCACGGTTATGTAACAGATTTTGAAACATTTAAAGAAGGAATTTTGGCGCGTGAAGCTTTGACTTCTACTGGTTTGGGTGATGGAATCGCAATGCCTCACAGCAAAAACGCTGCTGTCAAAGAAGCGACAGTTCTATTTGCTAAGTCAAATAAGGGTGTTGACTACGAGAGCTTGGATGGACAAGCAACTGACCTCTTCTTCATGATTGCAGCTCCAGAAGGTGCCAATGATACTCACTTGGCAGCCTTGGCAGAATTGTCTCAATACTTGATGAAAGACGGTTTTGCAGACAAACTTCGTCAAGCAACATCTGCAGACCAAGTTATCGAACTTTTTGACCAAGCTTCAGAAAAAACTGAGGAACTTGTTCAAGCACCTGCTAATGACTCTGGTAACTTTATCGTAGCTGTTACAGCTTGTACAACAGGTATTGCCCACACTTACATGGCCCAAGAAGCCCTTCAAAAAGTAGCTGCTGAAATGGGGGTTGGTATCAAGGTCGAAACCAACGGTGCTAGCGGTGTTGGAAATCAACTAACTGCAGAAGATATCCGTAAGGCTAAAGCTATTATCATTGCAGCAGACAAGGCCGTTGAAATGGATCGATTTGATGGAAAACCATTGATCAATCGTCCAGTTGCTGACGGTATCCGTAAGACAGAAGAGCTAATTAACTTGGCTCTTTCAGGAGATACTGAAGTCTACCGTGCCGCTAATGGTGCCAAAGCTGCAACAGCCTCTAACGAAAAACAAAGCCTTGGTGGTGCCTTGTACAAACACTTGATGAGTGGTGTATCTCAAATGTTACCATTCGTTATCGGTGGTGGTATCATGATTGCCCTTGCCTTCTTGATTGACGGTGCTTTGGGTGTTCCAAATGAAAACCTTGGCAATCTTGGTTCTTACCATGAGTTAGCTTCTATGTTCATGAAAATTGGTGGAGCTGCCTTTGGTTTGATGCTTCCAGTCTTTGCGGGTTATGTTGCCTACTCTATTGCTGAAAAACCGGGTTTGGTAGCAGGTTTCGTGGCTGGTGCTATTGCCAAAGAAGGTTTTGCCTTTGGTAAAATTCCTTATGCCGCAGGTGGTGAAGCAACTTCAACTCTTGCAGGTGTCTCATCTGGTTTCCTAGGTGCCCTTGTTGGTGGATTTATCGCAGGTGCCTTGGTTCTTGCCATCAAGAAATACGTTAAAGTTCCTCGTTCACTCGAAGGTGCTAAATCAATCCTTCTATTGCCACTTCTTGGAACAATCTTGACAGGATTTGTTATGCTAGCTGTGAATATCCCAATGGCTGCAATCAACACTGCTATGAATGACTTCCTAGGCGGTCTTGGAGGAGGTTCAGCTGTCCTTCTTGGTATCGTCCTTGGTGGAATGATGGCTGTTGACATGGGTGGACCAGTTAATAAAGCAGCTTATGTCTTTGGTACAGGTACGCTTGCAGCAACTGTTTCTTCAGGTGGTTCTGTAGCCATGGCAGCAGTTATGGCTGGAGGAATGGTGCCACCACTTGCAATCTTTGTCGCAACTCTTCTTTTCAAAGATAAATTTACTAAGGAAGAACGTAACTCTGGTTTGACAAACATCATCATGGGCTTGTCATTTATCACTGAGGGAGCGATTCCATTTGGTGCCGCTGACCCAGCTCGTGCGATTCCAAGCTTCATCCTTGGTTCAGCAGTAGCAGGTGGACTCGTTGGTCTTACTGGTATCAAACTCATGGCGCCACACGGAGGAATCTTCGTTATCGCCCTTACTTCAAATGCTCTCCTTTACCTCGTTTCTGTCTTGGGAGGAGCAATCGTAAGTGGTGTGGTTTATGGTTACCTACGCAAACCACAAGCATAAAAAATAGAAAAATGAAAAGATTGGACCGTTTGGTGCAGTCTTTTTCTCTTCCCGAAATGCCTGTGAAATATGGTATAATAGAAGAATGGCAAACAAGAATACAAGTACAACAAGACGGAGACCGTCTAAAGCAGAACTGGAAAGAAAAGAAGCGATTCAACGAATGTTGATTTCGTTAGGAATTGCGATTTTATTGATTTTCGCAGCCTTCAAATTAGGGGCTGCAGGTATAACCCTTTATAATTTAATTCGCTTGCTAGTGGGTAGCCTAGCTTATCTGGCGATATTCGGCCTATTAATCTATCTCTTCTTTTTCAAGTGGATACGAAAACAGGAAGGACTCTTATCTGGCTTTTTCACCATATTTGCTGGCTTGCTCTTGATTTTTGAGGCCTACTTGGTTTGGAAATATGGTTTGGACAAGTCCGTTCTAAAAGGGACCATGGCTCAGGTTGTGACAGATCTGACTGGTTTTCGAACGACTAGCTTTGCTGGAGGGGGCTTGATCGGGGTCGCTCTTTATATTCCAACAGCCTTTCTCTTTTCAAATATCGGAACTTACTTTATTGGTTCTATCTTGATTTTAGTGGGTTCTCTCCTAGTCAGCCCTTGGTCTGTTTACGATATTGCTGAATTTTTCAGTAGAGGCTTTGCCAAATGGTGGGAAGGGCACGAGCGTCGAAAAGAGGAACGCTTTGTCAAACAAGAAGAAAAAGCTCGCCAAAAGGCTGAGAAAGAGGCTAGATTAGAACAAGAAGAGACTGAAAAAGCCTTACTCGATTTGCCTCCTGTTGATATGGAAACGGGTGAAATTCTGACAGAGGAAGCTGTTCAAAATCTTCCACCTATTCCAGAAGAAAAGTGGGTGGAACCAGAAATCATCCTGCCTCAAGCTGAACTTAAATTCCCTGAACAGGAAGATGACTCAGATGACGAAGATGTTCAGGTCGATTTTTCAGCCAAAGAAGCCCTTGAATACAAACTTCCAAGCTTACAACTCTTTGCACCAGATAAACCAAAAGATCAGTCTAAAGAGAAGAAAATTGTCAGAGAAAATATCAAAATCTTAGAAGCAACCTTTGCTAGCTTTGGTATTAAGGTAACAGTTGAACGGGCCGAAATTGGGCCATCAGTGACCAAGTATGAAGTCAAGCCGGCTGTTGGTGTAAGGGTCAACCGCATTTCCAATCTATCAGATGACCTCGCTCTAGCCTTGGCTGCCAAAGATGTCCGGATTGAAGCACCAATCCCTGGGAAATCCCTAATCGGAATTGAAGTGCCCAACTCCGATATTGCCACTGTATCTTTCCGAGAACTATGGGAACAATCGCAAACGAAAGCAGAAAATTTCTTGGAAATTCCTTTAGGGAAGGCTGTTAATGGAACCGCAAGAGCTTTTGACCTTTCTAAAATGCCCCACTTGCTAGTTGCAGGTTCAACGGGTTCAGGGAAGTCAGTAGCAGTTAACGGCATTATTGCTAGCATTCTCATGAAGGCGAGACCAGATCAAGTTAAATTTATGATGGTCGATCCCAAGATGGTTGAGTTATCTGTTTACAATGATATTCCCCACCTCTTGATTCCAGTCGTGACCAATCCACGTAAAGCCAGCAAGGCTCTGCAAAAGGTTGTGGATGAAATGGAAAACCGTTATGAACTCTTTGCCAAGGTGGGAGTTCGGAATATTGCAGGTTTTAATGCCAAGGTAGAAGAGTTCAATTCCCAGTCTGAGTACAAGCAAATTCCGCTACCATTCATTGTCGTGATTGTGGATGAGTTGGCTGACCTCATGATGGTGGCCAGCAAGGAAGTGGAAGATGCTATCATCCGTCTTGGGCAGAAGGCGCGTGCTGCAGGTATCCACATGATTCTTGCAACTCAGCGTCCATCTGTTGATGTCATCTCTGGTTTGATTAAGGCCAATGTTCCATCTCGTGTAGCATTTGCGGTTTCATCAGGAACAGACTCCCGTACGATTTTGGATGAAAATGGAGCAGAAAAACTTCTTGGTCGAGGAGACATGCTCTTTAAACCGATTGATGAAAATCATCCAGTTCGTCTCCAAGGCTCCTTTATCTCGGATGACGATGTTGAGCGCATTGTGAACTTCATCAAGGCTCAGGCAGATGCAGACTACGATGAGAGTTTTGATCCAGGTGAGGTTTCTGAAAATGAAGGAGAATTTTCGGATGGAGATGCTGGTGGTGATCCGCTTTTTGAAGAAGCTAAGTCTTTGGTTATCGAAACACAGAAAGCCAGTGCGTCTATGATTCAGCGTCGTTTATCAGTTGGATTTAACCGTGCGACCCGTCTCATGGAAGAACTGGAGATAGCAGGTGTCATCGGTCCAGCTGAAGGTACCAAACCTCGAAAAGTGTTACAACAATAAAAAAATAGCTTCTTTCCGAGTTTGGAGGGAGCTATTTTACTGGCTATTGATTACTTTTATACTCTTCGAAAATCAAATTCAAACCACGTCAGCTTCGCCTTGCCGTACTCAAGTACTGCCTACGGCTAGCTTCCTAGTTTGCTCTTTGATTTTCATTGAGTATTATTTTCTGAAGTTGGAGTATTGGGCTGTTTTTCATTTTCAGTGGCAGGTTTACTTGGAGCAGGAGTAGTAGAGTTTTGAGTTGCTGTTTTCTGCTCTTCTTTTTTCTCTTCCTTGACGCTAGCTTTTGGTGTTTCCTCTTGCTGTGTTTTTTCTTGAGTGGTGTTGTTTTCCTTATTGGGACGAGTATTTTCCTGAGGGGATTCCTTTTGAATTTCTTTGACAATTGTTGTCGTCTGGCTTGTCGTAGGTTCTTTTTTAGTATTTTTGTTATTATCCAAGGCGTTCATGATAGTGATACTTGCGGTAATCAAGCCAAGAATACTACCGATAGTAGCAATGGTTTTTTGAAAGACTGTAAAGCCTTTTTTGATGTGTTCTGTTTTTGGTTTTGAAGTTCTACGATAGTTAGACATACATTCTCTCCTTTGATTATGATTTATTATACTCTGTTTCTTTAAAAAAATCTTAAAAAAAGAGAAATTGCCCTTTCTTGTCGCAAGCTCCGTTTCATGATACAATAGAGGAAGTGATTTTAGAAAGCGTGAGAAACATGATTTACTTTGATAATTCAGCGACGACCAAGCCTTATCCTGAAGCCCTTGAAACCTATATGCAGGTCGCTTCAAAAATTTTAGGAAACCCATCTAGTCTCCATAGTTTGGGAGACCAAGCAACACGAATCTTAGATGCTTCTCGCCAACAGATTGCAGATTTAATCGGTAAGAAAAGCGATGAAATCTTCTTTACCTCTGGTGGAACAGAAGGGGATAACTGGGTTATCAAGGGTGTGGCCTTTGAAAAAGCTCAGTTTGGCAAGCACATCATTGTTTCAGCCATTGAACATCCAGCAGTCAAAGAGTCAGCCCTCTGGTTGAAAAGTCAAGGATTTGAAGTGGATTTTGCTCCAGTTGATAAGAAAGGCTTGGTCGATGTTGAGGCGTTAGCAGGTTTGATACGGCCTGATACAATCCTCGTTTCTATCATGGCTGTGAACAATGAAATCGGCTCTATCCAACCTATTGAGGCTATTTCAGAATTCTTGGCAGACAAGCCGACTATTTCCTTCCACGTTGATGGGGTTCAGGCGCTTACCAAGATTCCGACTGAAAAGTATCTGACAGAACGAGTGGATTTTGCGACTTTCTCTAGTCACAAGTTCCACGGGGTTCGAGGTGTTGGCTTTGTCTATATCAAATCTGGCAAGAAGATTACACCTCTTCTTACAGGTGGTGGCCAGGAGCGAGATTATCGTTCGACAACTGAAAATGTGGCAGGGATTGCAGCGACAGCCAAGGCCCTCCGTTTGTCTATGGAAAAGCTAGATATCTTTAGGAGCAAGACTGGGCAGATGAAGGCAGTGATTCGCCAAGCTCTTCTGAACTATCCGGATATTTTTGTCTTTTCAGATGAGGAAAACTTTGCACCTCATATTCTGACTTTTGGAATCAAAGGTGTTCGAGGTGAAGTCATCGTTCACGCCTTTGAAGACTATGATATTTTCATCTCAACAACCTCAGCTTGTTCATCTAAGGCAGGAAAACCAGCCGGTACCTTGATTGCCATGGGAGTGGACAAAGATAAGGCCAAGTCAGCTGTGCGTCTTAGCCTAGACTTGGAAAATGATATGAGTCAGGTCGAGCAGTTTTTGACCAAGTTAAAATTGATTTACAATCAAACTAGAAAAGTAAGATAGGAGCATTCATGCAGTATTCAGAAATTATGATTCGCTACGGAGAGTTGTCAACCAAGGGTAAAAACCGTATGCGTTTCATCAATAAACTTCGTAATAATATTTCGGACGTTTTGTCTATCTATACCCAAGTTAAGGTAACAGCAGATCGCGACCGTGCCCACGCTTACCTCAATGGAGCTGATTACACAGCAGTTGCAGAATCTCTCAAACAAGTTTTTGGAATTCAAAACTTTTCTCCTGTTTATAAGGTTGAAAAATCTGTAGAAGTTTTGAAGTCTTCTGTCCAAGAGATTATGCGGGACATCTACAAGGAAGGTATGACCTTTAAGATTTCTAGCAAGCGTAGCGACCACAACTTTGAACTTGATAGTCGTGAACTCAACCAAACACTTGGAGGGGCTGTATTCGAAGCCATTCCAAATGTGCAAGTTCAAATGAAAAGTCCTGACATCAATCTTCAGGTGGAGATTCGTGAAGAAGCAGCCTATCTTTCTTATGAAACCATTCGTGGGGCTGGTGGTTTGCCAGTTGGAACTTCAGGTAAAGGGATGCTCATGTTGTCAGGAGGGATTGACTCACCTGTAGCAGGTTATCTTGCTCTTAAGCGTGGGGTGGATATCGAGGCAGTTCACTTTGCTAGTCCACCATATACTAGTCCTGGTGCCCTCAAGAAAGCGCAGGACTTGACTCGTAAATTGACCAAGTTTGGCGGAAATATCCAGTTTATCGAGGTGCCTTTCACAGAGATTCAAGAGGAAATCAAAGCCAAAGCGCCAGAAGCTTATTTGATGACTCTAACTCGTCGCTTTATGATGCGGATTACTGACCGTATTCGTGAGGTACGAAATGGTTTGGTTATCATCAATGGGGAAAGTCTAGGTCAAGTAGCCAGCCAAACCCTTGAAAGTATGAAGGCTATCAATGCTGTTACCAACACTCCCATCATTCGTCCTGTGGTTACCATGGACAAGTTGGAAATCATTGACATCGCCCAGGAAATCGATACCTTTGACATTTCAATCCAACCGTTTGAAGACTGTTGTACCATTTTTGCACCAGATCGTCCAAAAACAAATCCTAAAATTAAGAATGCGGAGCAGTACGAAGCGCGTATGGATGTTGAAGGCTTGGTTGAGCGAGCAGTGGCTGGAATCATGATTACTGAAATCACACCTCAAGCCGAAAAAGATGAAGTTGATGACTTGATTGATAATCTACTCTAATTCAGAAAATCCAAAAGAATAGCGAAAATCAGTAAAAAAAGTTAGTTTTTTTTTCTAAAAACAGGTAAAAAACTAACTTTTTTTCTATTTTCATGATATAATGATATAAAATTTTGAATATAGAGAGTTTTCTGACAATGAAGCAATCCTACTTTTATCTAAAAATGAAAGAACACAAACTCAAGGTTCCTTATACAGGTAAGGAGCGCCGTGTACGTATTCTTCTTCCTAAAGATTATGAGAAAGATACAGACCGTTCCTATCCTGTTGTATACTTTCATGACGGGCAAAATGTTTTTTATAGCAAAGAGTCTTTCATTGGATATTCATGGAAGATTATCCCAGCTATCAAACGAAATCCGGATATCAGTCGCATGATTGTCGTTGCTATTGACAATGATGGTATGGGGCGAATGAATGAGTATGCGGCTTGGAAGTTCCAAGAATCTCCTATCCCAGAGCAGCAGTTTGGTGGTAAGGGTGTGGAGTATGCTGAGTTTGTCATGGAGGTGGTCAAGCCTTTTATCGATGAGACCTATCGTACAAAAGCAGACTGCCAGCATACGGCTATGATTGGTTCCTCACTAGGAGGCAATATTACCCAGTTTATCGGTTTGGAATACCAAGACCAAATTGGTTGCTTGGGCGTTTTTTCATCTGCAAACTGGCTCCACCAAGAAGCCTTTAACCGCTATATCGAGTGCCAGAAACTATCGCCTGACCAGCGCATCTTCATCTATGTAGGAACAGAAGAAGCAGATGATACAGACAAGACCTTGATGGATGGCAATATCAAACAAGCCTATATCGACTCGTCGCTTTGCTATTACCATGATTTGATAGCAGGGGGAGTACATCTGGATAATCTTGTGCTAAAAGTTCAGTCTGGTGCCATCCATAGTGAAATCCCTTGGTCAGAAAATCTACCAGATTGTCTGAGATTTTTTGCAGAAAAATGGTAAGTTAAGAAAGGAAAAAACGAAATGCATATTGAACATCTTAGCCACTGGAGTGGTCATCTTAACCGTGAAATGTACCTTAACCGTTATGGACATGGTGGGATTCCAGTTGTGGTCTTTGCTTCATCAGGTGGTAGTCACAACGAATACTATGATTTTGGCATGATTGATGCCTGCACTTCCTTTATCGAGGAAGGCCGTGTCCAGTTCTTTACCCTATCTAGTGTGGATGGTGAGAGCTGGTTGGCTACTTGGAAAAATGCTCATGACCAAGCGGAAATGCACCGTGCCTACGAACGTTATGTGATTGAGGAGGCCATTCTTTTATCAAGCACAAGACAGGTTGGTTTGATGGCATGATGACGACAGGTTGCTCTATGGGAGCCTATCATGCACTCAATTTCTTCCTCCAGCATCCAGATGTCTTTACCAAAGTGATTGCTCTCAGTGGTGTTTACGACGCACGTTTCTTTGTCGGTGATTACTACAACGATGATGCTATTTACCAAAACTCGCCAGTAGATTATATTTGGAACCAAAACGACGGCTGGTTTATTGACCGTTACCGTCAGGCAGAGATTGTGCTGTGTACGGGGCTTGGAGCCTGGGAACAAGATGGTTTGCCATCCTTTTACAAGCTCAAAGAAGCCTTTGACAAGAAACAAATTCCAGCCTGGTTTGCTGAATGGGGACATGATGTCGCCCATGACTGGGAATGGTGGCGTAAACAAATGCCTTATTTCCTCGGTAATCTCTATTTATAAAAGGAGTTACCTATGAATTACCTTGTTATTTCTCCCTACTATCCACAAAACTTTCAACAGTTTACCATCGAACTAGCTAATAAAGGCATCACAGTCTTGGGAATTGGTCAAGAGTCTTACGAGCAATTGGATGAGCCCTTGCGCAATAGCTTGACCGAGTATTTTCGTGTTGATAATCTTGAGAACATAGATGAAGTCAAACGTGCAGTGGCTTTTCTCTTTTATAAACATGGTCCAATTGACCGCATCGAGTCTCACAATGAATACTGGCTTGAGCTAGACGCAACACTCAGAGAACAATTCAATGTTTTTGGTGCCAAACCAGAGGATCTCAAAAAGACGAAATATAAGTCTGAAATGAAGAAACTTTTCAAAAAAGCAGGTGTTCCTGTGGTACCTGGAGCTGTTATCAAGACGGAAGCAGATGTTGATCAAGCAGTGAAAGAAATCGGTCTTCCAATGATTGCCAAACCTGATAATGGAGTGGGAGCAGCCGCAACCTTTAAACTTGAGACAGAAGACGATATCAATCACTTCAAGCAAGAATGGGACCATTCAACCCTTTATTTCTTTGAAAAATTTGTCACTTCCAGCGAAATCTGTACCTTTGACGGGCTCGTGAACAAGGATGGAAAGATTGTTTTCTCAACAACCTTTGACTACGCCTATACACCGCTTGACCTCATGATTTATAAGATGGACAATTCTTATTATGTGCTCAAGGATATGGATCCTAAACTGCGCAAGTATGGGGAAGCAATTGTCAAAGAATTTGGTATGAAAGAACGGTTTTTCCATATTGAGTTCTTCCGTGAGGGGGACGATTATATTACCATCGAGTACAATAACCACCCTGCAGGTGGTTTTACCATTGATGTTTATAACTTTGCTCATTCCTTGGACCTTTATCGTGGCTATGCAGCTATTGTCGCAGGAGAGGAGTTCCCGGCGTCAGACTTTGAAACTCAGTATTGTTTGGCTACTTCTCGCCGTGCAAATGCTCACTATGTTTATTCAGAAGAGGATTTGCTTGCCAAATATAGCCAGCAGTTCAAGGTTAAAAAAGTCATGCCAGCTGCCTTCGCGGAACTTCAAGGAGATTACCTGTATATGCTGACCACTCCGAGTCGACAAGAAATGGATCAGATGATTGCTGATTTCGGACAACGTCAAGAATAAGAACTATCGGATTAAGGAAATTCACTCCCTTAATCCTTTTGTTTTGTCTGGTAAAAAATAAGAGCATCCTAACAAGGTAGCTATCATAAAACTTGTTCGATAACTATTTGAAGCAGGATTAGGTGGCTAGAAATTGAATTTTAACATTTCAATTTAGTCATAGTATTGTGTTTTCGTATCCTTAAATCAGCTAAAAGGATCCATGACGACACCTATACGATATAGTTTTCAGGATACCAAACCAGTCTATTAATACTCAATGAAAATCAAAGAGCAAACTAGGAAGCTAGCCGCAGGTTGCTCAAAACACTGTTTTGAGGTTGTGGATAGAACTGACAGAGTCAGTATCATATACCTACGGCAAGGTGAAGCTGACGTGGTTTGAAGAGATTTTCGAAGAGTATAAAATATTCAGGTGACGCATAGATATAGTTAATTGAAGCTTTGTTTGAAATCTGATAAAATAATGATATTACTAAGTTTTAAAAACTAAAGAAAAGGGAAGATATGATTACAGGCGAATTAAAAAATAAAATCGATCAGCTGTGGGAAATTCTTTGGACAGAAGGAAACGCAAATCCTTTAACAAATATTGAACAGTTGACTTATCTCTTATTTATGAAAGATTTGGATAGTGTCGAGCTTGGACGTGAAAGTGATGCTGAATTTCTAGGGATTCCTTATGAGGGAGTTTTTCCAAAAGATAAACCTGAATACCGTTGGTCAACTTTTAAAAATATAGGAGATGCTCAGGAAGTTTATCGTTTAATGACTCAGGAGATTTTTCCGTTTATTAAAAATCTCAAGGGGGATACAGATGATACAGCCTTTTCACGATATATGCGAGAAGCTATTTTTCAAATAAATAAACCTGCTACGCTTCAAAAGGCAATTTCTATCTTAGATGTTTTTCCAACTAGGGGATTAGATGTAGATTTTGATAATGACAAACAAAGTATTACTGATATCGGAGATATCTATGAATATCTGTTATCAAAATTGTCGACCGCAGGTAAAAATGGACAGTTCCGTACACCTCGTCACATCATCGATATGATGGTTGAGTTGATGCAACCGACTATCAAAGATATTATCTCAGATCCCGCTATGGGTTCTGCTGGCTTCTTAGTATCTGCTAGCCGTTACTTAAAGCGTAAGAAAGATGAATGGGAAACCAATACAGATAATATCAATCATTTTCATAATCAGATGTTTCATGGAAATGATACGGATACGACTATGTTGAGACTTGGGGCGATGAACATGATGCTACATGGAGTAGAAAATCCACAAATCAGTTACCTTGACTCGCTGTCTCAAGATAATGAAGAAGCCGATAAATATACTTTGGTTTTAGCAAATCCTCCTTTTAAGGGCTCACTTGACTACAATTCAACCTCTAATGACCTTCTTGCAACCGTAAAAACCAAAAAAACAGAATTACTCTTTCTTTCTCTTTTCTTGCGAACTTTAAAACCAGGTGGACGAGCAGCAGTTATCGTACCTGATGGTGTCCTTTTTGGTTCGTCTAAAGCTCATAAAGGAATTCGTCAGGAAATTGTAGAGAATCATAAGCTTGATGCTGTAATCTCAATGCCTAGTGGTGTGTTCAAGCCTTATGCTGGAGTTTCAACTGCCATTCTCATCTTTACAAAAACTGGTAATGGTGGTACTGACAAAGTCTGGTTTTACGATATGAAAGCGGATGGTTTAAGTTTGGATGATAAGCGACAACCGATTAGCGACAATGATATTCCAGATATTATCGAACGCTTTCATCATCTTGAAAAAGAAGCAGAACGTCAGAGAACGGATCAATCTTTCTTTGTTCCAGTTGCTGAGATAAAGGAAAATGATTATGATTTGTCTATCAATAAATATAAAGAGATTGAGTATGAAAAAGTTGAGTATGAACCAACAGAAGTCATATTAAAGAAAATCAATGATTTAGAAAAAGAAATTCAAGCTGGCTTGGCTGAATTGGAAAAATTACTCAAGTAGGGAGGTGGCTGTATGAAAAAAGTGAAGTTGGGGGAAATCTTATCTCTAAAAAAAGGAAAGAAAGCCACTGTACTTGCTGAACAAACAACTCTAAGCCAACGTTATATTCAAATAGATGATTTAAGAAATAATAATAATTTAAAATTCACTGAAAGTTTAAATATGACTGAAGCACTCCCAGATGATATTCTGATAGCATGGGATGGTGCTAATGCAGGAACAGTTGGCTATGGGTTATCGGGAGCTGTTGGTAGTACAATTACGGTCTTAAAAAAGAATGAGCGATACAAAGAAAAAATTATATCAGATTACTTGGGAGTCTTTTTGGAAAGTAAATCGCAGTATTTACGAGATCATTCAACAGGTGCAACAATTCCTCATTTAAACAAGAATATATTACTTGATTTACAATTAGAATTGCTAGGTATCGAAGAACAAGAGAACATTATCTGTATTCTTAATACGATTAAAAGGCTTATTACTAAAAGAAAATTGCAGTTAGATGAACTAAACTTGCTCGTCAAATCCCGATTTAACGAGATGTTTGGGGAAAATAAAATATTTGAAATCATTGATAACTTATTTGATATTATAGATGGTGATAGGGGCAAAAATTATCCTAAATCAGATGAGTTGTTTAGTGAGGAGTACTGTTTATTTTTAAATACAAAGAATGTTACTAAAAACGGATTTTCATTCGATACAAAGCAATTTATCACTAAAACAAAGGATAAATTACTTCGAAAAGGCAAACTTGAGCGTTATGATATAGTCTTGACAACAAGAGGTACTGTTGGAAATGTAGCGTACTACGATGAATTAATAAAATATAAACATTTACGTATAAATTCAGGTATGGTAATATTACGTCCCAAGACACCAAATCTAAATCAGAAATTTATTATCCATGTTTTAAGGAATAATAATTATAGTCGAGTGATATCAGGAAGTGCTCAGCCTCAGTTACCAATTACAAAATTAAAAAAAATACTTCTCCCCCTCCCCCCACTAGCCCTCCAAAATGAGTTCGCAGACTTTGTAGTCCAGGTCGACAAATCACAATTGGCAATCCAAAAATCTCTGGAAGAACTTGAAACTTTGAAGAAATCTCTGATGCAGGAGTATTTTGGCTGATATTCTGCCATTGTAATTACGGTAATGATTTGTTATAATACTTCAAAGGAGGAAATCAGATGGTAGTAAAAACAAGAAAACAAGGAAATTCAATCACCATTACGATTCCAAGTGAATTTAATATTCCAAGTGGTGTTAAATACGAAGCGAAATTGTTACCAAGTGGTGAGATTATCTTTACTCCTGAAGAATTGGGGCAGCAGGTTTCTTATGTATCTGATGATGCCTTTGACTTAAATTTAGATAAAATATTTGACGAATACGACGATGTTTTCAAAGCTTTGGTGGAAAAATGACAATCTATCTGACAGAAAAGCAAATTGAAAAAATAAATGCTTTAGCAATTCAACGGTATTCTCCAAATGAGAAAATTCAAACAGTTAGTTCTTCTGCCTTAAATATGATTGTGAACTTACCAGAACAATTTGTCTTTGGGAAGTATCTTTATCCAACAATTTTTGATAAAGCAACGATACTATTTGTCCAATTGATAAAGAAGCATGTTTTTGCTAATGCTAATAAAAGAACTGCTTTCTTCGTTTTGGTCAAATTTTTACAATTAAACGGCTATCGTTTTTCTGTAACGGTAGAAGAAGCAGTAAAAATGTGTGTAACCATCGCAGTAGAAGCTTTAACTGATGAAAAAATGACAAGCTACTCCAAATGGGTTTCTGAACATTCTGTTAGAGAAAAGGTCAAAAAGTAACCTACTATGCTGGATTTGAATGAGCACAAGAAAATAAATGAACAGACAATATTAGAATTCTGTAATGCAGAAACTGATATTGTCTCTTTTTATTGATGAATAAGAAAGTGAGAAATTATGAAATCAAAAGTTACAATTATCATGCAAGAAATGTTACCTCTTTTAAATAATGAACAATTACTAGCGTTGAGAGAGAGTTTAGAACATCATCTAGTAGACGGAAAAAAGCAGCAGAAGTATTCGAATAATAACCTGTTGCAACTATTTATTACCGCTAAGCAGGTAGAGGGCTGTAGCTCAAAAACAATTCGTTATTACCAGAGGACGATTGAAAACTTGTTTAATGCTATTAAAGAGTCTGTGACACAACTCACAACAGATGATTTAAGGAGTTATTTAGCAAATTACCAGTCTGAAAAGGATTGTAGTAAGGCAAATTTAGACAATATTAGGCGTATATTGTCTTCTTTTTTTGCTTGGCTTGAGCAAGAGGAATATATCATTAAAAATCCCATTCGACGGATAAAGAAAATTAAGACTGAGCAAAATGTGAAGGAAACTTATACTGATGAACATTTGGAAATTATGCGTGATAACTGTGAAAATTTGAGAGATTTGGCAATAATAGACCTACTAGCATCGACAGGTATGCGTGTAGGGGAGCTTGTACAGTTGAATCGTTCAGATATTGATTTTGAAAACAGAGAGTGTGTTGTCTTTGGTAAAGGAAAGAAGGAGAGACCAGTATATTTTGACGCTCGGACGAAAATTCATTTAAGAAATTATCTTAACGACAGAAAAGATAGTCACCCTGCTCTTTTTGTAACGCTAGTTGGAAAAGCCCAGAGACTTGGAATTGCTGGTGTAGAGATTCGCTTAAGAAAGTTAGGAGACAAACTCGGCATACAAAAGGTTCACCCACATAAGTTCAGAAGAACTTTAGCGACTAAGGCAATTGATAAAGGTATGCCTATCGAACAAGTCCAAAAACTGCTAGGTCATATCAAGATTGACACAACCCTGGCCTATGCCATGGTCAATCAAAATAATGTCAAGCATTCACACCAAAAATTCATCTCTTAAAAGCAAATCCCGATTTAACGAGATGTTTGGGGAAAATAAAATATTTGAAATCATTGATAACTTATTTGATATTATAGATGGTGATAGGGGCAAAAATTATCCTAAATCAGATGAGTTGTTTAGTGAGGAGTACTGTTTATTTTTAAATACAAAGAATGTTACTAAAAACGGATTTTCATTCGATACAAAGCAATTTATCACTAAAACAAAGGATAAATTACTTCGAAAAGGCAAACTTGAGCGTTATGATATAGTCTTGACAACAAGAGGTACTGTTGGAAATGTAGCGTACTACGATGAATTAATAAAATATAAACATTTACGTATAAATTCAGGTATGGTAATATTACGTCCCAAGACACCAAATCTAAATCAGAAATTTATTATCCATGTTTTAAGGAATAATAATTATAGTCGAGTGATATCAGGAAGTGCTCAGCCTCAGTTACCAATTACAAAATTAAAAAAAATACTTCTCCCCCTCCCCCCACTAGCCCTCCAAAATGAGTTCGCAGACTTTGTAGTCCAGGTCGACAAATCACAATTTGCTTGTGAGATAGCTATAAAAGTGTGGAGAAATAGCTTGAAATTTAGTATAATATAGCTAAACTATTTGTTTAAAGTGAGAAAAAAATGGGAAATTTTAGCTTTCTTTTAAAAAATGACGAATATGAATCTTTTTCAAAACCTTGCATTGAAGCTGAAAATATGATTGCTACATCAACTGTGGCTACTGCCTTTATGGCGCGTCGTGCTTTAGAGCAGGCTGTCCATTGGATATATAGTCACGATTCATATTTAGAAGCTCCCTATCGTGCTACTCTATCTTCTTTAGTATGGGATGATGATTTTAGGGATATCGTAGATTCTGAACTCCACAAGCAGATAGTTCTGTTGATTCGGTGGGGAAACCATGCTGCTCATGGTGGTGAAATTAAGGAACGAGAAGCGATTTTAGCTTTACATCATTTGTATCAGTTTGTTAATTTTATCGATTATTGTTACAGCAATGAATTTGTGGAGCGTTATTTTGATGAGAAGTGCTTACCACTTTCAGCAAACATCAAATACCGAGAAACTCCACAATCTATGATAAAGTTACAAGACAGTTTACCAGAACTGCCTGATTTTCATGAACAGATGGCTGCTCAGTCCGTAGAAGTTCAAGAGACTTATACTGAAAAACGTGAGACTGCAGCGCAACGGCAAGATGTGCCTTTCCATATTGAACAATTATCTGAGGCAGAGACAAGAAAGCTCTTTATTGATATCGATCTCCGTTTAGCAGGATGGATATTTGAAGAAAACTGTCGTGTTGAGATAGCCGTTGATGGTCTCAAGCACGGTTCAGGAATTGGTTACTGTGACTATGTACTTTATGGTAAAAATGGGAAAATTTTAGCGATTGTAGAGGCTAAAAAAGCCTCTGTCAATCCAGAAGTAGGGGAAGTACAGGTCAAAGAATATGCTGAAGCTCTTGAGAAACATATCGGCTATCAGCCAATTTGCTTTATTACAAATGGGTTGAAGCACTATATACTTGATGGTCCGAACCGACGCCAGATTGCAGGCTTTTACTCTCAAGAAGAATTGCAATTAGTGATGGATAGACGTCATCTTCAAAAACCACTTGAGGATATTTCTAGTAAAATTAGAGATGATATTTCCGGGCGTCACTACCAAAAACATGCGATTGCAAGCGTTTGTGAAGCTTTCTCTGATCATCGTAGACAGGCACTTTTGGTTATGGCAACTGGGGCTGGGAAAACTCGTACAGTAGTTTCTCTAGTTGATATCTTATCACGTCATAACTGGGTAAAAAACGTTCTCTTCTTAGCCGATAGAACTTCCTTGGTTAAGCAAGCATATGATTCGTTTAGAAAATTACTCCCAGATCTTTCCGTTTGTAACTTCTTAGAAGATAAAGAAGGAGCTCAATCAAGTCGCATGGTCTTTTCAACTTATCCGACCATGATTGGAGCGATTAGTGGTCAAGAAGAAGTAAATCAACGCCCTTTCACTGTTGGGCATTTTGACCTTATCATAATTGACGAATCTCACCGTTCTATTTATCAGAAATACAAGTCCATTTTTGATTATTTTGATGCAAGGATTGTAGGCTTAACAGCTACTCCGCGTCAAGATTTAGATAAAAACACCTATGGATTCTTTAATTTGGAGAATGGGGTTCCAACATATGCATATGATTTGGAAGAGGCTGTTAAAGACGGATATTTAGTAGCCTATCATTCTATCGAAACCAAACTGAAACTACCTACGGATGGTCTACATTATGATGATTTGTCCAAAGAAGAAAAGGAACATTTTGATAGCAAATTTGAAGACGATAGCTGTGAAAAAGATATTGATGGGAGTGTATTTAATTCCTTTATTTTCAATAAAAGTACAGTAGAAATTGTTTTAAATGAACTCATGACAAGAGGAATTCAGACAGCCTCGGGTGATGAAATTGGTAAAACTATTATTTTTGCTAAAAATCATGATCATGCGGAATATATCAGAGGTATTTTTAACAACCGCTATCCTGAAAAAGGGAGCGACTATGCTCAGGTGATTGATTATAGTATTAAGCATTATCAGACCTTGATTGATGATTTTAAAATTAAGGAGAAGTATCCTCAAATTGCGATTTCTGTCGATATGTTAGATACAGGTATTGATGTACCAGAGGTTGTTAATTTAGTCTTCTTCAAGAAAGTACGCTCTAAAACTAAGTTTTGGCAGATGATTGGTCGAGGAACCCGTCTATGTAAAGATTTATTTGGACCTGAGCAGGATAAGGAAAACTTCTTGGTATTTGATTATGGGGACAATTTTGATTATTTTCGTGCAGATCCAAGAGATGGAGAGGGTCGTCACATTGTTTCGCTGACTCAGCGTTTATTTAATATCAAAGTGGACTTGATTCGAGAACTTCAGGGACTCCAATACCAAGAAGATCAGTTTGCGAGAGCATACCGTCAGCAGCTTGTCTCGGAACTTCAAGGTCGTATAGAGAGCTTAAATGAGTTGGACTTCAGGGTTCGTATGGTTTTAGATACAGTTTATAGCTATAGGAAATTGGAAAGTTGGCAGAATCTAACTGCTGTTACAAGTGAAACCATTCAAAAAAATCTCTCTCCGCTTTTATTTGATGAAGATAAAGAAGATGAGATGGCGAGGAGATTTGATTTGTGGTTGCTTCATATTCAGTTGGGGCAACTGACAGCTAAATCTTCCACTGTTCATATTTCCCAAGTGATGAAGACGGCTAGAGCTCTTTCTGCTATTGGCAATATCCCGCAGGTTTTTGAGCAGGCTGAAATTATCAGGAAAGTACAGGAGCCTGAATTTTGGAAAGAAGTTAACTTGTCTGATTTGGAAAAAATTCGTCTTGCTATTCGAGATTTATTACAGTTTTTGGATAAAACAGACCGTAAACCCTACTATGTTAACTTTGAAGATCGTATACTCTCCACTGTTCACGAGACCACAGCATTTTTGCAGGTCAACGATCTTCGGTCTTACAATGAAAAAGTTGAGCATTATTTGAAAACTCATCTGGATGAGGAGTCCATTTCTAAGCTATACCATAATAAAAAGTTGACATCTGATGATATGCTTGCACTTGAAAAATTGCTTTGGGAAAAATTAGGTAGTAAAGCAGACTACCAAAGTCATTATGAAAATAAGGCAATTCCGAGATTGGTTCGTGAGATTATTGGCTTAGATAGAGAGTCTGCCAATCGTATTTTTTCTAAATTTTTGTCGGATGAGAATCTTAATGCCAGGCAGATTTCATTTGTAAAATTGATTGTAGACTACATTGTAGAAAATGGTTTTTTAGAGACGAAAGTGTTAACGCAAGAGCCGTTTAAATCTTATGGTTCTGTTCAACTACTCTTCCAACACCAACTACCAGTACTTCGTAATATTGTTCAAATCATTGAACTTATCAATAATCGAGCTGGAGAAGCGGCTTAAATTCTAAAGTGATTGCCATGCTGAGACTCATTTAAAATTAAAAAGAGTAGAAATTTATGCTATATATGAGAAGTTTTATTAGGAAGAATGTCATCGTTTTCCTAGAATACAGTATCAGTTGTTAAGTGGTTGATAAATTTCAAAGTAGATACTTGTACCACGATGTTTGTTGATCGAGTTATTAACAAAAGAGCTACTTTGATTTTAAAGAAATAGAAAACAAAAAGCCGAGCAAGAATTCAATTGCAGGAGAAAATGAAATAATACTCAATGAAAATCAAAGAGCAAACTAGGAAACTAGCTGCAGGCTGCTCAAAACACTGTTTTGAGGTTGCAGATGGAAGCTGACGCGGATTGAAGAGATTTTCGAAGAGTATAAATCTTCCTAGGATAAAGCAAAACGCATAGTATCAAGGGTTTTCAACACTTGATACTATGCGTTTTCTGATGTTAAAGACTTTCTACCAGGTTTTTTAAAAGCATAATTGTTAGTTGTAGTCATTTATTATTCTTCAAAGAAAAATGGTGGGGCGAATTTTTTCAGTTCTTCAAAGCACTTTTGAGCAGTATCTGCATCTTCACAGATGATAAGACAGACATCATTACCACAAAGGGTAGCGATAGCGTCAGGGAAGCTCAAAGTATCAATGATAGAACCAAAGGATTGAGCCAGTCCAGGAAGGGTTTTTAGTAGGACTTGGTGTTGAACTGGGCGCATCCAGACAAGGGCGTCTTCCATGTAGAGTTCGAGACGTTTTTCCCATTTTGAGATGGAACCATTGTTAAGAACATAATAAGCGCTATCTTCTTCGCGGACTTTTGATAGGTTCATATTTTTGATGTCGCGTGAGAGGGTTGCCTGGGTTACTTGAATGTCGTTCTCAGCAAGAAGGGCTTGCAACTCAGCCTGTGTATGAATCTTGTTTTTTGTGATAAGAGCGCGTATAAGTTGGTGGCGGTGTTCTGATTTATTCATAATAATGTAACTCCTTTTAGCAAGGTAAGGTAAGCATGGACTGAGCGAGGTCGACAGTCAAGTGGTAGTCTGTATTGTCACGGATGGTGATTTCAAAGTCAGTAGTATAGAGGACTAAACGGAGAGTGTCTCCTTCTTTTAGCTTGTAAATAGTTGGCTGCAGTTCAAATTGAACGTCCATCCATTCATCTGCAGTAATATCCTCTACTAACAGTAAATCATTTCTATTTTGTAAATTAAGGTAACCTTTTGTCACGACTCGTTGTGCCTCTGGTCTAAATGGCAATTCACAGAGATTTTCCAACATGTGATAGCGACCGTTATCAATGGTTCTAGCACTTAAAATAGCTGGATAAGGTTGTAGGTATTTCTTTTGCCCAAATGCTAGCAGTTGGGCAGATAAGAGCCCCTTGTTTGTACTGGATTTGATACGAAGATTGAGCTGAGCGCGACCGTTTAGGTGGAGATTTTTAGTCACAGGAAGGTTAATAGTAATCTGATTGGCTTTCCCTTGATAGAGCTCTGTATTGAAGGTTTGGTATGTCTTACCATAGCGCTCAAAATCCTTATCTGGGTACTGGTTTTGAATAGCTTGCTCTTCTTGACCAAGTGAGAAGGTTTCACAGTTTTCTTGCCCACCGAAGTTATCAAGTGATAACCAAGTCTGTGGAGCTGTATTGTCCTGCCAGATAACAGTAGGAAGTTGAAAGTCTGTTTCCTGTCCTAGTAATTTCTTGGTCAATAAGGCATTTATGGACTCACGGAAGTCAATTGATTGCCAATTGTTCATGTAAACATGAGCACCATTATGGAAAAAGAGATGCTTGTGTATATGAGTAGGAAGAGCATGGAACATCTGGTAAACATGAAGTGGTTTGACATTCCAATCCTGAGAACCATGAGTAAAGACAACCTCTGCCTTTACTTTATGGGCATTGAGCAGATAATTGCGGTCATGCCAAAACTGATTGTAGTCCCCAGTTTTTCGGTCTAGCTGAGCTTTCACTTTTTCTAAGTCAGCTTGGTGAGCTTCATTGCCACGGATATAGTCGCCAGCTAAGAGATTACGAGAATAGGTTAACTCAGCAAGGGAGTCAAAGTCCTCACCTGGATAACCACCTGGGCTAGTCACCAGACCGTTTTCACGGTAGTAGTTGTACCATGATGAAATTCCTGCCTCGGCAATGATAACTTCTAAACCATCGACTCCTGTAGTCGCAAGACCATTGGACATGGTACCTAGATAGGAAAGTCCCGTTGTAGCAACTTTTCCGTTTGACCAATCAGCCTTGACTTGACGCTGGCGCGTGTGATCAGTAAAGGCACGGCAACGGTCGTTAAGCCAATCGATGACATTTTTATAAGCCTCGATTTGCTGGTAGTCTCCATTAGTCATGAAACCTGTCGAGTCTTTGGTACCAACACCTGAGACATAGAGAGTGGCAAAGCCTCTCGGAAGGAAGTAGTCGTTTAGTGTATAGCTAGAGTTGATGTGAGTTAGCTTTTCCTCAGCCTCTGCTACAAGCTCAGCTTTACCTTGGGGTTGGACGAGATTTAGTTGAGGTTTCTCTAGCTCAATCTTGTGAGGAAGAGAAACCTCAAGCTCGCCCTCCATCTTGTAGAGAGCCTTGTCACTAGCCTTATCATTGGTTCCCTGATGATAAGGGCTGGCTGTCATGATGGCAGGGATTTTTCCATCAAAACGAGGGCGAATAATGCTAACCTTTACTAGGTCTGGTAGCCCTTTTTGGTCAGTATCGACACGAGACTCAACGTAAACGACTTCACGAATGACATCCTGGCTAGAAAAAGTAGCCAAACTCTTGCCGTTAAAGTAGTGGTAGTCATTATCCTCCGGAATAAGACCATCACTAACAAGTTGGTCGATAAGAGTATTTCCTTTTTTGGTGCGAGTATTGAGTAACTGATAGAGATTTTCAATCAAGTCACCATATATAATGGGAAATCCAGTTTCTTTACGAAAAACGTCACTATCTTCGAAGTCAACCAAATAAGAAAAGCCTAAAAGTTGAAAAGCAACAGTATAAAAAATATCTGCTGTCAGTTCATTTTCCGATTGAAAAAATGTCAGCAGGTCTGTTTTTTTATCAGCTGCTAGGATGGAAAGTGGGTAGTTGGTGTCTTGATAAGTGAAAAAGAAACGACGTAAAAAGGTTTCAAGTGAGTCTTTGTGATTGGCTGTATTTTGTAAATCAAAGCCACATTTTTTTAGTTCAGATAAGATATTTTCTTTTGGAAAATTGATATAACTATATTGATTAAAACGCATAGAACCTCCATATAGAATGACAGTTAAGGTTATTATATCAAAAAAAAAGCAGAAAGGGAATTGTTAACTTCAAAAGGAAATAATCCAATAAAAATGAATAAAGTACTAAATTCAGTATAGAGAACAGAGTAACAATAAGAATAATAGATAGGGTATAAAAGTTCTAGGAGATTTATATTATATGCTTTCTATTTTTATATACAATATAGTATAAATATAAAAACGATGACGAAAATACAAATGAATAGAAAATAAATTAGTAAGCTGATGAAATTTTTCTCAAGAGAAGCCATTTATAGGTGAAAATGGTATAATATAGTGAGAAGGATAGAGGAGAAGTGTAAATTGATCGCACAACTAGATACAAAAACAGTCTATAGTTTTATGGAAAGCGTCATTTCGATCGAAAAGTATGTGAGAGCAGCTAAAGAATACGGCTACACTCATTTGGCTATGATGGATATTGACAATCTTTATGGCGCTTTCGACTTTCTAGAGATTACAAAAAAATACGGCATTCATCCTTTGCTAGGGCTTGAAATGACAGTGTTTGTAGATGATCAGGAAGTGAATTTGCGCTTTTTAGCTCTATCTAGTGTGGGCTATCAGCAGTTGATGAAGCTTTCGACAGCCAAGATGCAGGGGGAGAAAACTTGGTCAGTCCTGTCCCAGTACCTGGAGGATATCGCGGTCATTGTGCCTTATTTTGATAGAGTTGAGTCTTTAGAACTAGGCTGTGATTACTATATAGGGGTTTATCCAGAAACACTAGCAAGCGAATTTCATCATCCTATCTTACCTCTTTATCGGGTCAACGCTTTTGAAAGCAGGGATAGAGAAGTTCTTCAAGTTTTAACAGCGATTAAAGAAAATCTACCGCTCAGAGAAGTTCCCTTGCGTTCGAGACAAGATGTCTTTATATCAGCAAGTTCTTTAGAGAAACTATTCCAAGAGCGTTTTCCGCAAGCTTTGGACAATTTAGAAAAGCTTATTTCAGGCATTTTTTACGACTTGGATACTAGTCTGAAACTGCCTCGTTTTAATCCAGCTAGACCAGCAGTAGAGGAGTTGAGAGAGCGTGCTGAACTGGGGCTTGTTCAGAAGGGGTTGACTAGTAAAGAATATCAAGATAGACTAGACCAAGAATTGTCTGTTATTCATGATATGGGCTTTGATGATTATTTCTTGGTTGTTTGGGATTTGTTGCGTTTTGGACGATCGAATGGCTATTATATGGGAATGGGAAGGGGTTCTGCAGTAGGCAGTTTGGTTTCTTATGCCTTAGACATCACGGGGATTGACCCAGTAGAGAAAAATCTGATTTTTGAACGCTTTCTTAATCGTGAACGCTATACCATGCCTGATATTGATATTGATATCCCAGATATTTATCGTCCAGATTTTATCAGATATGTTGGTAATAAATATGGTAGTAAACATGCGGCACAAATCGTTACTTTTTCAACCTTTGGAGCCAAGCAAGCTCTTCGAGATGTCTTGAAACGCTTTGGTGTGCCAGAGTATGAATTATCTGCAATTACTAAGAAAATCAGTTTTCGTGACAATCTTAAGTCGGCCTATGAGGGCAATCTCCAGTTTCGTCAGCAAATCAATAGTAAGTTAGAATACCAAAAAGCTTTTGAGATTGCTTGCAAGATAGAGGGCTATCCAAGGCAAACCTCTGTCCATGCGGCTGGTGTTGTAATTAGTGACCAAGATTTAACCAACTACATTCCTCTAAAGTATGGTGATGAAATTCCACTGACTCAGTATGATGCTCATGGAGTTGAGGCTAGCGGACTTTTGAAGATGGACTTTCTGGGACTACGAAATTTGACCTTTGTCCAGAAGATGCAAGAGTTGCTTGCTGAAACAGAAGGTATTCATCTGAAAATTGAAGAAATCGATTTAGAAGACAAAGAAACGTTAGCTTTATTTGCCTCTGGTAATACAAAAGGTATCTTTCAATTTGAGCAACCAGGTGCCATTCGTCTGCTTAAGCGTGTGCAACCAGTCTGTTTTGAAGATGTCGTCGCGACTACTTCTCTAAATCGACCGGGTGCTAGTGACTATATCAATAATTTTGTGGCAAGAAAGCATGGGCAGGAAGAAGTGACTGTTCTGGATCCAGTACTGGAGGATATTTTGGCTCCAACCTACGGCATAATGCTCTATCAGGAGCAGGTTATGCAGGTTGCCCAGCGATTTGCTGGATTTAGTCTTGGGAAGGCCGATATTTTGCGTCGAGCTATGGGTAAAAAGGATGCTTCTGCTATGCATGAGATGAGGGCTTCCTTTATTCAAGGCTCCATAGAAGCAGGCCATACTGCGGAAAAAGCAGAGCAGGTTTTTGATGTTCTGGAGAAGTTTGCAGGCTATGGTTTTAACAGGTCACACGCCTACGCCTACTCAGCCTTGGCCTTCCAGTTGGCTTATTTTAAAACACATTATCCAGCCATATTTTATCAGATTATGTTGAATTCTGCTAACAGTGATTATGTAACAGATGCCTTAGAAGCAGGTTTTGAAGTAGCCCCATTGTCCATCAACACGATTCCCTATCACGATAAAATTGCCAACAAGGCCATCTATCTAGGTTTGAAATCCATTAAAGGAGTCAGTAATGATTTAGCTCTCTGGATTATTGAACATAGACCTTATTCTAACATTGAAGATTTTATAGCTAAATTACCTGAGAATTATCTGAAACTTCCTCTGCTAGAACCTTTGGTAAAAGTTGGTCTTTTCGATTCATTTGAAAAAAATCGTCAAAAAGTATTTAATAACTTAGCTAATCTATTTGAATTTGTGAAAGAGTTGGGAAGTTTGTTTGGAGATGCTATTTATAGTTGGCAGGAATCGGAAGATTGGACGGAACAAGAAAAATTTTATATGGAACAAGAGCTTTTAGGGATAGGTGTCAGCAAACATCCACTACAAGCTATTGCAAGTAAGGCTATTTACCCGATTACCCCAATCGGAAATTTGTCAGAAAATAGCTATGCTATTATTTTGGTTGAAGTTCAGAAAATAAAAGTGATTCGTACCAAAAAGGGTGAAAATATGGCCTTCTTACAGGCAGATGATAGTAAGAAAAAATTGGATGTCACTCTCTTTTCAGACTTATATCGTCAGGTCGGACAGGAAATAAAAGAGGGAGCCTTCTACTATGTAAAAGGAAAAATACAATCACGTGATGGCCGTCTGCAAATGATTGCACAAGAAATAAGAGAAGCAGTTGCTGAACGCTTTTGGATACAGGTGAAAAATCATGAATCGGATCAAGAAATTTCACGCATTTTAGAACAATTTAAAGGCCCAATCCCAGTCATCATCCGGTATGAAGAGGAACAGAAAACCATCGTTTCTCCCCATCATTTTGTAGCTAAATCCAATGAATTAGAGGAGAAATTGAATGAAATCGTTATGAAAACGATTTATCGCTAAAAATACGGAAAATAGAAGAATTTTAAAATCAAATGTGATATAATCAAGAAGAATGTTAAAAGAAAAAGGAGCATAAACCAATATGAAACGTATTGCTGTTTTGACTAGTGGCGGAGACGCACCTGGTATGAACGCTGCCATCCGTGCAGTTGTTCGTCAAGCAATTTCAGAAGGAATGGAAGTGTTTGGTATCTATGACGGATATGCTGGTATGGTTGCCGGTGAAATTCATCCCCTAGATGCAGCTTCAGTAGGGGACATCATTTCTCGTGGTGGTACTTTTCTTCACTCAGCTCGTTATCCAGAGTTCGCTCAACTTGAAGGGCAACTTAAAGGGATTGAGCAATTGAAAAAACACGGAATTGAAGGTGTAGTTGTTATCGGTGGTGACGGATCTTACCACGGCGCTATGCGTTTGACTGAACATGGCTTCCCAGCTATTGGTCTTCCAGGTACAATCGATAACGATATCGTTGGTACTGACTTTACAATCGGTTTTGACACAGCGGTTACTACTGCCATGGACGCTATCGATAAGATTCGTGATACATCATCAAGTCACCGTCGTACTTTTGTAATCGAAGTTATGGGACGTAACGCTGGTGATATCGCTCTTTGGGCTGGTATTGCAACTGGTGCTGATGAAATCATCATCCCTGAAGCAGGCTTCAAGATGGAAGATATCGTAGCAAGCATCAAAGCTGGTTATGAATGTGGTAAAAAACACAATATCATCGTCTTAGCTGAAGGTGTGATGTCAGCGGCTGAATTTGGTCAAAAACTTAAAGAAGCTGGAGATACAAGCGACCTTCGTGTAACAGAACTTGGACATATTCAACGTGGTGGTTCTCCAACTGCGCGTGACCGTGTTTTGGCGTCACGTATGGGTGCACATGCTGTTAAACTTCTTAAAGAAGGTATCGGTGGTGTTGCGGTTGGTATTCGTAACGAAAAAATGGTTGAAAATCCAATTCTTGGTACTGCAGAAGAAGGGGCATTGTTTAGCCTTACTGCAGAAGGTAAGATTGTGGTTAACAACCCGCACAAAGCCGATATTGAGCTATCTAGCTTGAATAAGAGCTTGTCATAATTTACAATTTAGTTAATAAGACCAAAAAGGTCATATATATAAAGGAGTCACAAAAATCATGAACAAACGTGTAAAGATCGTTGCAACTTTGGGTCCTGCGGTAGAAATCCGTGGTGGTAAAAAATTCGGTGAGGATGGATACTGGGGTGAAAAACTTGATGTTGAAGCTTCAGCTAAAAACATTGCTAAATTGATTGAAGCTGGTGCTAACACATTCCGATTCAACTTCTCACACGGCGACCACCAAGAACAAGGTGAGCGTATGGCAACTGTTAAACTTGCGGAAAAAATTGCAGGTAAAAAAGTTGGTTTCCTTCTTGATACAAAAGGACCTGAAATCCGTACAGAATTGTTCGAAGGTGAAGCTAAAGAATATTCATACAAAACTGGTGAAAAAATTCGTGTTGCAACTAAACAAGGAATCAAATCAACTCGTGAAGTGATTGCGTTGAACGTTGCTGGTGCTCTTGATATCTATGATGATGTTGAAGTTGGTCGTCAAGTTTTGGTTGACGATGGTAAACTTGGTCTTCGTGTGGTTGCTAAAGATGATGCAACTCGTGAATTTGAAGTTGAAGTTGAAAACGATGGTATCATCGCTAAACAAAAAGGTGTGAACATCCCTAACACTAAAATTCCTTTCCCAGCTCTTGCTGAACGCGATAACGACGATATCCGTTTCGGTCTTGAACAAGGTATCAACTTCATCGCAATTTCATTCGTACGTACTGCAAAAGATGTGAACGAAGTTCGTGCAATCTGTGAAGAAACTGGAAACGGACATGTTCAATTGTTCGCTAAAATCGAAAACCAACAAGGTATCGATAACTTAGACGAAATCATCGAAGCAGCTGATGGTATTATGATTGCTCGTGGTGATATGGGTATCGAAGTACCGTTCGAAATGGTTCCAGTTTATCAAAAAATGATTATCAAGAAAGTCAATGCTGCAGGTAAAGTTGTTATCACTGCAACAAACATGCTTGAAACAATGACTGAAAAACCACGTGCAACTCGTTCAGAAGTATCAGACGTATTCAACGCTGTTATCGACGGAACTGACGCTACAATGCTGTCAGGCGAGTCTGCAAACGGTAAATACCCACTCGAGTCAGTAACTACAATGGCTACAATCGACAAGAACGCTCAAGCTCTTCTTAATGAATACGGACGTCTTGATTCAGATTCATTTGAGCGTAACTCTAAGACAGAAGTAATGGCTTCTGCTGTTAAAGATGCTACTAGCTCAATGGATATCAAATTGGTTGTAACTCTTACTAAGACAGGTCATACTGCACGTTTGATTTCTAAATACCGTCCAAATGCTGACATCTTAGCATTGACATTTGACGAATTGACAGAACGTGGCTTGATGTTGAACTGGGGTGTTATCCCAATGTTGACAGATGCTCCATCTTCAACTGACGATATGTTCGAAATCGCTGAACGTAAAGCGGTAGAAGCAGGTCTCGTTGAGTCAGGCGATGATATCGTTATCGTTGCTGGTGTGCCAGTAGGAGAAGCTGTTCGCACAAACACAATGCGTATCCGCACAGTACGTTAAGAAAAATATAAAAACCTATCATATCCAGCTTTCTAGCCTGTATGATGGGCTCTTTTTTTGTCCAGGGGGCAAAAAGGGGGCAAAACTTTCATAATGGATTGATACTCTTCGAAAATCAAATTCAAACCACGTCAGTGTCGCCTTACCGTACTCAAGTACAGCTTGCGGCTAGCTTCCTAGTTTGCTCTTTGATTTTCATTGAGTATGAAATAAGATATGCACAAATTGATTAGAAAGTCAAATGAATTTCTACAAATGTTTTAGTAATCGCAATCTACTTGTCTAGATTCGATCTGATATATTTTCGATTTAATGATATGGTATTTAAAACCTCCAAAGTAGCTTGCTCCATTCTTTTACTTACGTGAGTGTAGATGTTATTTACTGTTTTAGCGTTTTTGTGTTCCACTCTAACCATTATAGCATTCTTCTCAGCTAGTGTACTAAGGAGTGTGTGCCTGAAAATATGGGAACTAAGGGGCTGGTTTATCGGTTTCTCTAGTTTAGTATTTGCCTTTTGCAAAGTGATGTTAAATGCCTTTCTCTAAATTCACATATCACTATTGTTTAACAAAATCTAATCTACTTTAGGTCACTTATTCTTTTTTTGAAATGTAGAATGAACTTTTTCAAAGTTTTTCGAATCTTTTAAAATCTGTTTGTTTTATATCGCCATTCTCCCCCTTTTTTAATTCTCCCTATATAGCCTGATAGCTTTCCCGATGGTACGAATATGGTTGCTTTCGTCTAGGTGGATGTCGGGGTATTCGGGATTGAGTTTTTTTGAGGCAGCCTTGGCGGAGTTTCTTGACATAGTTAGTGCCGTCTACTTGGAAGATGCCGATGGTATTATAGTCAATCTGTGGGGTATTCTTGATAAATAGGTAGTCGCTGTTTCTTATCTTTGGCTCCATGGACTTGCTGACGACATAAGCGATTGGGTCGTAGTCGTCTGGGATAATGGAAACTCCATAACTAAATCGTCGTCCTGCATCGAGCGGCTACCTGCAGAGATAAACTACCTAACACGAGAGTAAGTAGTCTGTCTGTAGTCGTCCAGTCTGATGATTTTTACGATACTTCGTTTTTCTGATCATACAGTTGCCTCTCGGCATAGGTCAGAACTTTACCTTGTCTGGGTGGTGCCCGTTGGTCGTAGATAGATTGGATATCGCTAGGAGAATCCTTTTGAACTGGAGGAAAGAGGGCATCAATCAAGCTACTGAATACTTTAACTAAGTCAAATATAGTATTTTTCTTAGTAGACCTAACCCTTTTTTCATAATTTCTAATGGTGTTTTTACTTATACCTATCTTAGTACCCAATTCTTATTGAGTCCAACCATTACTAGTCTATATTGTTTTATAGTTGATTGAGTTTGGAATAGTACGCTGTAGCTGCTAAAACATTTCTAGGAATTAATTTGCCTTTCCTAATAGAGTTGTTCATATCTTATTTCAATCTACTATATTTTTCACCTCTAACAATCGCAATCTCTTCTTTATCCATGAATAAAAACGATTTCTATTTTTGTAAGTAAAGCATCACACGAAATCCACGAAAATGAAAACCTTTGTTGTGTTTTCGTAAAAAATTTGTTGACAGAGCACGAAACGCCTACTATAATTAAATCAAGTTTAAGGAAATAACAAAAAAACAAATCGGAGGGAAAGACGATGAACACATTAAATGAGAAAGTAATCAATATCTGTAAAGCAGTAGTTAAAGAAACTTTAATCCAAGACATTTAGGAGAAAGAAATGAAGAAATCAAGAAAATTAGCCACATTAGGAATCTGTTCAGCTTTGTTTTTAGGCTTGACTGCTTGTCAACAACAACATGCTACTTCTGAGGGGACGAATCAAAGGCAAAGCAGTTCAGCGAAAGTTCCATGGAAAGCTTCATACACCAACCTAAACAACCAGGTAAGTACAGAAGAGGTCAAATCTCTCTTATCAGCTCACTTGGATCCAAATAGTGTTGATGCATTTTTTAATCTCGTTAATGACTATAATACCATTGTCGGCTCAACTGGCTTATCAGGAGATTTCACTTCCTTTACTCACACCGAATACGATGTTGAGAAAATCAGTCATCTCTGGAATCAAAAGAAGGGCGATTTTGTTGGGACCAACTGCCGTATCAATAGTTATTGTCTTTTGAAAAATTCAGTCACCATTCCAAAGCTTGAAAAGAATGACCAGTTGCTTTTCCTAGATAATGATGCGATTGATAAAGGAAAGGTCTTTGATTCACAAGATAAGGAAGAGTTTGATATTCTATTTTCGAGAGTTCCAACTGAGGCAACTACAGATGTCAAGGTTCACGCTGAAAAGATGGAAACATTCTTCTCACAATTTCAATTCAATGAAAAAGCTCGAATGCTGTCTGTAGTCTTGCACGACAATCTGGATGGCGAGTATCTGTTTGTAGGCCACGTTGGGGTCTTAGTACCTGCTGATGACGGTTTCTTATTTGTAGAGAAATTGACTTTCGAAGAGCCCTACCAAGCGATTAAATTTGCTAGTAAGGAAGATTGCTACAAGTATTTGGGCACCAAGTATGCGGATTATACAGGCGAGGGACTGGCTAAGCCTTTTATCATGGATAATGATAAGTGGGTTAAACTTTAATAGTGTTATGATATGACAGTAATCTTAGGATTTTTATTTCTATTTTTGATGAGTTGGTGGGTTATTTCAATCGTTAATAGCCAGAAACCACGCAAAAATGAAACATTTATTGGCTATGTCCAAAGATACGATATTGATGGGAATGGCTATCAATCATTACCGTGTCCTCAGAACTGAGAGGAGTTCTTGAAATCGTAACACCACTTTGAACAAGAGTTACTTCAACCCATTGGCTCCGACGGATTAAGTTGCTTTCGTGAATACCAAAATCAGCCGCAATTTCTTCATAAGTGCGGTATTCTCGCACATATTGAAGAGTGGCCATAAGAAGGTCTTCTAGGCTTAATTTAGGTTTTCGTCCACCTTTTGCGTGTTTAAGTTGATAAGCTGTTTTTAATACAGCTAACATCTCTTCAAAAGTGGTACGCTGAACACCAACAAGACGCTTAAATCGTGCATCAGTTAGTTGTTTACTTGCTTCATAATTCATAGAACTACTATACCATATTTTGTTTCGCAGGAAGTCTAATGCTAAAATCTTATCAGTGAGAAGATTTCTTAAAGTTTATTCTTTGTAGTTTCATCTGTATTAGTACATAATTTAACTTAGAGAAAATAGGAGGACTAATCGAATGGAATTAAAAGATTTTACAGAAAAAGAACAGGAAATGATTAAGAAAAGGCTTACAATGTCTAATATTAGTGACAAAGAAACTACTGAGAAGATTCTGGCGCTAGTACCACAAGACTTGATTAAGCGAATCCCGTTTTTTGTCAGAAAACATGCTACAACACGTACGATTAAACGCATTTCAATTGAATACCCTGAACTCTACGCTGTAGCTCAAACAAGTGGTGAGATTCCAGAAAAAGAACGCGAAGAATTGCGTCAGATTATCACAACTATCTTTGAACAAAAGATGAATAAGCATAGTATTAAGTAGAGAATGAAAAAATATTTTATTAGCGGTTTGGGAAGCAATGCCTATCATAGCGAGGAAGAATCTATCTGTCTGATAGGTCATTCTCTTGGAGGCGATTTAGCTCGTTATTTCGCATCGGAATTTGAAGAAGTAAAGAAACTGATTCTTTTGGATGGTGGCTATCTAGATTTAGATAAGATTTTACCTTTGGATACAGAGTTAGAGGAAACTAAAAATTATATCAAATCTCAAATTATTTCGGACTTAGATATTCTTACTTCTAAAGAAAAATCTGAAGCAAAGCATTGGTCAGAAAATATGGAGAAAGCTGTAAGACAGTCCTATCACTGGAATGTTGAGTATAATAGATATGAGTTGGCTATAAATTATGAAAATATAGAAGCGATACTCCGCCTACGGAGAAAAATACAAGCTTTTAAGAGAGAAGTGGGAGATACCTTGTTTATTAGTCCTCGATATCCTAATGAAGCTACATGGAGAGAGGAAGCCCTAAAAGAATTGCCAGACTATTTTGATACTATTTTTTTAGAAAACTTTGGCCATGAGCTTTATACTCAAGCACCTAAAGAAATCGCTAGTCTAATGAATGAGTGGCTCGCTTATTTTCTATGAGCTACTTGTATTGCTGGAAATGGTATAAGATGAAAATCTACAAGTCACTAATTTTCATATAACCAAAAAACGAACAGGCTCTTTTTCTGTTATTCAGAAGAGAACTTGTTCGTTTTTATCTTGATTTTCTTAAAAAGCTCTATATACATAGGGATTTTCTGGTTTATCGACTTTGGTAAAGCTGTCGATTTCCAAGGTTGGAAGGTTTTGTTTGAGTTCTTTATGGTAGTGATTGACCAGTTTTCCTTTGGCTGAAATCCAAGTGTTGTTTTCATACTGCCGGGTATTGCCCTTGGTCAGCAATCCATAGACACCAGAATCTGCGATACAGTGGATAATGCCGAATCGGAACAGAAATTGACTATTGGCATGACTGGGGTCGTTATAGACAAAGCCTGTAAACTGGATTGTCTTGCCCTCAAACTCATCTGGATAGTCGTAGATAGCCTCCATGACTTCCATATAGTTTTCATTAGTGATCTGAATACTATCTTGGGATAAGTATTTATCCGCCGCCGTTCGCATTTCCTTTTCATAGGCTGATTTTGAAAAATAAGAACTGGTATCTGGTTTCAAATATTGGCTTGTCGTCCCTTCGCTTGTCTGAATGGCTAGATCCGTTCCTTCCGATAGGGGGAAATGATAACCTTTAGCAGAAACAGTCTGAGAATCCAAGCTAACAGTTGGGAAAGTTAAGCCGATGACAAGTGGAATAGCTAGAAGAGAAATACTCGTCATCTTGGCCAATCGGCTGTTCAGATGACTGTGGGTTTTGACTTGCTTCATCCAGATATACAATTGAACAATAGCCAAGATAAAGGAAAGCACCATGGAAATATAGGCCAGATAGGAATAGTGCATGTTGATGTACTGGTTTAGTTTGCCCGACAGATGGAGGTAAATAGTCAGTTCAAAATAGCCAGCTAAAACTAAAAATCGAATCATAGGATGACTCCAATCAAGAGAGAATAGGCTAAAACGACCAGAGTCACAATCGTAATGAAGTGACTAATAAATCGTGCTTTCAAGTAATTTTTCATCATGAGAATATTTTTGATATCCAGCATTGGGCCAATGACGAGAAAGGCCAGAACTGGTGCCAAACCGAAACTCGAGAGTAGAGAAGCACCTATAAAGGCATCCGCCTCACTACAGAGCGAAAGAAGAAAGGCCAAAAGCATCAAGAGCAGGATGGCAAAAAGAGGAGTCGCACTGATAGAGGTCAGAATCCGAGTCGGAACGTAGACCTGTATTATAGAAGCAAAGAGGCAGCCAAATACCAAATAACGCCCCGTATCAAAAAATTCATCAATGGCCTGCACAAAGACTTGAAAAACTTTTTTTGCAGAACTCAAGTAAGAAAAATCATGCTCATGACAAGCCAGACGATTTTCTTTCTGAATCGGTTCTTGCCAGAAAAATCCTAGAAAAATTCCTAGTATTACAGCCACAAGAATGGAACCCAGAGCTCGTAATAGGGCGACATGGAAGGAGTTGCCAAAGGCAGAATAGGTCGCAAAAAGAACAATGGGATTGATAACAGGTGCTGTCACAAGAAAAGGAACTGCCGTGTAACTTGGAACCTTTTTTTCCAGAAAACGATTGATGATGGGGACGATTCCACATTCACAAGAAGGGAAAAGTATACCGACAAAGGTCCCAAAAAAGATTCTCCCCCAACGATTTCGAGGGAGAAAATGATAAACCTTGTCAGGTGTGATATAAACTTCAATCAGCCCTGAGACAATGCTTCCTATCAGAACGAAGGGAAGGGCTTCAATGATAATGGAGAGAAAAATGGCTCCAGTTTGAAGTACACTAGATGGGAGTTGTTGAAAAGCAGTCATCTAGTTTTTCTTTTCTGCTTTGACTTTTTTCTCTTTGTCATCAGGGAAAGTAACTTGTTTCAAATCAGGGAGTTTAGCAAACTCTTCAAACATCTTGTCCAAGTCGTCTCGTTTTGTAAATTTGACAGCCATAGGTGTACCTCGATTCTAAATTCTACCTCTATTATACTATTATTTTGCGGAAAAGGGAGTTTTTTAATTTGTTTTCGATAGTTGATACTCTTCGAAAATCTCTTCAAACCACGTCAGCTTCGCCTTACCGTAGTACGGTTACTGACTTCGTCAGTTCTATCCACAACCTCAAAACAGTGTTTTGAGCTGAC
>ERZ1023510.23-NODE-23-length-50828-cov-29.456246_pt1 | contig 50828 bp, 65 predicted proteins | sample MGYA00380549_ERZ1023510 | MGnify/ENA primary metagenome ERZ1023510 (study PRJEB33173, sample SAMEA4830364) | metagenome | study: EMG produced TPA metagenomics assembly of the PRJEB25223 data set... | reverse complement strand
ACCAACCAACCAACCAACCAACCAACCAACCAACCAACCAACCAAAATAGTAATGCTTCTGAACAACTAGAACAAATAAATGTTTTGGGTTCAGATAACAACAATGACAACACCCCACCTAAAATTGCCGAAACTGTAAAAACGGCGAGTCAATTGAAACGCCAGCAAGTACAGGATAGTCGTGATCTTGTGCGCTATGAAACCGGAGTGACTGTGGTAGAAGCTGGACGTTTTGGTTCGAGCGGTTATGCCATTCGTGGTGTGGATGAGAACCGAGTGGCAATTACAGTAGATGGCTTACATCAAGCAGAAACCCTTTCTTCTCAAGGCTTTAAAGAATTATTTGAAGGTTACGGCAATTTTAACAATACCAGAAATAGTGTGGAAATTGAGACGTTGAAAGTCGCTAAAATCGCGAAAGGTGCTGATTCTGTAAAAGTGGGTAGTGGTTCTTTGGGAGGCGCTGTACTTTTTGAAACAAAAGATGCCAGAGATTTCCTGACTGAAAAAGATTGGCATATCGGCTATAAAGCGGGCTACTCAACGGCAGATAATCAGGGATTAAATGCAGTGACTCTTGCAGGTCGCTACCAAATGTTTGATGCATTGATTATGCATTCTAAGCGACATGGACATGAATTAGAAAATTATGACTATAAAAATGGCAGAGATATTCAAGGAAAAGAAAGAGAGAAAGCGGATCCTTATACGATTACGAAAGAAAGTACATTAGTGAAATTTTCTTTTTCGCCAACAGAAAATCATCGTTTTACAGTTGCTTCTGATACTTATATACAACGTTCTCGTGGTCATGATCGCTCTTATTCTTTACAGCCTCAATCTAATTATTTCACATATGACGAGAAAGAATCGCGTCATGCAAATGATTTGACAAAACGTAAAAATGTTTCCTTTACTTATGAAAATTATACTGTTACGCCATTTTGGGATACGCTCAAGTTAAGCTATTCACAACAAAGAATTACAACAAGAGCAAGAACAGAAGATTACTGTGATGGTAATGAAAAATGTGACTCTTATAAGAATCCTTTAGGATTACAGTTGAAAGATGGTCAAATTGTAGATCGTGAAGGAAATCCTATCCGATTAGGGTTAAAAGATGGTACTCATCAAATTTTAGATAAAAATGGTAATCCTTTTGTTGCTGATAAAGGGACAAATAATGCAGCTTTCATCGGTAAGCAATTAGGTGAATCTAATTTTTGGTTAGATTGTTCTGTTTTTGATTGTACTAAATCTATCACTACTTATAAGTATCGTTATTCATCTGATAACCCAATGAAAGAGGTAATTACTTTAAATAAATTTATGGAGATAGATGGTAAAAAATTTGCGACTTATGAAGATGGTAAGAATGGTCGTTATTATTTAATTTTACCTAATTCGCAAGGTTATCGCCCATTTGATTACAAAGAGCGTGATTTAAATACAAATACAAAGCAAATTAATCTAGATTTAACCAAAGATTTTTCTTTATTTGATATTAATAATAATGTTTCTTATGGTGGTATTTATTCTAAAACAAATAAAGAAATGGTCAATAAGGCAGGTTATGATGGAAGTAATCCGACTTGGTGGGCAGAAAAAACATTAGGAAAAGATTTTTCTGGTAAATTAAGAGATTGTAAAACCAGCTCCTCTTTTAATGGATTGCTTTGCCCACGTCATGAACCCAAAACCTCTTTCTTAATTCCTGTAGAAACAACAACCAAGTCATTGTATTTTGCGGATACTGTTAAACTACATGATATGTTAAGTGTAGATTTAGGTTATCGTTATGATGATATTAATTATCAACCTGAATATATTCCTGGAGTTACACCTAAGATTGCGGATGATATGGTTAGAGAATTATTTGTTCCGCTTCCTCCAACGAATGAAAAAAATTGGCAAGGAAAACCTATTTATACGCCTGAGCAAATTCGTAAGAATGCAGAGGACAATATTGCTTATATCGCACAAGAAAAACGCTTTAAGAAACATTCTTATTCTCTTGGTGCAACGTTCGATCCTCTGAATTTTTTACGAGTACAAGTAAAATATTCAAAAGGGTTTAGAGCCCCGACTTCAGATGAACTTTATTTTACCTTTAAGCATCCAGATTTTACGATTTTACCGAATCCAAATATGAAGCCAGAAGAAGCAAAAAACCAAGAAATTGCTTTGACTTTCCACCATGATTGGGGCTTTTTCAGTACAAGTGTATTTCAAACTAAATATCGCCACTTTATTGATTTATCTTATCTAGGATCACAAAATTTATCTAATTCTGTAGGTGGTCAGGCACAAGCAAGAGATTTCCAAGTCTATCAGAATGTAAACGTAGATCGCGCAAAAGTGAAAGGCGTTGAGATTAATTCTCGCTTGAATATTGGTTATTTCTTTGAGAAGTTAGATGGTTTTAATTTAAGTTATAAATTTACTTATCAAAGAGGACGTTTAGATGGTAATAGACCAATGAATGCAATTCAACCAAAAACCTCTGTTATTGGATTAGGGTATGATCATAAAGAGCAGAGATTTGGTGCAGACTTATATGTAACCCATGTTAGTGCGAAGAAAGCTAAAGATACTTATAATATGTTTTATAAGGAACAAGATTATAAAGACAGTGCAATTAGATGGCGTAGTGATGACTATACGTTGGTTGATTTTGTTACTTATGTAAAACCAGTTAAAAATGTGACTTTACAGTTTGGTGTATATAACTTGACTGACCGTAAATATTTAACTTGGGAGTCTGCTCGTTCAATTAAGCCATTTGGGACAAGTAACTTGATTAATCAGGGAACAGGTGCGGGTATTAATCGTTTCTATTCACCAGGTAGAAACTATAAATTGAGTGCAGAAATTACGTTTTAATTAAACTAGAGAAAGCCTGTGAAACAGGCTTTCTTTTTGCGTGAAAGTGCGGTGGATTTGACAAAGATTTATTTAATTAAGCGTTGGAAGTAGTCTTGTATATCTTCCAAAATATCTGCCTCATCTTGAGGTGTTAAAATCAAGAAAGGGCGTGCAGGAATCGCTACTTTACGACCTCGTCCAGCTTTACCGCCGAATTGATGAATAGCCGCGTAAGGCTCATTCGTCCCCACAATGGCTTCATTGTTATTATATTCAGAAGTAATGCTCGCCATCAGGTTTTCGGTATCGACCAACGGTGTACCTTGACGATATTTCAGCCCCAGCCATTTAGGACGCCCCCCAACATCAAAATTTTGCAGCACAGCTGATTCCATTGTACCAGCAATACTTCGCATTAACGGAGCTCGATGAGCGGTGGCTTGTGCAAGGCGTTCTAGTGCCGATGCAATTTCTTGTGCGTTATTGATTTCAATGTCTATCATAATCGTTGATTTTTAAAATTTAAGGGGGTATAGTCGTCAAGCCACTAGAAAAGCGATGAATCTCGAGGATCGCAAGCGATAGGTTGAAATAGTACCTTGGACTGTGTGCGGTGGGTTCGAGCCCCGCCTAGTGGCTTACTCTTTAAATGCCTTTCTCCATTGCTTATCACTCACTAATCTAAACGACTGAACAAAAATTTCCGGTTCTTTGCTTAAAACCTTCAATACTGCAAGCAGTTTCTTGCCATTAACATCCTTATAAAATTGGTATCCTAGTTCATCTACTACAATTTTATCTGGAGCATTGATGATATCTGGCAACGCCTCATACTCATCAATCCCAAAATCTTGCCCATCACGGCTATTAAACTGTTTAATTAAAGTATCATCAGAAAGCCACACTGTGCCAGTTTTGCTTTTCAATAAATCCTTACTTTCCGCACTCAAGACACCTGCCGCAAATTTAAAATTTTTGGTAAGACTATCTCGCACCTGTAACATCTGTTCAGCAGTGAGTTTTTTTCCATCTGGGCTGAGCGTTTGTTTCATCTCCGCCATATGCTTTGCCAACAATTCAAAATCGTGCTTAAACTCCCCACCTTTCATCTCAACCGTCGCAAACGCATGCGCCAGTTTTTCAGGATAAAGATCCAAATTAGGCTTGTAGTTTAATCGCCCTACATTGTAATCAAAGCCTTTATCCGTCACACGTATCGTGCCATCAGGCAATTTAAACCCTACCGTCTTTTCACGATTACCTTGCTTATCCGCAGGGCGTTCTACTTCCACCAAAAATTCAGAACTATCGTCAGGCTTATCAATCCCACGGCGTTTCAAATCTCTTTCGCCTAACCTTCCTGCGGTTCAGGAATCCCTAATTTATCCCGCACCCAACTTTCCGAAATCTGCACGCCAATGCCCGTAAGTTTAGGGATAGCATCTGCAAATACCGATAAGTCTTCATATTCTTTTGTGTCAAACTCAAAATAAGGGATACGATGTGGCGCAATGACAAAACGTGGTGATCAGCCGATTTGTATTGAGTATGAAGAATGCGAACCGAATAAATACGGTGAGATTCGTAAGAAAATTGTGGGGGTAAAAAACAGATTCACAGAAAAGAAAATCATCACCAAATTAAAAAACTGGGTGATTAAATCAGCGAAAAGTGCGTTGGGTTCCACCGCACTTAATTCGGAGTCCACCGAAACAAACAAGGCGCATCGCGCCACTTGGACTTGTGTCAATAACTGTAATCGTTCAAAAATTGAACAGCAGGCTAATTTATTGATGTTGCCTATTGGTTCGCCATTAAAACCGTCACAAATTGACCTTTTAATGTGCCATGGACGGTTACGGCTTAATGACTATCGGTGGATTTGTTGTGAAAACGATGAAGTTTTCATTAAAGAAGAAAAAATTCCGTTGGCTCAAGCCTTTGGTTGGGGCGAGAGCTTGGGGGATTTTAGGGTTAATTTCATGTTCATCATATCGACGAGTTCTTGGTGCTGGCGCTTTTGGTTTCTCAAGATATTTTAGGAGTTTTCTGTTATAAAATCCCATTCAATCGTTTTGGCCATTAGAGCAGAAAGCGAACTACGTTCGCGCAAAACTGTTGCTGGAGAGACTTCTTTTAATCGTTGATTTTACCACTCGCGAAAGTGTGCTTTCCTATTTCTTGTAAAGATATTGCGGCAAGCGGAGTTTGAGAAAGACGCAATAGTCTTATGCGCTCTTCACGTTTCCCGCACTTGGTTACAGTGACTTCTTTTAGATACTTATCAATCAGTTCATCCAATGTAATATCAGGGATTTCATTATACTTTCCTGATTCGAGCTGTTTTTCGAGCATTTCTGCCCATTTTTTGCGTCTGCTTGAGTCAAAAAAGTGGCTGATTTGCTCACGCCAAACTTGTGCACGCCAACGCTTGCCATTCTTGATGATTGTCGCCATGGTTTACTCTATAAAAATGTGTGCAATGCACGTGTGCAAAAATGTGCACAATGGAGTATAGAACAGATCGAAATCGATCCCAATCGGTATAAAAATACTACCTTTTAAGCGAGTTTGATATAAAAAAGAAGGTATGTTTTAGTGTGTAAAATTATATAAGCTATTGTTTTTACTTATATTTTATCTATTTCTCTCTGAGAATTAGGGAATAAAGAAAAATAGAGATGGTGCGACGTAATAACTTCGCTTTCGTATTGCTCAGTATAAAATAGCCATTTCCCTAGTCGTCTCGCTTGCCCTCTCGATGTGCAGCCAAATGCCACAACTTCCGTTTGGGATATGTACCCCATCTTAACAATCGCTTCTGGGTCCTCGATGTACTCTACAGATTGCTTAAAGTATTTTTTCGGGTCGTTCCACGTCACTAATACGACATTGTGACGAGTTTTAATATTCGAGCCTGCGCGGCTGAATTTACCGCCGATAACATTGGTATTATTAAACTGATAAATAGGATCTTTTGGCGAGTCTTGGACAAGCATTTGAGTGCCGCTACTCCAATAACTCATTGCTCTAAATACCGATGTTAAATCTCGTAACAGCTTAAAGGCTTCTTGTTTGGTTTGGATGTAAACATTGCAGGTAAAGCGAGGTTCACGGCCACCAAATCCATCAGGGACTAATTCATCGCAATATTTTGCTATTTGGTACATCGACCATTTATCTAGCATATCCTCTTTGATGTATTCCCCCGCCCCATATTCCTCGTTAGTGAGTAAATCAAAATAAATCCAAACAGGGTTATTTGAGTATTTGACAATAAATGTACCGTCCCAATCACCGCTATATTCTCGAGTTTCTGGATTGTAGTTTGAGGGCACTTTTAGTTTGATGCCACGGCAATGATACCCACGAGATGGTATTGAGCTAAATTGCTCGGCATCTATTTGCACGCCAACATATGCCACGCCAGGATAAGTTAATTTTTCCTCAAAAACCGTTGTGATTTTCGAAAAAATGGTTTTGTTTTGTAAAACCTGGCTATCTGAATCATCAGTTAACCGTGTCACTTTTATATTCCAGGGAGCTTCGCCTGTTAATCTAAAGCTATGTTCGCGATTATATGATGATGTGGTTTTACCCTCGATAACGATATTACCTGCATCTATCCACTGGCTACCGTTAGCTTGATATTCGACTTTTAGCTCAACCTTTGTACCGTTAATATCTCCATTGCTTTTATTTTGATGACTTAATCCAGGTACAGTAATGGTTACTCTAACAATATCTGCTTCTGGTGCAATAATAGAGCGGGTGATAGGTTTGTCTTTTTTTACTTCGGTATTAACATCTGTTGTCACTTCATTGGTTTGGCAAATTTCTGACGGTGCTTGTCTCACACTTCCAGGTCGCCACTCAATAGCAACATTATTAAAATTGAATTTGCCTTTTTCATCTTGCAACTGTACATCACCAAAGTAAACTGAGTTCAGTCCATTTACTGGTCCTTCAATTTCGCCACAAGAAATAACATCAATAAATTTTGCATAGGAACAAGACTTGAGTGAATCAGGGGCTTCAACTGGTGCTCTACCACCTCCGCCACCACCTTTTCCTCCGCCTTTTCTACCGACTATCTGCATTTATCACCCCGAAACTCGTTTAAATTTAAGTTTTCCTCTAGTTTCATTGTTTGATGTAGAGTTTGTTCTGATAGGAATTTCTTTATCGGTAAGACCTGCCGATACAACAGCAGATCCAACTATTAATTCACCATATAATAATGGAATAGGTTGTCCTTGCTCGGTTGTATTTACCGCACCATTAAATAAATAAGACGGCTTATTCTCTGGACGTTCTTGTGGTCCACTTACTTTTGGCACAGGGACGAGTAATTGGCTGATGCCGCCAAGTACAAGTGATGCACCAATCGTAAGTGGCAAGGTTGCCGCGCTGCTTAAAAAGCCTGTACCGCCTATAGTAGCCCATCCTAAAGGGTTCCAAAATGCAAGACCAATCATCGCAGCCCCCGCTATGAGCTGAAAGAATCCCCCTCGCTTAGAACCTCTAATGACTGGAATAAGGTGAAATTCGGCTTGAGCGCCATACCGCATTTGAAATTCATCAGATGATGTTGTCAGCTCTTCTCACTGCACCAAGAACCGATAAACTATTCCGTGTCTTTCAGACTCTAGAAGAAACTCTTTAAATCCTCTTTTTAAAACACATAAGGCTCGGATGGCTTCCGCTGGTGTTTTTACTGCCAGCTTATGGACTTTACCAAAGCGTTTGCCTAACTCGCCTTTAAGGCGTATTTTCCTTATGTCGCATGATGTGCGTTGTTCGTTCGCGGTAGAATTGTCCATATACATCCTTACTTGATAGTCGTCCGTATAGGTGATGGCCAATTAAACCATCACCAAGATAAACACCAGCATGATTAGGTACATTTGCGTTAATTTGCATCACAATCATGTCGCCTATTTTTAAGTCTTTGACTGGATAAAATCCCGCGTCCTCAAAGTTATCAACATAGAGATTGCCACCATTATCCCACCAGCCATCTATGCGATTGTAGTTTGGGAGATTAATACCCAGTTCTTGGCGATACCAATCACGCACAAATCCGTAGCAGTCGGTCATGCCATGGATAAACTTACGCCCATACAAATCAGGCACCTCTGTAAGTGCAGGCATAAAATGCGTAGATACCTCATCGCCTTCTAGTCCAATAATGCACCATTCTAATCCACTTATTTTATGTGCATCTTGATCTGCAATGCTTGGTAAACAGCTCTCGTCTGGATGGGAATGAACAACGGTTCTAATTTCCCCCACTCCTTCCGCTCTGGCATAATCTTCTATGCCAATCAAAAATTCATCTTCTGTTTCTGCCGCTAAATTGGTGCAGGCGACATACTGCAATTTGCCATTTTTAAGCACAAAAAAACCGCAACTTTCGTGCGGATAACTTTGTTTGGCGTGTGCTATTGCATCATCAATATGTTTCATTTTAAATCCTCATATATGCCGCACTTGGGAAACCACCAAAAGGCAGTTCTGAGTGCTCACCAAAATGTGCTTTACAGTCAGCAAGCGTTTTAGAGCAAGTTGCTTTATCGCCTGTATATCCGCAAAACTGCCCCTTATATTTATGAGTGCAATATTGAGCCACAATCTGCCGACGGGGTAATTTCACCCCTTCTAAATCAGTGGCAGGTAATAGCTCGAAACTAACGGTTAAATGGTCTTCCGATGTTTTTTGCGATATATAAAATATATCATCGGGTAAATGTGCGTTTGGGTCGGCAGTCAAATTTCCATTTTCAAAATTTACCGCATCAAGATAGATTATTTTCGTTCGTTTGCGAGTAAGTCGAGCGCCCTCAATGCCTTTTAATTTTGCCAAGACTAATGTAATCGCCCCACCTAAATTGGAAAATATAATCCTTGGTCTAACAGGATTTAACCCATCAACTGCAAATCCCTCAGCTTTGACTGGATAAGGTGTATATTCCAGCCCTTGCCACACAATAGCTTGACCTAATGGACTTAATCCATCGTGGAAACGATAAACAATATCGCCAAATTTAGTGAGATCGAGTTCAAATAATTCTATCCAACCATGAGAGGCATATTGTTGCAGTTGTCCGTAAATACTCATATTTTCTCCAATAAAAAACCGCACTTTCTAAAAGATTGTGCGGTTATAAGTTCACGAAAAGATCTAACTGTTTAATTTGTAAAAGCTCACGCTCAAGGTCTTGCTTTTCTGATTTGCATTGCTGCAATAATTTTCCCCGTTCACCAGCTCGTTGCGTATATTCGGCTTTCTTTTGTTGCCACAATGCCAACTTGTTTTTGACTTCATCACGGCGAGCAATACCCTCTGTCCAGTAATCCCATAAAGCTAAGAAACATTCCTCTTGGTAATTTTCCAAGCGTTCTTTTAAATCGGCACGCACTTTGTTTGGGTTAATGCTAAACAGCCAGCCATTTAATTTCTTGATTGGCATACAAAGCATTTGACGATTTTTACCGTCTGCGCCAACTGTTTCGATATGGAAACAGTTGAACTTTTTGCTATTCTCATTCAATTTAATTGATTGAGTCCCCCAAGATAACCCAATTCCTTCCACAATCTCACGCATTGCCACATAAGCCACGCCGTTGTTGTCCACTAAAGTAACTTCTTTACCTAAAAATTCTGCAGTTAATGTTTGCATATTTCCTCCTATTTTCTCCACCAAAGAGAGCCTGTAAGAAGCAGTGAGTGGAGAAAGGAAACACCGCTTGTCACGTGTACATCGCTATCTTACAGGCAATAAAAAACCCGCCAATTCAAGCGGGTTGTAAAATTTCAATAAAAAAGCCGAACTGCATTGCTACAATTCGGCTATTGTTAGAAATAGTAATGCAAATTTAGGGTTAAGTCAATTTATAATCACCTTTTGATGAGACTGTTCAACTTGGCAAATATACCCATCGCAATCTTGATTTAAGTCTAAATGATAGGTGGCCCATAACAACGCCACCACAAGTAAAATTCTGAACATAATTTGTCCTTTTTTGTGAATTTTGGGTGTAGCAATCCGCCGCACGGATTTCTTTGGGAAAAGTGCGGTCGGATTTTTCGTTGTTTTATAGAATGTCTAACTGAAATCCTGTTGCTTTAGGGTTGTAGGCTCGAAGGTATTTTAATACGCGCCAGTTATTTCCTTGCTCGCATTCAAATTGCTCTGTAATGCGTGTCAATACGTTATGGGCCTGACGGAGAGTACTGCGATATTCGTAAGCCACGCCATAAACGGAAGCAGCGTAGTGCGAACCAATTTGTTTTAATGCGGGATGAAGTACTTGGCAAAGTTCCGTGCCTCGCAATAAAGCAAACCATGCCTAAACGAGCTGTTGGAGTTCATGCTCGGTAAATTCAAAATTAAAGCACTCATCTTTTTTAGGCGTTGTAATCAACTCTCCCTCAAGCACGATTCTGTGAACATACTCCACCGCTTGCGGTAGCTGCTCTAATGTCAAATCTTCGATTGATTCCACATTAAAGCGTTGATGGATTAAATGATAAGCCTCAGAATAAATTAATCCCTTTTTGCTCACGAGCATATTCACGGCATTGCGTAATCCTGTGCGATCATCTACCGTGGTTTTACGTTCAGCTTTACCATTAAACCAATAATCATGTAACGCTTGGTAACACTCTTTTTTGTATTTGATTAATGTGTCACGGATTTCTGGGTTACAACGATTAATATCAATACCAAATAGCCAGCCGTTTAGGTATTCGATTGGTAAGCAGATCATTTGATAATTCTTACTATCGCTTCCAGTCATATTCATGATGAATATAACTGAATTTAGCACATCGTCACGTCTAATTCGATTGTATTGCGATTCCCATTGAATGCCGATATTTTCACAAATAGGCTTCATTGCAACATAATGTACGCCGTTTTGTTCAATGGTAATCAAGGATTGATTGTTAAAAGATACTGTTTGAGTTGAGATTTGATTAGCCATTTCTGACTCCTTTGTTTTATTTTACGAAGATTTGACCTAATAGGGTCGCCAAGAGGTTCGTAAACCGAAACAAAGAACGGCCGGGATTATTCCCCTTTCGGGTATTTTATTCTCCGCCCTCTCGGCATAGATAAGATGTGGTTATGCGTAATGAATGTTTAATGGCAATAAACAAACAAGGTTGCTAAATTTCACGCATAAAAAACCGCTATGCTATCGGGTGCGGACTTCCGCTTTGTTTTAAGGTTACGAGCCTTAATGAAAATAATAATGAAAAAAGCCTGCTTTGTAAACAGGCTTTTGAGAGCTTTATTGCGATTTTTTTCTAAAATTTTCGTCATTAATGCAATACTCGAAACAATCACGAATAATGCCACTTAATCTTAAAATATTCTCTGGGTAATCAATAATAATTTGGTTGCCTGAAATCTCTAACCCAGCTCTAATAATTTCTTTTTGATGCTCAGAAGTTAAGTCAATAGGGATAACGATTGAAGGGCGTTGCTTATTATCATAGTAACGTAAAATCCATCTATTAGATTTTCCTTGATATAAAATACCAAAATAACTCTCGGTATCTTTGGCAACTAAATCTGTATCGCTACCAATAATCATTGTTACATACTCTAAAACTTGTCTTTCGGTATATGTGGTGACAATTTTACAGTTATCAGGATCTACAACGTCTGCTTTTTCATCATTATATTCCACCTCAGTAACCTCAACAGGTTCTATATCAATAGGTTTTTTTGATAATCCAGAAACAACCATATCACTAACAGCCTTTTCAACTGCTTGTCTTACTATTGGTGTTATAGATTCAATAAACCGCTGATTCAACTGTCTTCCAATATTGGAACGGCTAGCTATATAACGGACAAACTCACAATCAACCTCTTTTAATGACGAAGATATTGTTTTTGTAAATGTTGATAGATATATACTTTCTTCAGCCAATGTTCGTAACGCTTCAGGCTGAAATTTATCATGACAAAATTGAGATAATTGGAATATTTTGGTTTCGTCAAGCGATTCAAAATTAATGCGCAAAAATGGCACATCATCCATAATATTTTTATCTTTTAGATCTGTGAAAAATCGCCATTCACGACCATTACTAATTGCTGCAACTGCAACTTCTGGAGTTGCATTGAAATAGCGTGCTAATTGTGGAGAATGGTTTGAGAGATCTTCATTGTAAGATTTAGCCTCAATAAACATAACGGGAACATCATGACAAAATAAGGCATAATCTACCCGTTCACCATTCTTTGCTCCAACAAAATCGGCTGCATACTCAGCCTTTACCTTAGTAGGGTCATAAGCTGAAAACCCTAAAATATCAAGGAAAGGAAGAATTAAAGCTTGCTTTGTTGTTTCCTCAGTTGAACAATGTTGCCCCACTCTCATTACATGTTGGGAGTGAGCTAAAATTCTCTCTTTAAAAATTTGATCGCTCATTTTTATTTCCTCTAGAATAAATTTGATATCCATTCTATGAAATAAAAATATATTCTTTAAGATTTTTAATCAGAAATTTTCTATTTTTGCGATCTCCGTCACAAAACTTTACTTAATTTAACCTCACTTTAAGCGTCATAACGTGCGGTTCGAAGGCTGCCAAAAGTCAGCTGGACATATTCCAAAAATAAAAGCCAGAAATAAAAATGTGTATGCAAATTGGCGCGCTTTCTTAGACTTATCAATTACTTCTAACATTTCATAGAATAAAGCTAATCCCGAAGCACGCTGCGCCAATGGCAAAACCAACCGCTGCAATAATTGCTGCACTTGCTAGCATTTTCCCTTCAATGCCTGCATCTTTTTCACTCATTTTTCCACCTACCTTAACTTGATGTTTTGGTGTATACTTAATCAAAATTGCTCCTTAGTTGGTTAAACTTGGAATAAGGGGTAAATAAAAACCCCGAACATTGCGAGTGTTCGGGGTTTGTTTTTTTATCTAAAAACTACACCACTTCTTCAAAGGTGCAGCTGATTTCCGTGTGTCTTTTAGTGACGGTTTTTGACCATTTCGGGCAAACGACTTTGATTAAATCGCCATTTTCGTATTCACGAAAGAAAAATGCCGTGACGCCACCATGCGACGTTAAAAAGCGGTCAAATTCGACCGCACTTTTGTGATTGAGCTTGTATGTCAGGTTAAATTTGCGGAGCAGCGGATTTAGTCCGTCCACCATCCGCTGTTGATAACCATCGCCAAAATTAAGCACTTTTCGTCTAGGTTCTTCCTCTACAGTGTATTTAGGCTGAGGACACCAAGATAATGTTTTTAATGCCATGTTTACTCCTAAGATAACAATCCGCCAGGGCGCATATTCTTCTGCAACATTGTTCCCGCTTCTGCTTGCGCAATTTGTCGCACTAATTCCACGGTGATTTCAAGCTGTCCATTTCTTGATTGTTGGCTTACCGTTGCATCCATCGGTTCACCATTATTAATCACCTTAACCGCTATATTCCCTGATGATTTAGGTTGATAAGCCATAGTTGGCAATCTTGGTACACCGACTCCACCACCATTAGCAAAACCACGACGAACAGAACCGTAATTAAGATGATCTAAAAAGCCACGACCCAAACGAGCAGTGGCTTCTTTTGTTATTACGTATTCGCCCTTATGTACAATACCAGCTGGTGTGTATTTTCCACCTATACCAGTAAATCCCCCTTCATCAAATCCAACAAGTCCACCAGTATATTTTAATTCAGGGACTAAACCGCCTCCAGAGAACCCCATGAATTTACCAAAAGATGTTCCTTCAAATGCTGCCTTGAGCGATGCAAAAATAATCATTTTTGTCGTCATTTGAACAATATCTTTGATGATTGATTTTGCTAAGGAATTAAAGTCAGTTTTACCCGTCATGATAAAGTCAGTTAAAGCATCAGACATACCATTAAATGCGTTCACGGTAATGTTGCTTATGTTTCCTGCAACATCAGAAACCTGATCTTCAATTGTTTTCATTCCTTGCTGAAAACCAAGAATTGCACTACCACGAGATTCTTCCGCTTGTTGCTGAATAATCCCACGACGCTCTTTAAGTTTGGCAATTTCTTCATCTAGTTTGGCTATATTTTCCTGCGACATCCCGATTTTTAACCTTGCCGCTTCTAAATCAAGCTGGTGATTGTACTGCATTAACTCTTGTTCTTGTCGAGTTTTCCCAAGTAGAGTTAATTCAAACTCCATTGCTCGTAGTTTTTCAGAATTATCAAAAGTAAATTGATTAATAGAGACTACTTGCTGTGCTGCATCAATCTGGGATGCCATATCCTTGAGTTTTGCTAATCCATCAGCACCAAAATGTGCATATTTTTCAGCGTTGGCAGCGATATCTTGTGTAAGTTTGTTTACCTCTTGATATTGGCTTGTTTGACCAAATAATGCTATATCTTGCGCATTTGCCCGCAGTTCAGACAGGCGTTTTTCCATTTCGCTAACTTGATCTGTGTATTGTTTTACATAGTCAGTTTTAGATCCTTTTGACTCCTTTAGACCTGTCTCTATTTTATTTATTTCGTTTTCTTTGGCGAAATCTTGTTCTAGTTGAGCTTTACCATCTAAAATCTTTTTCAAAGTCTCAACAGATAAACCAACTGCTTTATCTGCCGCATTAGCTGCGGTAATTGTTCCTGTCGCAATGCCGATCAATACTTCATTATATTCAGCACCCTCTTTCCCAAGCAATTCATAAAGACCTGCTAAAACATATGCAGATTTTGCTTGCCCTTGTTGTTTTAACTTCGCAACCTCTAATTTTTGAGCAAGCGTTGTTGATTTACCATTTAACTTATCAATTGCATCTTTTAAATCTAAAGTTTTATCTGTGGCGTTCTTTGCACCGTTTGCCGCGTCAGAGAAACTTTTTGGTAAAGTTGCGATAATATTATTCGCAGTTACTGCATCAATACCAAGTAATTTGAATTTTTGTCGGACATCATCAAGACTTTTACCTGAACGCAACATGTTTTCAGCTAGAGGAGCAAGCATTTTTACGAGGGCTTTTTCTGCTAAACTTGCATTTTCTTCGATAGACTTGATTTCGTTTTGTAGGTGCTCCAACTCTTTATCACTAATACTATTAACGACTGTGAAACCATCAAAATCGCCATTAATGTTTTTTGATTTTGCACTAGCTTTAGCTTTTTCGATTTCCTTGTAATATTTCTCAATATCTTCGAGTTGCTTTTCTACTTTTAAGGATAATGCAGCTTCACTTAATTCATTGTAACTTTCTGCTAATCCTTGGTTTGCAGTTGTAGTATCAAGTGCCCACTGTCTTGCTTGTGCAGCTTGCGAGCTAAAGAAAATTAATGATGTAGCAGCTATCCCAATTACACCAGCAGGCCCACCAAGTAAAGCCATTACACTTTGCAAACCTTTTGCCGCCATCGTTGCAAGATTAGTTGCTGTAGCAAGGTTTCGTTTTGCAGTGGCTTCAGCTTGTGCAAGTGCAATAATTTGAGCAGACTGCACTTTCATTCTTTCACGCAATGCAAAGCGTGTTTGTTCAGATTGTGCAAGTTTAAATTGTGCGTTTAAGCTTGCCATTTCAACCTGAGCCGCTGTACGCATTGCGGTAGCTTTTATTGCTATGGCTTTTGCCTCAGCAATATGCGCTAGAGCATTTTTTGCACTAGCATAACCCGTTTTTAATAGTTCCAAGCCGTATTTGCTAAGATGACCGATAGCAAGTGCAGCTGTCAGCGATCCAAGCCCAATAATTAATTCTTGGAGATGATCGCTAACAAAATCGACCCCAGTAGCTAGTTTTTGCGTAACACCTAACGCACTATTTGCTTCACCTGAAAACTTAGTTATCGATGTCTCTAAATTTGTAAAAGACATTGAAAGCGTTTTCACGCGTTTATTAAAGTCATTATCAACCGTATCTCGTGCTTTTACTAAAGCTTGGATAACGGTGTGAATATCTAATTTCCCTGCTTTAGCTAAGTTTTTCAGCTCGCCAGTTGTTGTGCCAAGCCCTTTAGCTATTGCGTCAGCAAGACCTGGAGTCTGCTCAATCACAGAATTAAGCTCATCACCGCGTAATTCTGCACTTCCTAATGCTTGCCCAAATTGCATTAATGCTGCTTCAGCTGCACCTGCACTAGCACCTGATATTGCAACAGATTTTGCAACAGTCTCAGTTAATTCGGAGACTTGCAATTGAGATAAATTCAATCTATCTGCATTTTGTGCAAAGCGTTGATAGATTTGTGCAGTAGCGCCCACAGCTTGATTGGTTTTCAAAGAAATATCAAACACCGATTCTGTCGCAGCCACCATAGCTGTTTGGCTATTTGTTACTAAGCGAATACGGTTTTGCAATTCAGTATAACTATCCGCGTATTTTATCACATCAGAAATACCAGATGATAAATAGGAACCGCCCGAACTTACAATGCCCGCCCAAAAAGTACGGCTTGTCGTTTTATTAATTGTATTTGCCGCTTTCTCTATGTTATTCAAATATTGAGTAGTACGCTCTGAGAATTGTTTTGCTTTGGCCTGCGCTTTTGTAAAATTCAATTCAAATTGTTTTGCGAACTTTTGCGTTTGATAGGATGATTTATCAAGCGGCTGATTAAACTGAATTGAGTCCAAACTCAAAAGAATATTTAACGAACCTAAACTTGACATATTCACCTCATAAAAAAAGCCCGCCGAAGCGAGCTTTTAGAAACTTATAATTTAATTAATAATAACATATTTCACACGATTCTTATCTTGTTCAACTATCCTTAGTTTCTTAATACGATTATTTTCTTTAATAATAGCTACAACAAGACAAGTTGCGAAAATAGCAACATATACACCAATAAAAGCGAGAATATAAATAAAATCAACAGCAAATAAAAGGAATAATGTCCCTAATGCAATAAGCAGTATAAAAAAGCATTTTGCTGTAAATTGAATAAAATCACGCAACATACTTACCACCTTCTATAAGTTGAAAGTAACTGTTTTTCCTGTGGGTAATTCAACCGATAAATTTAACACACCACCCATTGCTTCAATGTAACGTTTAACTGATGATAATTTAATGTCATTGCCACGTTTTTCAAGGGCGACAACTGACGGCTGAGAAATACTTAATGCTTCTGCCATTTGCTTTTGTGAAAGCTCTAATTCTTCACGAATACGGTAAAGTTGTAACTCCATTCGCATATCGTCTGCCATAGCTTTCACTTTCGCTTGCTTTTCAGCTGGAAGATTATTCATCAGATCTTTAAATTTCACGCTCATTTTCTTGCTCCTTAGTTAATTCAGAAAGGTAATCATCATAGGTTTGTTCCGCTAGGGCAATCATCTCTTTGTAAAAGAGTTTTTCTTTCTTGCCTTTTTTATCTCCGCCACATAAAACAATCGCTTGTCTGACAGGGTCGAAAATATAAAATAAACGGAATACCGATAATTTAGACTGTACTCGCAATTCTTTTAAATTGGTATATTTAGAGCCTTGCAGCGTATCCGCATAAGGTCTGCTTAATTGTGGACCTTCTGTTGATAATAATTCCAACGCCGCATAGATTTTTAATACGTCATCTTCTGCCAGCGTTTCTAACCAGTTCAAAAGTGGGTCTTGTAAAATTACTTCCCATTCTTGTTTCATACAGCTATTACCTTTCTTATTATTTATATAGATTTTAATCTATATAAGATTCAGAAGCAATAGATAATTTAACGATTTGCTAAATAATCAGCCACTCCGTCATCATCTTCATCATCCATTTTTTCTTGGTAAAACGGCATAAAATCAGATAACTCTGGAGGCTTAGACTTAGGGTCTCGATTTATCATAGCAAGCAAATGTGAAACTTGTGCAGTACGATAATCCTCTCGCCATAATCCAAAAGGCTGTTCCTGATAAAAAATTTCGTATTCTTGGAGATGACGCTCTGGCATTTGCTCAATTTCTTCAAGTGTTTTGCCGAGAGAAAGTGAGAGGTTTATTTGGAACTTTCTTCGGCTTGAGAGTTTTTTGGTTCATCTTCCACAATAGCTTGCGTTAATTGCTCAAATACAACCTTATCTAATTTGGAAAGTGCGGTTAAATCATCAGGATTATCCATATCAAAAAGATTTTTACCATCTTGATCGCACAACCGCATAGCAAGCGTACGCGTTAATCGATTCGGGTCATAAATTTTAGCAAGTTGCTCAGTAAGGTGTTTTTCATCATTGAAGTTCAATTCAATACCTTGACTCTCTGCAATGTGCACCAATTCTTGTTGTTGCCCATAAAGCACACGATTCATTTCACCAACAGTAATTTCACGGATATAATAATTCTCGCCATTAATAATGATTGGGGTAATTTTAGGCTTATTGGCTAAAAGTTTTTCACGTAGATTCATTATTTATCACCTTTGTTTTTAATTGAATTAATAATATTTGGGAGTCGCCAAGCGATGATGAAACATACACCTAACACTAAATAAGCTAAGGTCGTTTCCCATAACCCATATTGCATAGCTTGCTCCTTGAATAAAGGAAGAAAGTTAGTTATAATTTCCAATGAAGTTTATTCCTTTTAAGTATGGTTTAATTGGAATGAAAAACCCCGAGAGTTCGCTGCTTTCGGGGTTTTGGTTTTTATAAGGTGCGGTCAAAATTCACCGCACTTTGCGGCTATGCTGGTAAGTGATAATCGCGTTTTGTTTTTTTAATCGTTACACCCGATTCAAATTTGCCTTTGACTTCACCGCTAAAATTAGGTGAGGTTTGGATAAATCCTGTACCGTAAAGAGAACCTTGACCATTTTTCAAAATCATCATCCAAGGGAATGTTTCTTTAGCATGAAACTTCTTGCGCAAGTCAGCTTGCATTGCGGTACCTGGTGCATAGAAGAATGTTAATTTAATTGAGCCATACTCAATTTCACCTGCTTCTGTTTCAGTACCTTCAGAACACATGGTTGTAATATCTTCTTCGCCTAATGTGTCGCCATCACCCTCAATCTGTTTAATCGCACAGAAATTAGATGACCATTTCACGGTAGCCACTTTAGCTGTTGCGTAACTGGCTGGCGCATCTTGGCTTGTCCAATCAACTTCATCTGCAAGTGTAATTAAGTCGTTGGTAACGGCTTTTACAGGATAATATCCATCAAGCGCACCTAAACCAGTTAGCTTAATAAAATCCCCTACTTTGGCACCATGCCCTGCTGATGTAATGGTTGCATTAGGCTTAACCGTTACGGCTGTGACTGCTTTGCCTTCGGTTAGACCAGTGCCTAAATAAAATTTAGTGCCTTGAAAAGGTGTAGTTTGTGTAGGCATATCTAGTCCTCATACTTAATTTGATATTTAAGGTTAGAAACGAACCAAGTGCGATTCGTCGTATCTTGCTCGTATTCGTAGCTAATAAGAGCCATTTCGGAAATGTTTTCCGATAATTCATCATTAGATATAGCTACGCTTAATCGCTCTTTGATTTTGTCTGCAATATCATCTAATGCGTCGTCGCCTAAAGCTGTTTTCAGATAAATTGCGATATTTAATGCTGCGGTATATTCGTGATGACAGAGATCTACCTCTTCGCACGAAATCTCATCAAGAAAAACTGCAATAGCTGTTTTTTCTTGGTCAATATCAATAAATAAAGGGCGCCCAGAATAAATATTCTCAACACCCTTTATACTGCTTTTGAGCATATCCGACACTTGATGCCGAATCTTCTTATGAATTAGCATTTAATCCTCTATTTTTTTTAAATGTCACTCAACTCTCTTGTCAGTTCGACTTTGATCTGACTTGAATAATCTTTTAACTCATTATGGAAAGCCGTTGTTAATGGTCTAGATAACGGAATCTTAACAACATCAATTGAATACCGCTCTTTACCTTGTCGCTGCATAACGTGTTTACGACCATTTGCTAGAGTTTGAATAAAACCGCGTTGTATTTGATATTTGCCTATTCTAATTTGCCCTTTACTCGCTCGCATGGTTCGTCTAGGGTTTTCCAATAATCGAATTAATGGTAAATTTCTTCTATCAACTCGTATTTTTGCAACTGGTCGATTCGCTGTTGCTTTTTGGGATAATCGAGTTCGCTTACGGATTAATTTAGCTGGCACATGAATCTCTTTGGATACATTTTTTGTTCCATTTTTGATTGCACTTCTCGCCACCTTATTAATCGCTTTTGCTGCCGCTTTAGGCGCGACTTGATTAGCCAGTTTTTGGATATTAGCTTGTAATGCTGCCATCCCTTCAATTTTCACCGCCATATTTACTCCAATTGCAGCACGATCTTCCCATCTTCAAAACTAAACCCTCGCACAACATATTCCTCTGTTGAAGAAATAATGATATCTCCAAGTTTTGGCTTATATCCTGATGCTTTAAAAAGAGTGAGAGTACGCGTCGTGCCATTAATTAAGTAATCATCGGTGTAATTGCCACTCATTAGTTTTGGGCTTTCATCAAGCACCGCTTTGTATTTTTTGCCGTTGATAACATAGACGGACATCATCACATCTGATATGACGTTGTCCGCCTGTGCGAGTGCGTCATCAAACGGACTAAGTGTTGATCTTGACATCTACAGTGCCCATCGATACGCCACTAGCATGCCAAGCAATACCTAAACGCTTGTTACTACCTGCGGTAATGGTTGCACCATCGGTTGCTGACCAGTAAACAATTGCACCTTGTTTAATGTCATCTTCCGCTTTTGCTTTCACCGTGAAAACACCAGTGGTTAAGCCAACGCCTGTTTCATTTTTTGCAACATCAGCTACTGAGATTGCAGCAAGGTTTTCTAACATTACTACATCGCCACTTTTGACGGCAGCGGCAGCAGTAAAACGCACGGTGTTTCCGTCTTGTACGTAATTTTTTGACATATTTAATGATCCTTTGATTTTGATAATAAAAAACCGCACTTCGGTTAAAAGTGCGGTCGTTATTTAGGGTGCTTTAAGTTACTTATTGGTAACTTTTACAATGCCACGGTAGTCAATCACATTAACACCTGCATCAATGCGCACCTTGGTAGATACGCCATCAACAGTGAAACCTTGTTGTTGCTCCATGTATGGCGTATCAATGCCGTCAAGGTAAGAAACTTCAATAGCCTCTTTGTTGATTAAGTACCAAGATTTTGGATCGGCAACTTGTAAACGTGCGGATTTAACTGTCGGCACAATGTCACGGATTGGATTGATAATGCCAGAATTAATATCAGCTCCCTCCACACTTGCTGAACCTAGAACTTGTTTAGCACGAGTATAAAGTGAGGTTGGTAACAACATAAAATCAGGCTCAATCGCTAATGGTTCACCACGAGTATTTACAAAGCCATTCATCATTTGAATTGCTTTATCAATATTGGCCACATCTAATGCAACATTATCAAATGAGTTTTTGTGCGAGGCATCAAATAATTTTTTGCCATCTTGCGCAATCGCGTTACCAGTTAATAACGCAAACACTAATTTAGCGATTGTCGCACGTGCCGCTTGTCCCATTTTTTCAGGAATTTTTGTCAACAAGTGCATATCGTCATTGATGATTGCTTGACGGGTAATACTAAATAATTGCCCGTAAGTCGCTAATGCAACGCTAGCGCCCTCATCGCCGATTGTGCCGTAGGTGTACTCCTCACCCTCACCAACTTGCGGTAAGTAACCAAAGTCACCTAATCCAACACGTTTCGCCGCGCGGAAGTCGGTTAATGTGCCACGAGATGTAAACTGATCAAAGTTTTCCGCTGCGGTTTCCCAACCTTTAAGCAAGGATTTGTGCGCTACATCAATTAAGATCTGACCAAAGTCAGAGCTTGAGTGAGTAAATGCCAAACCAACCATGCTCATTGCATTTTGACTCGATACACTAATACCGCGATCAACCAATGATGCACGAGCAAGCTCACGCAATGTCATCGCATTGTAGGCGTTATCTTTAGCATTTACTTTGTCTTTGTCGATACCTGCACGAGCCAATAAGGATTGTTTCACGCTATCACCAACAATGTTACCGTTATCGGCATAAGGCGTTACTGCTGCACTTGGGGTTGTGCCTGCACCAAGTTTTGCTAATAATTTGTCTTTGGCTTGATCTGCGGTAATTGATAAATCACCTAAACACTCCACTAACAAATCATTGTGCGTAGTACCAAACGGTGCAAATACCGCTTTAATGTCGGCGTTACGTTTATTTAATTCAGCCTGCACTTGTGCGGTGTTATCTACCGGAGCTGTCGGCGCTTGATTTACTGGTTCAGTTGGTGCTGGTTTTGCAGGAGTTGGTGTTGCTTGTGGTGCGGATGCGCCAGCGTTGCCTTGTGGCTTAAACAACATGTCTTTCATTGCTTTTGGCATATTTTCAAAGTCCTCTAATTTTCGTGATTTAATAGACGCCATCGCCACAAGTGGTTCGGCTAGTTTGTCTGCAAATCCCCTTGTTCAACGCATTCTTTTCCTTTGAGCCAAGTTTCTGCTGATAGCATTTCTGCTAATTCTTCAGGTGTTTTTCCTGTCTTATTTGCGTAAGCTGGGATTAATGTGTTTTCAACCTTGTCTAATAGGTCAGCATACTTGCGCATATCCTCCGCATCGCCACCTTGGATACCCCAAGGCTTATGGATCATCATCATTGCATTTTCCGGCATAATTACTTCATTCCCTGCCATAGCAATAACGCTCGCCATACTTGCCGCCAAGCCGTCAATGTAAACTGTCACCTTTGCAGGGTGATTTTTTAGCAAGTTGTAAATCGCGATCCCATCAAAAACATCACCACCTGGTGAGTGGATGTGTAGGTTAATCTGCTTAATGTTGTTTCCGCAGTCTTTTAAATCCTGTGCAAAGCTCGCAGCAGATACGCCCCAAAATCCGATCTCATCGTAAATTGAGATCTCTGCCGTATCGTTGGCTTTGGCTTTGATTGAGTACCAAGACTGGTTATTCGTCTTTGTCGCGCTCGTTGCCATCGCCACCGGCGACAGAATCATTTTTTGTTTTGTCATTTGTCGTACCTGTGTTAGTTAAATCCGTGTCAAACTTGAGACCAAATTTGCGGTTTTCCTCAACCTCAGCTCTACGTCTGCGTTTAACTTCTGCCGGGTTGCTGCCGCTTGCTCGTACTGCTTGGCTTTCGGTCGCTAACCCCCCTTTAATACGCTCTTTCCACGCTTGCGCTTCTTTTATTGGATCAATCCACGGCATCACTGGGCCACTGTAAACAGCGTTATAAAGTGACGCTGGATCAATATCGACTGGCACCTCAATTTCACCGCTGACAATCGCCATTTTTAACCATTCGCGATAAATCGGGCGGGAGATATGCGCAACAAAGGTATCTTGTAAAACAGAGTAGCCCTCAAAACTCTCCACCAACTCTTGGCGCTGGCTTGAGTAAGTCCCGTTATAGTCACGAGCAATGCTTGAGTAACTTGAGCGAGTCCCCGCTGCTGTTGCTCTTAATTGTCCATTCCTAAAGGTTTCTAGGTTCACATTTGGGCGATTAGAATTGATTAACCCGATGTCCTCACCGGGTTTTAAATCATCAATGATTGCACCGGGAGCAATCTCAAAATCTCGCTCTGGACTGTCTGCACTGTAATCCTCATTATCTCCGTAGAGTGCAGCATCACCTTTTTTGATGTACATCGTAAAGGCGGCGGCAATTCGTGCGGCCACACGCTCGCTCTCCTCATAATCTTTAAGGTCAGCAAGTCGGATAATTACACCGTGCAACATCGATACGCCACGCAATTGGTGCAGTCGTTTTTTAAACGCAAGGTGCAACATATTTTCTGCCGGCACCGATTTAACTCGCCCGTAAGTGCGATTGTTTTCTTGTGGGTTGTCCATGTAAACACGGTACGACTTAGGACGACGCCATGCGTCAAGCTCTACCCCTTGAATTAAATTTGCCGTATCAAGGGTATTCATCGGCACAAAATCAGGCTCTAATGCCTCAAGGCTAAATGCGATTTTGGTGCTGTGATTGAGACCTGCTACACTGCCTCGCACAAGTTGGATAAACACTTCCCCATCACGGATCCACGTTCGCAACAACATCCGCTCAAGTTCTGGGCGGGTAAATTGTCCGGTAACTTCTGGCCGCACAGACCATTCCGCCCATTTTTTGCGGATTTGTTCAGCTAAGGTTTCATTCACATCACCGTTTAAATTCATCGGCTGTGGCTCAATGTGGATACCTCGTGAGCCAATAACACGTTCTTCCATCTTGTCCAAAATCCCGATCACAATATCGTGATTTTGATCTAATGCCCGAGCCTGTTCTCGCAAACTGACCGCACTTTGTTTGGTTGATACGTTAGCGCCTTGGCTTTCGCGTTTTGCCTTATGTGTACGGCTTGGCATTGCTGCCTCGTATGCATTCATCACATATCGGCTTTTTGCTCGCTGTGCGCCCCATTTAGGCGAGATTGCGGCAATTGTTTTATCTAATATTCCCATCGTTTAAAATCTCGCATATTTGATTCTGTGGCGTTTAACGCGCTGTCTTGTTTCCGCTAATAACTCATTAAGCATTTGTTGATAGCGGTCACGTTGTTTTGTCCATTCGGACACTTGGTAAGATACCGATCGCCCATTAAAACTAACTTGGCTTTGGGCGTTTTCGATCTTTTCATCAAGAGCTCGGATTTTTTCTTCAAGCTCGTCTTTGTCGTAAATCACAGCCACCCACCTTTTTTCTTGCTTACGCCACCGTTTAACCAATTACTTTTTGGTTTGGGTTTCGGTTGCGGTTTTACTTGTTCAATTTCTACCGCACTTTCAGCTTCTTCTGGTGCGGATGATTCTTTGCGGATCACGTTAGGGTTTACACTTGGCAATTTCGCCCAGTATGGGACATTGTCCTCATCGCCCCACTTAATACGCTCATAACCACGCAAAATAGCGATCGCATGGGCGTAGCAAAATAAGTCAAATGCCTCATTGTTACCTTTGCCTGGTTTGCGCCACTTACCGTCTTGTCCTCGCTCCTCATAGGTCAGCTCATCAAAAAACCATTCGCCAAGCCACGACGGAAAATGGATATAGTTAGCCCCGATAGTCTCACGGCTTAGTGCGTTACTAATGCGATCTTTGAGTTGGTCTGTTTGAAGTAGGTATAGCGGCACATCACCTCGTGCTTTAGCATGACGATCTGACCGTGAGGTGTTATCAGGATAAGTTCGAGAAATCAGTTTTTGGCGTTTGGTACTATCACCTTTAACGAGATACACTCGTTTTGATATGCCATCTCGTTTGCATCTACGCCAAAACTTATAGGCGTTATCTGTTACACCGTCCTCACCGCCACTATCCACCGCCATTGCAAGGATTGGCATGACTCCGCCGTCTAATCCCTCAATACGATATTGCTTATTAAGCACATCACTAATGAGTAAATCCCAATCCTCAGGGTAGGCGGACGGATCAATCGGGAGACTTTCTCCATCGGAATTGCTCCGCATTGATGATTTAATATTGTATCTATCAATGAGCCACCGTTCGCTGTTTTCACCATATCCAACAATTTGGACGACAAAACGGCGATTCCGCCCACCCTGTACGTCAACAGCAGCCAATAAAAAACGGCACCCATAAGGTACCGTTCTTTTTTCGGTTTCTTCGCGCCGCTCCATCAGCTCATCACTTCGGCGTTGCTCAAGTGCGGAGCGTGGTAAATAAGGCAATCCCCAGTCTGTATTTGTTACTGCCTTTAGCGTTTCTTCACTGCCAGTCATTTCAAATTCATGTTCAGCAGTGAGTAATTTATAAGTTAATTGCGCCCATGTTTGATAAGCGGCGGCAGGGCCTTCCAGCCAAAATGATGCAATACGAGAGTTTCTTCCCTCGCCATGGATTACACCGTCTTTATCTATCGTTTGCCCTTCCTTTAGCCATTTGCCGCCAATGTTTAATGCGCGTTTCTTGTCAGGATCTACGAGAGATTGACAATGTGGGCATTGTAAACGAGCGTTTTCGCTCGCCTTAACATAGTCAGTATCATTACGATAACCCACCATATTTGCCATTGATGGCTCAAACCACTCTTTGCAATGTGGACATTGCCAATAGAATCTGCGTCTATCACCACGGTTATATAAAGATAAAATCCCAGTTGTTGGCGGGGCCTCGTGAGTAGTTTTTGGATGATGTTTTATATCAACAATATCCTTGCCTGGCGAACTCTCTACAAGTGTCATACCCGCACTCATAAATGTAGTCGTACGTTTGGACGCTAAACTAAATCCGTCGCCCTCACCGTCCACATCATCGGGCCAGCGGTCGTAATCGGTTAATGCAACGTACTTGTAATCGGATGATGACAGCACATTAATAGACGGCCAGCCAATTTTTAATAAATTACCTGCCCTAAAATATTTATCGTGGACATTGTTATCGTTTTTACGCGGACTTAATCTTTTTGCAATCTCAGGTGAGCATCTAAAAGTGCGGTCTAAACGTTTACGACTATGCTCACTGGCTTTCTCTTGTGTAAGTTGCACCAAGAGGAAATCAGACGGATCACAAATAATCGCATAGGTTATCCAGCCATCAATCAATCCGATTGTTTTACCAGTACGAGCTGGCCCAACAAAAATAACTGCGTCATACTCACGAGAGTTTAGGCAGTCCATCGGATCTAACATATATGCAGCAGTATCTTTATCCCATTTAACAGAGTTACCCCCACCAACTGGCACTCGCATATATTCCGCTACGGCTTCCGATACTTTCATTCGGCGAGGCGGTTTAAGTAGATTTGCAATATCTCGCCTAATATCTTTAGCTGATGCAAACATGACTACTCCTCTGATTTATTATCGCCAGCCTGTATATGTAATGACATTTGCGATTTAACGTCATCAATCACCTGTATTACACGAGTTAATTGTGCTGGAGTTAACGCACAATCACGCTCTAAAATATCTGGCAATGTATCAAGTGATTGCACAACAGCTTTAGCCAAAAATCCCATCTCTTGAGCAACTTCAAAGGATGGTACCAGTTCGCCTGTATCTCGCTCGTATTTTAGTCTTTCGTTTTCCGCTTGCCAAAATGCTCGTCTCTCAACAGGTGACAAGCTATCAACATCCGCCGTCATTTTTTCGGCAAGTCCGATTTTGATTAAATCAGATAGCGTATAGAGCTTTAATTTGGAATTACTGCCAATAGCTGGCGTTAGTCCTGCAAGCCTTTGTGACACGGTTTGCCGATGCATTCCGACCAGTTCGGCGATCTGATTTATATTGAGTTTTAAGTCGTATAAATTATCCATAGCCGAGACCGTTAAAATGCCCAAAAAAGGGAAAAGATGATGATGACTAGAAACCTAAAAAACTGTCGAAAACCGCGCGCCCGAAACCCCGTGGAAAGGGGTATCCCCTCAGGAGTACCTTTTGCCGAAAAATATTTACAAAATATTTTGTGATTTAGTGATTAATCTCTTGCTATTGTGTGTATGCGTGTGTATAACAACCCCAGATTAAGACGAAAGGAGATAGCATGCACTCAAGAGACTTAATCAAGGAGCTTAAAGCAAACGGTTGTGAGTTTGTAAGGTACGGCAAAGGAGACCACCAAATATGGCACTCTCCAAAAACTGGAAAGAATTTCACAGTGCCACATCCTAAACAAGATTTACCAATCGGAACTTTAAAATCCATTAAAAAATCGGCAGGACTTTAATAGCTCTGCCGAGCTTTAACGGAGGTAATATGTTATTTACAGTCGGCGTAGAGACGCCAAAAAAAGACAATGAGGCGTTTGGGATGGTTGTTCCTGCCTTATTTACAGAGAGTTACAGTTGCTTTAGCGCAGCCGATAGAATCGAAGATATTGTGCCAATGGTAACAGACGCAATACATAGCATGCTTGAAGCAATGCTAGACGATGGCTTTGATATATCAACAATCAAAGACAAAGGCTTTACGCACTATAAAACAGATCCGGAATTTGAGTTTTGCGATACTTGGTTGTTAGTGGACATTGATATAACGGCTTATTTTGGTAAGCGTCAGCGGATAAATATCACACTCCCTCAGCATTTACTTGACCGTATAGATCAGCGTGTATCAACTAACCCAAATTATAAAGACCGTAGCCACTTTTTAGCGGTTGCATCGCAAAAAGAATTATCGTCATCTTTTTGATTTTGTAACATTTACATCACATAGCTTAGATATAACCCCGAGATTTTTAACATCTTTAGCGGAGGTATAGCTAAGATATGTAGCATATATAAAACAAAAGACCGCACTTTAATTGGCGGTCTTGGTTTGGTTAATCCACTTATTGAGATTATCTACTTGGCTTGCGCACTTATCTCGCTCTGCTGTAACTCTAACTAATTGCAACACTACATCACCATAAGTCTCACCAGTAAATGCTGTCTTAGCACACGGCACCGTGTAGGCTTGAGGTGGGTAGATATAGCTCGTCTTGGTTGTGTTATTTCCGCAAGCGCTCAAGAGCAGACTGAGGGAGGCGAGTGTTAGCACAAGGTTGTGTCTTAATAATCGTTTTAATTGATTCAGCATTTTCTGTTGCTATCCTTTCTATCTCATTATTACGCTCTTGTTGCTCAATAACGGCATCACGCTCTTGTTGTAGAGCAATGGTCAATGCCTTGTTCGCATTTTCTTGTTGTTGGATGGCTTGGGCTTGTTGCTTTGTGGTTATGTTCAATTCATCTATAACACTTGATTGGTAACGCAATGCACCAAACAAAACCACTACAACAGCCCCTAACGCTATGTAAATGTACTTAGTCATTATCCGTTACCATTAATGCTCAATAGAGCTTGCAACGCTCATCAATGCCATTTAGTCCGCCATTAATTCTTCGCGTGACTTTTTCGACAGAATTAAGCTCAGCCAATTCATAGCATTTCCAATACCAGATGGCAGTTTTAACAGATAAATCTAAATTCCCTGCCACATCTTCTGGCTCAATATCTCTACCTAACCATTTTCTAAATGCGGCATAATTATCCTTACCTGTAATCTGAATCAGTCCACGACCACGATACTTCCAACCATCTCCACTTTTCTCATCGCCATTACCTAGACGATTAGCATAAACACGATTAGCAATAAGTTCAGGTTTGTGCTTATATTTCTTCGCTGTAAGAGGGTCTGGGAAATATTTACGGAAAGTTTTAGAAAGCCCAAGCCAAGAATAATTTAAATTTTCTTTAAATCTTGTAAATCCGCCACTTTCATGTCCACATTGAGCTAAAAACATCGCTTGCTGCATCTTAGTTACACAACCTGCTTTTTCTATCTGCGCCGAAATAGCTTGATAAACACCTTTAACTGCGTGTGGAAAAATTTTATTAAATGTCACTTCGGAAATCATCATTGTCATCTTTTTCAATTCTCCGATTAATGAATTTAAATAAAAACTCGCGAATTTTTTCAGTACCAACAAAACCAATCATCGTACCGAGAAATGAAGAATATTCTGTATGCCCAAATAAATGTGTACAAATTGGCACCGCAACACCCGCAATAGAGGCACACATAGCCGCATCAATTAAAACATAACGAATAGCTGGCTTTTTACGCATAAACCCAAATCTTAAAAGAGAAATAAATAACGCCCAAAAAGCACTCTGTGCTGAGCTAGAACTAAGATTTGTTTGCAACCAAGACCATATTAACGCCCACACATCAGGCTCTTTAATTGGCATATATTTTCTCCCGCCTGTTCTTTAGGCAATAAAAAAGCCCCGACCGTTTCCGATCAGAGCTGTAAAATTCTTTTGTGCGTTTGCTATACACTAAAACCGCAATATAGTACATATAATACACTTTTAGTGTGCACTGTCAAGCGGTTTATGAAGTGCGGTAATTAGTGATGACGTGTCGCAAATATATCCATCGCAATCTCGGTTTAAATTGAGTTCGTATGCTGCCCATAACAACGCCACCGCAAAGAGAATTCTGAACATAATTTATCCTTTTTCGTGAATTTGAGGTGTAAAAATCCGCCACACGATTTTTCAAAAGTGCGGTCGGATTTTGCGGTGTTTTATTGGGCGATAAGGTTTTTCGCTCTTTCCCAGTTCATTTGATTAGACGCTTTAAATGGCACAATCAATTTTTGAATAGTCGGGAGCGTGTTTTTGTATTGTCTGCGATATTCTTGATGGTGGCTGATTACCATACCAGTAAAATAAGAGCCGATAGTTTCTAGCGGTTTGATCATATCGCCAAGTAAGATGTTCATTTGTTTGTGTCCACACCAAAGCCAAACGAGTTGTTCAAGTTCATACTCGGTAAATTCAAAACTGAATTTCTTTTCGGGTTCTGGCAAGGCGAGCTGTTGTGGTTGAAGTTGATATTTTCCTGTTTTACGAATTTGCGGAAGAACTTCTTCAAATACCCAAGCCTCGAATGGTTCGGCTTCTGGTTTACGAGATTTGATGATCAGACGGTAAAGATTTGGTTCATTGATAAAGATCGCTTCCTTTCTACCGCTTGGATAGCTGATATAGCGTTTTGCTATACCAGCTTCTTTACAATGTTTTTTCATTGCATCAGGCGCATTTACATAACCGAGAATATCGCACACATCTGTACCACAGAACCAAATTTCACTATTAGGATCGGTAATCGTGCGAACTGGGGAATTTTTGAAATTAAATATTGAGAATTGGATTTGAGTAGTCATCTTGATTTCCTTTTGATGGAAGCCCCCGATAAATCGGGCGTTCGACAGCTCAAAACTGGTCAAGAATCCAGCGGACTTATTCCCTTTCGGTATTGTATTAGTCGCACTGTCGAACATTGATTGATAATTTTCTTTTTATGCGTTGTAAGTCTTAATGGCAATAAAACAAACAAGGTAAATTTTACGCATAAAAAAATCACGCTGACGGGGTGAGTTACCGTTCTTGATAAGGTTTTTGAGACCTTGGATAAAATAGTAGAGGAAAATTTGGAGAATGTAAAGCATGAAAATTATATTTTATTGTGAACCATACTTGACACTCTGCGAAAATTATCTAAAATAACGTCAAAGCAATCGATAAGGATTAATAATGACAATCCAAATCAAAACCACTCTGACATTTGATTCTTGGTTAAGCAAACTAAAAAACTTGCGTGCCAAAGCGAAAATAAACGCACGAATTAAACGCTTACAGTTCGGCAACTTTGGTGATATCAAAAGCGTGAATGATGGGATTTTTGAATTACGGATTGATGAAGGTCAAGGTTATCGAGTTTATCTTAAAAACCAGAATGGCGTATTAGTGATTTTACTTTGTGGCGGAGATAAATCCACACAAGATAAAGATATTAAACAAGCAAAACTTCTCGCACAGGAGCTAGGATTATGACTGAACAATTAAAAGACTTTGATGTGGCAGAACACCTCACTTCTGAAGAAGAAATTCAACTTTACCTTAATGAAATTCTACAAGAAGATAATATTGAGCTTATTTTATCCGCCCTTGGCGACATAGCTCGTGCGCGTAACATGAGCCAAATCGCACGTGATGCAGGAATAAGCCGAGAAGGTCTTTATAAAGCCTTATCTGGCACGGGCAATCCTACTTTTGCTACTGTAATGAAAGTAATGAAAGCCTTAAATTTACAATTCCAAGTGCAACAATCTCGATTCGCCTAAAAGAAATGCGGTCAAAATCGACCGCACTTTTCAGGCAATAAATAAACATTGCTTGCCTTCTGTTGATAATAGCAATAAAAGTGATGTTTTTACCGTTTTCAATCGACTGAAATATTCACGCCGTGAAATATGTAAATATCGCCAAATTTCTTGTTTTTCCCATCTCTTGATATAAGTCAGAACGAATACATCATAAAGTTATGGTGTGACTTTTCTAATCACGCCAAGGTAGCCATCAATTTCCATACCTAATTCATCGCTTATAGGACGCATACGATATTTTTCAGCATAACGAGCATCACATTTCATCTCTGCAAACCCTGCAGCTACACGTGGAAATTCAGTCTCATAACGAGGTGTAGCCCAATAACCAAATTCAACTGAAATCACATCAATATTCACGTAAGCTCCTTAATTTTTGCCTTGTAATACTTAATCATCGCCTTGCAATCTTCAATGGTGTATTTCTTCGGTTCGTGATCTTGGCGTTCTAACCAAGCCACCTTATCCGCACCGATTTTATTGACGAGATTAATTCGATATTCGATGATGTTTCCGCTCTTGTGGTCGTTACAGGGTGCGCATTGTTTGTGTACGTTTAGCTCACAAAATCGTAATTCAGGGCAAGCCCCCACACTCCGATAATGCCCTGCGTGGTATTGCCCTTGATGATACCGACCGCAACTGATACAGGGTTGGTCTTTATCTCGTAAACGGATAAATTTATTAAATACCGCTTGCGCCTCTTTCAGCCATTCTGAACGACTTTTTAATTTAGCCTTACGTTCCCTTTGCTTTTTCTTCTCTGCTCGTTCTTGCGCTTTTTGCACATTATCTCGGGCTAATTTAATCGCACATTCGGGCGAGCAAACTTTCTGTGTTGAGCTAAAGGTTTTTACAAACGCTTTGCCGCAAACTTTGCATTTATACTCTTTCGCCATTAGCCAAACACCATATTAAACATTACCCAAACTGCCGCAATCAAAAGTACAATTTTTAACTCCAAAATTTCGTCATCGTTTAAGCGTTTCATTTAAATCCCCATCTATCGTTAAATCTCACGCCATTTTGCACGCCCCAACTGGTCACATACTCGATAAGGCTCGCCATTCTGCTCACGCTCATTTGAGCCGAACTTTCACGGATATTCACAAATTCCCCCTCAAGACCTGGCACAACATCTGCTTTTTGATTAGTGGCGATTGCGTGACCCGAAATAAACAGTACCTTCCATTGCTCCATTGTAAGCTTACGCCCCATAAATTCAGCCTGATTTGCAACATCTTGGCACATAGCGTGGAACTTGGCATTTTGCTCAAGGTTTCGTGTTATTGGTTGGATTTTGACTACCAACGGCTTTTTATCGTCTGTTGGCAGTTCCTTGATTAAATCCAAGCAATTATTTTTAATGCGTTGATCGCGTAAAAAGAAAGGTTTATATTGGCTCATCACATCATTCCCAACGCTTGAATAACATCGCAATACTCATTCTTTGTACTCCACACCTAAATCTTCCAACCCAAAATAACCGCAAGATTTTGTTCGATTTACTGCACTGAATTTACTTACCTGCGGAAACGGTATCAGCTCAATTAAGTGACCGTTACAACGAAAACGATCGTCATCCCATTCGCTGCTCGATATAAAATAATCTGGCGTATAAAAATCCTCTAATTCCGCACCGCACTTTGGGCATTTATAGCTTGTCATTGCAATGCCCCTTTCCCTTTGATCATTGCCATCAAGCTATCGCGCGCCTTATCAGCCTTCGCTTTATCGTAAAAACTTGGCTTTTCAGGAATCATTTTCGGAATATCCTCAAAAGGAAAATTCGACCGCACTTTTTCTGCCGCTTCTGTGAGTAATTTCGGAATAGCTTTCAACGTGTCCTCTTCCGATTTTTTCTTGCACTTTTCGTACAGATTTTTAAGCAACCAAAATTCCACTTTTGAACGATATTGAAATTCATCCCGATTGAATCGGGCATAACCTAAGAAAATTTTATAACGTTGGTATAATTCCGCTTCATTCGGTAAGCCCAATTCGTGGTAGTCCAGAACTTTGCATGCTTGAATAAATTCACCTACACTTGGCAAATACCCATTTGGCTTAGTACGCATTTCCGCCATACCTCGTTTGACTTGTGTTATTTTTGTAATTCCATTTTCAGCAAAGCCTAAAATCCACTGGCGTTTTACTACCTGCAATCGCTCTGGGGTAAGGTTAAACAACTGAGGGCAACTAGCGCAAAGTTGGTCGAACAACGTATCAATAAATTTCTCCACTTGTGGTGATACACCTTGGTGCAATGATTGATTAGTTAATTGGCTCACAGTACATTCTCCCAGTCTTCAGGACGATTCCACGGCAACGCATTTTTTTCTTCAAAACTCATTTTTTGCGCTTGGGATGTTCGCAGTTTCTCATCACGCCAATCCCACGATGCGTTAAATCCCTGCCAATTGCGTTCGATGCAAATTTCCACCGCTTCACAAATCGAAATTCCTGCTTTGTCCGCTTGTTTTTGCAAACGGCTAAGTTGCGTTTCGCTAATTGCCCCTCGCTTAGTTTTACGATGCGCAATAAAATCTTTAGCAAGCTGTCCTGTTATGCCAAACCGCTCAAGCAACATTTCGGATTCGCTTTTTTGCGTAGTTTTTTTAGGTTCATTGACTGGTTCTAAAGAGTGACTGGTTATGGGTGAAATATTTTCACTACCCCCTAGTGCAAAATTTTCACCACCCAGTGCAAAATTTTCACTACCTTGTTCAAGGTGTAAAAAGTATAAATTTGAGATGGAACCATCTTTATTTTTACGTTCTTTTTTGCTTACTAATCCCATTTTGATTAAATATTCAATATGACTGATTGCACTACGTCGGGTCATCTCGCATTTATCGGCAATGTATTGATAACTTGGGAAACAAATTCCATCATCATTGGCATTATCAGCGAGTTTTAAAAGCACAAGTTTTCTAGCAGGATTGCCAACCTTACAATTCATTGCTTGAACCATTAATCGCATACTCATAGCATCAACTCCGAAGCATAACGTGACGCGATAAATTCAATGCCTTTGCTTGTTACGCGCGTCTGAGTGTAATTGTGACCGTGTTCAGCGGTGCCTGTTTTAACCGTAAAAAGATCTTTGGTGTGTGCCGATTGATAAGGCAAAAGCACGCCCGATTGACGATACAAATATTTATCTTCCACCAAGCGATTGACCAATGCACGCTCAGGTATTTTTAAAATCTTCGCCGTCTCACGAAATGATTTACTCGTCCCCACTTCCACATAGTGATCAACAAAAGCGACTTTAGGTGCATTACGCTCTTTTTCTGCTTGCAACTGAGCGGCTAACATCAATGCCTCAGAAAAAGATTGCGGAATAAGTGCGGTTGGTTTTTGTTGATTTTCCAACGCTTGCCAGCGATCGACCACAGCGGCGGTAAATTCAGGCGATAAGCGAGCGACAATTACAAGGGTGTCTCGCTTATCTGAAAAAAATTCAAAATAACGTTGATTATTCTGCGGATGAATGTAGGAATGGGGTGTCGTATTTTTTAGGAGACCCCTTTCAATCAATTCACGTATTAATTTCAATACTTTATCGTGACGCTTCTCGCACAACTCCGCAATTTCCCGACTACTCATTGTCAAAGTACTTGCGTTTTCTTTCGTAATCGTTAATAATTTATTCATCTGTATATTCCTTAATGAATTAGCCACGAAATCTCCTCGTGGCTTTTTTATTAAAAAAAACTTACCACCACAAAAAGAATGGCAATCGCCGTAAAGTAACGAAACTCGCTATCCTCTCGCCAGATTTGTGCAATAATGCGCAATCTACTTTTCAATTTACTCATTCTTTTTATGTCCTTTGTTACATTCCGTGATTTATTCGTCGGGTTATGTTTTATTGTCTTTCTATTACTTCCACGGCTAATTATTGGAAGTGATATTCCGTATTGGCTCATTGGAATACTTGTAAACGGCATCCCTCTGGGATTAGTTTTATTGCACAAATGGGGAGTAAGGAAATATCAACAAACTTTAGATAACTTCGCTTACATACCATCAATGATGTGCATCGCCGTTCTAACTACACTTGGTTCCTTTAGCAAAGAAGAGCTTATTGAGTTTGGTTTTAAATTCTTGCTAACTGAGTCAAGTTGGCCTTACTTTGTACTCAAATTGTCATTTTTCTTTTGGAGCCTTACTCTTCTGCCTGTTGTGCTAGATAAGTTTTTTAATAAAAATCAAAAATGAGCCTTGTTTTTTTATTGCCCTTTTGAATTACGTAACACACCCCAATTCACATCAGGGCGTAACTCTTCGCAAGTTACCTTGCCTTCTGTGATGCGTTCGATGTCTGGACAGCGATTAGTTGGCACCTTCTTTTTACCCTTAGCCCAGAGGCACACATTTGATGTTTTCGCTCCCATTTGTTTGGCAAGATAGGTAAGCGACCCTCTTCCTTGTTTTTCAAAGTAATCTCTTAATTTCATACAAACATCATTTATCTAAAAAGTAAATGAAATATTTTCTTATAGGTAAACACAAATCAACAAATAGATCATATTTATTTGTTATCCAATTGATAATAAAATAACAATAATGAACTAACTCAAGGGGGTGTTTATGAAAACAATGAAAGAGATCCGCCACGATAATTTACTTTTACTTATTGATGAGGCTGGCAGCACTTCAGAACTTGCTTCTAAAACAGGAATTGCAGTAAGTTATTTACTACAAATTAAGAATAAAAATGCTATTCAAAACGGCAAGCCGAAAGGCATTGGCGATAAAATTGCTGCAAAATTAGAAGATGGAATGGGTAAGCCAAGAGGCTGGTTAGATCAACAGCATCAAGCCATTGAAGAGAAACAGCCTGTCCACCTGCTGGATAACGTCAAATTCTTAATGCGTAAAAAAGGCATCTCGCTCCCACTTTTGGCGGAGCGAACCGAGATTGAAAAAAGCCGCTTGTTAGAGCTGCTAAATTCCGGTAACGTGGAAAATGAAAAGCTCTTTTTAAACACCCTTGAGCAATTATTCCTCGTGTCTGCAGACTGCTTGCTTTATGACGACCTCAGCCAAAATCCGAAAGGCGTGAACTTCCTGAAAATGCGTTCCATACCCGTGAACCATGTGCCTATTCGCGGCTACGCCCAATTAGGTACTGAAGGGCATTGGATCGATTTAGAATACCCCGTAGGCGAAGGCGATGGCTACATCTGGTGGCCAAGCCGTGATGAAGATGTATATGCCCTAAAATGTCAGGGCGATTCAATGACCCCACGTATCAAGCACGGTGAATACGTGATTATTGAACCTAATCACGAAATTAAAAATGGGGATGAGGTGCTTGTTGTTACCGATGAAGATCAAGTAATGGTTAAAATCTACGCCTACGAACAAGGTGGCAGACTCACGCTCTATTCCGTGAATGAAAACCACGAGCCAATCAACCTTTACCAAGAAAATATCCGCAAAATGCAATATATAGCAGGCATTGCCAAAGAGAGCTTGGTGTTGGATTTGTGATAATAAGGAAAAAATATGATAACGAAAGAACAAAAAGACCTAGCTGAAAAGGCAATTATTGAAAAACAACGAGAGATTTCATTCGGGTTAAGAGAATGGTCTATCCAGACTATTTTAGAGAAATTTGGGAATGGCGGTGATCCTGATTCTGATAGCGAATTATTTATCCCAGATTACCAACGCGATTACAAATGGGATGAGCGTATAGCCTCTAGATTTATTGAAAGTATCTTACTCACTTTACCTATCCCTTATATTTATATAGCAGATAGTTTTAATGAAAATCCTGACTTAGATGGCCGAGTAGAAATTATTGACGGCTCTCAACGAATTAGAGCTATTTATTACTTTGTTCAGGATGAATTTCCATTATCAGAATTAAAAGAATTAACCGAATTGGAGGGTTTTAAATTTTCTGATTTACCCGCAGGAAGACAGCGAAGATTCTTACGGGAATCTTTACGCATTATGGAATTAAGGTCAGATGATAGCGAATACAAACGCGATTTATTTGAACGCATCAATTCAGGTATTAAACCATTAATTCCAATGGAACAACGACGAGGCTCTGAAAGTGCTACATCAGCTTTTTATACAAAAGTGATTGACCCTTGCTCAAAGAATGCGTTGTTTAGAAAATTATCACCTCTTTCAAAAAGCCGACGAAGCAATGAAGATTATGCAGAATTAGTGTTACGTTTCTTTGGTTACGGAGATAAACTTAAAGACTATAAAAATAGTGTGAGAACATTCCTTGATGAATACTTTAATGAGATGGCAAGTATTCCAAAGGAAAAATTAAATATTCAAGAGTATTTGGATAGATTTCAACAAGTTATGAAGTTCGTTGATGAATATTTTCCTTTTGGCTTTAAAAAATCAGAAAATGCAAGCTCTACCTCAAGAACATTTTTTGAGTCTATTGCTTTAGGTACATATTTTGCAATTAAAGAAAATAATGGTGTTGAAGGATTAGATACTGACAACATCTCAAGCTGGTTTAATTCCGAAGAGTACCGTAATGTTGTTACAAGTGATGCAGCGAATAATAAATCAAAATTAACTGCAAGAATTGATTTTGTAAAAAACAAATTATTGGGTCAAGCTTAATGGTATTAGAGGCACTAAAAGAAGATTTGAGAAAAAGGGATGAGGATATAGACAAGTTATATACTCATCTTCTTTCCTTAGGGGATGAGCAACTTTGTAATATTGTAAAGGCAAACATACTTGTTATGTTATACAACAAGGTAGAGTTTTTCTTTAGGGAATTTATTTTTAGTATTTATGATGATATCCATGATCAGGAAGTCTCATTTTTTGAGCTAAAACCATATATTCAGAATATAATCTCAGGTTATCTATTCCCTAAAAATAGCAATGCTGAGCAAAAACATCAAACTTTAAAAAATTTGTTTGAAGATAAATTCAAAATTTACAAACCTGAAAAAACAGATATTGCTAATGGAAATGTTGATGGCAGGATGTTTAAAGATATATTGAAGGAATACCAGATATCAGACATCCAATTTCATTTCCAAGCAGAAATTGACTTGCGTACTTTGAAAGACATTAGAAACCAACTTGCACACGGAGAAAAAGATTTTAGCGAGATTGGGCTAGCGTATTCAGTAGAACAGTTAATGGTATGTAAAAAGGAGATAGAAAGGATATTTCTAGATATTCAAGATAAGCTAGAAATATCCCTTAATGATAGATTTTATCTTAATGATAGATTTTTAAATGATGCTGTAAACTTAACCCAATAACCTCTCCTAATCGGACAGGAACTGCATTACCAATCATTCTACCCACGTCTTTAGTTTGCATTTTACTATCTACTGGGTAGAATTGATAATCATCAGGGAACGATTGGAAAATTGCAGCCTCTCTTAGTGAAATAGCTCTATCTTGCTCAGGGTGTCCAAAACGACCGTTACCATATCCGTAACATTGTGTTGTCATTGTTGGACTTGGTTCATCCCATTTCATTCGCCCATAAATACTTACATAGGTAGAGCCAGAGGACTTTTTATGGCACGCCAACTGTAGCTCTTCTGGCCAATCTTTCCAAGAACCACCTTGCTTGGAAGCACGGATACGTTTTAAATTAAGTGTATTTAATGAAACTGCACGATGCAGAGGATCATCAAGGTGTTGTTCCCCTGCGTTAATAGCAGGAAGATGTCCGATAACTTCTTTAATGTTTATCCATTTCTCTTTGTGAGTAGGGTCAATTAAGTGGATAGGCCCTAACCGCGAAGCAAGTAATACATGACGACGGCGGCGTTGTGGCACGCCGTAATCCGCACAAACCACCGTATCCGCCCAAGTATGATACCCGAGGTTTTCCAATTTTTTCACAAAATCATGATAGACCTGGTGCTTAACCACTTCAGGCACATTTTCCATTGTGACCAATTCAGGCAGATTTCCCTCAATTAAACGAGCAAAAGCATATAACAGTGGCCATTTCTTATCGGTTGTTGTGTCTTTTCCTTGGTTATACTTTGAAAAAGGCTGACAAGGGGCACAACCAGCTAATAATCGAATTGCTTTTTTTGAGAAACGGCGAGCAATCTCTTCATTATCTACTAAAGAAACATCTTTATTGACAAACTCAGCGTGATTATTAAATTCAAATGCATAGCGACACTGCTCTTCAATATCGTACCCTGCTTTTACTTTAATGCCAGCTTGTTGTAAGCCTGCGGTTAAACCACCTGCTCCGCAAAATAAATCAATTGCTTCAATCATAATTACTCTCCTATTGTGGGTATTATACAAAGATTTTTTATAATAATCGATACTTTTTAGATGATTATCGGCATTTAAATTCTATTGCCTTTGAATCTAATCTCACCCAATTTATTACCAAATCTCTAACTTTCTACAACTTTCGGCAAACAAATCGCTCAAAAAACCACCACTTAAATCACCTCGCTTAAAATTTATTCCCTTAAAAATCAAATAGATAATAAAAAAGATAAATATTTATCACCTTTAAGGTAAAATTTATATTGATTTGATTTTATCTTTTAGATAATATACCACCATCAAAACGAGATACACAATCTCAATGCTCTTTAAAAATTTGTGATGAAAAAAGCCCTGCGAACAGGGCTTAGTTATTAAGATTCATAAATAGGTGTCTTTCTATCAGTATCCATAACTAGACCAATGCAATGTAGGCAGTTTTGTTTGGTTGTATAACCCTCGCTAACTGCAATGGTTTCATGATTGGCGGCTTTTAGTCGCCAATACCACTGATTGTTTACACCCTGAAATATCTGAAAATACATAGAGGTAGTTCCTTATGCAAGAAGAAATGAAACGCTATGCAATTTCTTATCACTTCGACGGCAAAAGGTGGGCGACAGATGTTTACGCCCATTCATTCGAAGAAGCGGAAGAAAAGCTAAAAGCAATGTCCCAAGGTACTGTTGACGGCGAGATTCACCTTTCAGTTTACATTCCTGAAAATCCGCTATCGAAAGTATCAAGGTTGATTACAAGAATAGCTAAAAAGTTTATGTAAGTCAGTGACTTTCATCACAAATTTTAAACAATTTGGTTAAAGAAACTCACTCGGCGGAAGCGCAGACGGAAGCCCAACGGTGCTAAGCGGTCGTTAGATTGAAAGCCCTAACCTACTTAGTTAAGAGTGAGTTTTAAAGTCTGCCCATGCAAAGCCAGTGAAAAACGGTGCAGTTGCCGAAAGTGGAGCTCAAGCAGGCGAATATCCCAATGTGGATATTTCAAAACACATTTGCTAGTACAGAGACACAACGGCATGTGAAACCGTTGCGAATGATAGATGAAGTGTGTTTTGAAATGGCAGACATAAAACAAACGAGGTTAAAAAATGGAAGAAAAAAAAGAAAAAAGCCTATCTGATAAAGATAAAAATCTAATCAAACAGGCTGTATTGAATTCTGTTGAGAACGGCTGTTTAGAGCCTGAATTACTTGCCAGACGGTGCTGTGAAGCCTTGGAGCGCATTAATCGATATGGCGAACAAACAAGCACTGGGCGTGTTGGAATAAATGTTACCAATTGTCCTGAATGTATTTAGCGACATTAGGATAGATTCCAAACCAATCACAATCAATCATTTCACAAACAAAAAGACTATCATTTTTATCAATGAACAGACTTAAATAATCTTTAACAGCAGTAGCTGTCTGATTTGTCTTGATATACCAAACAGAACGTTGAATCTCGCCGTAGTATTTATACGATTCAATTGCTTGAATTAACGAATCATATGCTTGACCTGTTTTATTTAAGTCATATGCGATTAAGATGTTTTTCATAATTTAATCCTTGTTTGCGTTGTGGTTGGAGAAAATTATATTCCTTATGTGTTGTGGTAACAATAAGGGCTTGAGCCTTACAAGCATAAAGAAAGGCACCCTATTCTAGACAAAATCAGCTCAGACTGATTGCACTACTCCACTGACCGCCTGAAAAGTGCGGTCTTTTTTTTAAACATTTGACACCGCCATCACTTCGGATTAAGATACCCTCACTTCCAAGCCGTCAAAAACGGCTTTTTTTGTATCAAAATTTTAAGGATAGCCATATGTGGAAAATTGAAAATGCCGAAGAGTTACTAAACTTCATTCAAGCATTAAAAACAGATGAAAAAATTAACCTTGAAAAGGTTGAACTGGCTTTTTTAAAGCAAGTTAAAATCAAAATTCAAGGCGATCCACACCGTTATAATGGCAGTATCAACTATGCAATTTGCAAAGGAATTTGTGAATTTCAAAACGAAATATGGCGTGCTTATGCTGAAATTAAAACGGGCAAACCGCATATTACCTTGTTAACCCAAGATGAAAAAGATGCATTAGAAATCACCTTCACCGTAAATGAAGGCTGCACAGAAATTATTGCTGATCTAAAAGATCTGTTCATTGCAATGCGAAAATTATTTAAAGAGATAACAAATGGTATGAATGGCGCACAAAAAACACTAACTTGTACCGCATTAGTGTTAGGAATAGGCGGTACAATTATCGGAAGCAAATGGATTGATAATCAAAAAGAAATTGAATTAGCAAAAATTGAAGCAACCGAAAACCAAATAAAACAACAAAATGAAAGCGATGTATTAAAACAAGCATTTCAAACCATTCAAACTGTGGCAACTGAAAGCAGTAATCCACGCTTCAAACAATCCATACAGGCAGTTGAACTGCATACCGATAAAGCCTATAGCGAAATGATAAGGGCAACAAGCGATGCAGAACAAGTGACGATTTCAAACGGCAACAAAACAGAAATTAAACTAGACAAACCGCAGTTAAATAAAATTGTAGATGGCTTAACCGCCCAAGAAAAAGCAATCACTAAACCTGGATCAATGGACGTATACATTGACGGCGTTAAACGCCAAGAAGGCAAAATCACGCTATTTGTGAGAACCTTACAAAGCGAAACCTTTACCGCCAACCTAGACGCGGATATGCTGGGTGAAGAAGGTGTAAACGAAATTATCGACCGTATTAAAGATATTAACACCATAAAACTTGAAGGAATGGTAAAACGCCGTGCTGGGAAAATTGAACAAGCGAGTTTCTCTAACATTATTCACGAAGAATAAAATCTAATTGACAAAAACCGCCATCAACGGATAAGATAACCGCACTACAAACTCATAGCGGTTATCCGCACCCGAAAGCATAGCGGTTTTTTTATGCCTAAAATTTAAATGTGCAGATCTGCGCATTTAGAAAAAAGTACAGAAATGTACCTTTCGAAGATCGGGTCGAGAGAGCCTAATACAATACCGAAAGGAAATAAGCTCCGCTGTCTATGAGCAGTAGTTGAAGCCCGATCAACCCTACTAAGGTTGGTCGAATAAAGAACTAACTCATAGGGGCATAAAAATGTCAGACTTAACAATTCTCAAGACTTCTATTCGTTCATACGGAAATCTTTATTCATTAAACGATCTTCATAAAGCAAGTGGTAATGCAGAAAAACATAGACCATCTTTATTTGTTCGTTTAGATACAACTCAAGATCTAATTTCAGAAATTCAAAAAGAAGTTAAAAGCACAGATCTGATCTTTAAAACTACTGGCGGTCGAGGTATGCGTGGAACATACGCTTGCGAAGAACTGGTTTTAGCCTACGCAATGTGGATTTCCCCGAAATTCCACCTGATTGTACTGCGTGCTTTCCTCGCAATGCACAAATCAGAATCGCAAAACGCAAACCCAATCCAACCGCTTGCAGACGACCCCCTAAACCTACTGGTGCAAGCCTATCATTTTCTTTACCAGGCAAGCGACTTACGCACCAAAGTGCAACCAACCTTTATCGGTATAGATATCGACCGCCACTTTGGTAGCCATTACCTCCACAACTTAGGCAAACCACTCAGCCAATGTATGGAAAACATCCAAGCCTACATTCACGCAAGTGCCGAACGCCTTATGTTCGTACAAGGTATGGCAAGCCTGCTTGAAACGCCAACAGCTAAAAAAGCAGTATTTAAATAATCCTTAAATACTCAACCGACCTCACATAAAACAACGTGGGGCGGTTTTTTGCACCCTAAATTCACTAAATTGACTAAAAAGGAAACAAAATGAAACACTCAAAAACCCCATTACGCCAAGAAAAACAAAGCTTCACGCATTTTATGAAAGGCCGTGAAAAATGGCTAACTCGAATCAGCTATTTTCTCGCCGCCTTGATTATTGCCCTAATTGTGGGTGGCATTAGCCTAGATGCCAATGCCAACGCCAACCCCACCGATTGGCACGATAACGAATTAAGCCAACAAATCCAACAAGAAGCCCGATGTGAACTGAAAGGGGGCATATATGAAAACGGCGTATGTTTACCGCCCAATCTTACACTGGCAACAGAAAAAGAACTGCAGGATTACACCGCACAAAAACAAGCAGAAATTAACCGCACTTGGAGTAAACAATGAAACCTTCCGATGATTACTACTATCAACTCGATGCTGCACACCAACGTAAAGTGGATTGGCAAGCAGACTATGAAATCGCTTTAGATGAAGTCGCCACGGAAATTGACAATGATTTACAACAAGGCGACCAAACGCATTATCACGAACTCACGGAAATGCTGTGTGATAACGATAATTTCTGGCTTGCCATTGGTAGCGGTGCAAGTTATGAGCCTTATAGACAAGAGGCGATTAAGAAAATCGCCGAGCGTGAATTAAACGACAGAATGAATGATTATGACCCAGATTAATGGAGGGGCGAGATGACAAACCAAGTCCAACATCAACAAAATAAACAGCCACCTGCGCTTAAAACATTTTTTGAAAGTGCGAATGTGCAAAATAAGATTAAGGAACTTGTTGGCAAAAATGCGGCAACCTTTGCAACAAGTGTCATGCAAATCGCCAATAGCAATGCAATGCTTAAAACAGCAGACCCAATGAGCATTTTTAACGCTGCCTGTATGGCTGCGACACTGAATTTGCCACTACAAAATGGTTTAGGTTTTGCTTACATAGTCCCTTTCAGAAACAACAAAGAAAAGAAAACCGAAGCACAATTCCAAATTGGCTATAAAGGCTTTATCCAATTGGCACAACGTAGCGGGCAATTTAAACGCTTAGTCGCATTGCCTGTGTACAAAAAGCAACTTATCAAAAAAGATTTCATTAATGGTTTTGAGTTCGACTGGGAGCAAGAACCCGAGCAAAACGAAAACCCAATCGGCTATTACGCCTATTTTAAACTGGTAAACGATTTTTCGGCTGAACTCTATATGAGTCACGATGACATCGTCAAACACGCTCAACGCTACAGCCAAACATTTAAAAAAGGCTATGGCGTATGGCACGATAACTTCGAGGCAATGGCATTAAAAACCGTAACTAAGTTATTGCTATCAAAACAAGCTCCACTCTCTGTTGAAATGCAGCAAGCCGTATTAGCCGACCAAGCCGTTGTAAAAGATGTGGAAAATCAAGAGTTCAATTACACCGACAATATTCAAGAAGCGGAATTTTTAGCGGTTGTTGATGAAGCCACATTCGAACAATGCAAGCAAAGCATTGCCAACGGCGAAACCACCCTACAAGAACTTTGTGATAGCGGGGCTTATGAGTTTAGCCAAGAGCAATTAACGAAACTTGAAGAGCTAGAAAATCAGAAAGCAGAATAGTCATTGACACCGCCCCTACTTCGGATTAAGATACCCCCACTTTCAACAGAAAGTCAGGATTAGCCTCCTGAATGTTACGAGCGGTTAGAAATAGATAGACGCTCAAGCGTCTTTTTTTATAACCGAAAATCAGCAAATCAAAGGAGCCGTCAAATTGACGGTACCTTAAAACTTCAAAGGTCGGATCAAATCGATCCCCCCTTCAAAAGTTGTCAATGATGGGCTGAATTGGAGATCTTCGGATCGCCGTTTTCTCGTAACACGGTAAGGCTAATCCAGTTCAGTTCATCACCAGTTTAGCCTCTGCGTGATGAGTTATTAAAATTTGTTACGAGAAACTAAAAATGACAACATTAACTTTCCAAAACACTACTCTTTCGGTTATCAACCAAAATAATCAAACATTCTTAACAGCTATCGAATTAGGCAAAGCATTACAATATGCTCATTCCGATAACGTACTTCGTATCTACGACCGCAACGCAGACGAATTTACCGCAGAAATGACCGCACTTGTGGAAATGCAAACCGCAGGCGGTATTCAAAAAGTGCGTATTTTCTCGCTTCGTGGTGCACACCTAATTGCCATGTTCGCCCGCACCAAAGTCGCCAAAGACTTCCGCAAATGGGTACTTGATATTTTAGATCGTGAAGTTTTGCAAAACGCAAACCCAATCCAATCGCTTGCAGACGACCCCCTAAACCTACTGGTGCAAGCCTATCATTTTCTTTACCAGGCAAGCGACTTACGCACCAAAGTGCAACCAACCTTTATCGGTATAGATATCGACCGCCACTTTGGTAGCCATTACCTCCACAACTTAGGCAAACCACTCAGCCAATGTATGGAAAACATCCAAGCCTACATTCACGCAAGTGCCGAACGCCTTATGTTCGTACAAGGTATGGCAAGCCTGCTTGAAACGCCAACAGCTAAAAAAGCAGTATTTAAATAATCCTTAAATACTCAACCGACCTCACATAAAACAACGTGGGGCGGATTCTCACACCTAAAATCCGACAAAAGGAACAGAAAATGAACAAATTAATCATTACGCTGGTGTGTACATTTGTGGTGTATATGGCGCACGCCCTAAACCTTAATCAAGACTGTGACGGCAAAATCTGTCATACCGAAATAATTTCAACCATAGAGGGAAAATAAAATGTACCAACTCAAAGCTAGATGTTCTGGCTTGGCTGATTTAATGGCAAAGCCTAAAAGCGGTAATGGAATATCTGCTACAGCAAAAAGTGCGGTGAGAAAGATAGTGAAATTTGATTTATTCGGTTATCGAGATTTTGAGGGGAATAAATACACCGAGAAAGGTATCGCACTGGAAGAACAAGCCATTAAATTAAGCGGTCGTAAACGTGGCTTACCCCTTAAAAAGAACACGGAAAGACGCGAAAACGATTGGATTACAGGCGAGTGCGATATTTATGTGCCAAGCCGAAGATTAATCATAGACACTAAATGTTCTTGGGATATTGGCTCACACCCTTTTTTTGCTGATGAGGCGGAAGAAAAAGCCAAAAAAGCGGGGTATGACGCACAAATGCAAGGCTATATGTGGCTATGGGATTGTGATGAGGCGCAAATTGATTTTGTCCTCCTCCCCACTCCTTATGACCAATTATCAAGCTATGACGACCCAAGCCGATACATCGACTTGGTTGAGCAAATCCCCCAAGAAAAACGTATCACGACGGTCACAATTAAACGTGATGAGAAAATCATCGAGAAAATCAAAGAACGAGTAGAAATTGCTCAAGAATATTATCAACAACTTATACAGGAGATGCGCTAATGGCACGTAATACCAACACCGTGATATTAGTCGGTCATTTAGGCAGTGACCCAGAAATCCGCCAATTCCAAAATGGCGGGCAAATTGCCACATTTAATCTTGCTATCGGCGATGATTACCGAGATAAACAAGGCAATACAGTTAAACGTACGCATTGGATACCTATTGTGGTGCATGGCAATTCTGCTGATGTAGCAAGACAATATCTGCAAAAAGGCTCAAAAATCTGTGTAACAGGAAAACTAGTACAGGAAAGCTGGCAAGACCAAAACGGCAATAACCGCACCGCACTTAAAGTAGCGACACAATCCTTTGAAATGCTATACAGCAAGGCAAACAATGAAACACAACAGCCAACCAAAGACAAAGAAAAACCCGACCCATTAAGCGCAGCAGCTGAACAAGATGGGTTTAATGATGATATTCCGTTTTAGAGGGAAAGATAGCTTGTATAACCCTCTGAAGAAATCAAAACCGTAAATAACGGCTTCATTTAGCGAGATTGCTTCCATAATTCAACCGCCTGAATAATCAGTTGGTTTTGTGGAATATCGTGTTGTTTGCTGAGTTGTTCAATTTCAGCGATGGTTGCTAATGGCAACTTGTAAGATTTCGATTTTACACCGCGTTTTTCATCTGAACGCGCTTTAATTTCGTTGATTGACAATTTCATCTTTATAGCCCATAATTTTGAAGAACTGGGGGAACTGGTACTTCCCCCAGATTATCGTTACCTATTAATAAGCAGGAAAGCTAATTAGTAGTAAGACAACGATAAGGAAAATGCGAACTAACATTTTATTTTCCTTCTTCGTAACGTGGGATTAAGCCACACGCTCACTTTCAAGCATCCCCTTGAAAGTGAGATTATTATAAATCGGTATACCGATTAAATCAAGTATTATCTAAGAAAGCCATTGTATTTTACAGTGGCTTTTTTATCGCCCTCAACCCAGCTCGCTTAGGCGGGCTTTTTTATTATCAGGAAAAACAATGAACCTACTAAAATCCCTCGCTAGAAAAATCCTCAAAGAGGAAATCGAAAATAATAAATATCATTTTGAAAAATTAGGCAATGAAAATCTTGCTAAATCAAGACGTATTAAAGAGCTTGAAAGCGATAATGACCGCCTAAGAATTAAAGTGGAACAAATCCGACAAGACAATTTAAAACTCCGAGAAAATCGACCGCACTTTAAACACCATAAGAAAAAAGGAGGGTGAAAATGAGTGAAATTAACATCAAACTCCCCTTACATAAATTCCAAACATTAATGCTCAGCTATGTCAGTGAAACACTCAACAAAAATGGGAAATCGGTTTTAATCTGCGTCAAAGATGTCAAAGAATATTGGCTGGTGTTAAATAGTTACACGAGAGAATGCATTGAGCACAATGTTAAATCTTATGTAAATGATAATGGCTATTTGCTCAAAAGTGATTATTTTAAAGATGACTTAACCGCTTGGAGTGAATTAGCTGACTGGATAAATGAAAACCGCAGCAGCACATCAACAACATCTACAACAGCAAAACCACTTGTGCCTGTGTTGCCTGTGGTAAATCTTGGTAATCAAAAATAGAAATTAGTATTTAACAAACCCAATAGGCGTCCCAAGTGAGCGCCTTTTGTTTTAATGGAGAAAGAAAATGAAAGAATTTAACTTAGATTCAGCTTTAAATGGCGAGCCAGTATTACTGCGAAGTGGGAGAAAGGCTTACATTGGTTATAAAACCCCTGACTGCTATGTTTTTGATAGCAGTGAAAAAATCGAATTTCCATTACATGGTTATATTATTAAAGCGGATAACATAATTGAAGTCCCTAATATGTTTTGGGCTATAAATGGGCGAGCGTATAAAGATAATGTTGATAATGCATCTGATATTGTCGGAATGTGGGAAGAACCTAAACTAACGTCCGAACAAGTGCTGGAAAAGGCTTATCAGGAAAATCTACCGCTTGATGCAATCGGCAAAAAAGCATTTGTTATCGCAAAAACAAAGGATGGTGATTATGTGATGCAGTGTGGGGAGGATAATCTGTATTTTGCGAGCCATGAAACAATGTGGGAATTTTACAAAGACCCTGAACCAAAATCCAACACAATCACCGTTACACTGCCTAAGCCGTTTAAGCCTAAAACAGGTGAAGAATACTACTTCATTAGAGTAAAAGGACTGTTTTTGGGTTTTGATATAGACAAGTTCGAATTTGATGATAGTGAGTTTTGTATAAATCATTCATCCACAGGTCGGTGTTTCTACTCGCATGAAAACGCTCAAGCATGGCTTGATGCCATGAAAAACGCTTTAGGGGATTAATATATGGACGTAATTGAAATTCGCGAAAGTGCGGTTGTAGATTTTAAACGCAACTGCATTGAAACGTGCAATGAAATTAAAGAAGTTGTAAATGCTTGGATTAAGCACGAGAAGAAATTGAAAACGTCTGCACTACGAACATCAAACATTGATATTGATAAATTTGAATGTACTAATGTTAATTTTATCCTTGATCAAGATGGAGGTGAAAGTTTCCTAATTTATTGCTGTTCTGGTGATGATGACGATCTTGCCTATGAAATTTTAGGTGTAGCAGAACGCAAACTCGGCGTACCTTGTGGGTGCGTTATTTATAAATAAAACAAATCATGAATTGACCGCCCTTTGGGCGGTTTTTCATTGGAGGAAATATGGAATCTACGACAAGAAAATTACATAATTTGAAAACTGTTTCTAGTTTATTAGATATGAGCGCACCCACAATTTACAGAAGGATAAAAAACGATCCCAATTTTCCAAAGCCTCATCTAGTCGGTGGGAATAATTTTTGGACTGATGCACAAATAAATGACTACATTGAAAAAATTGAATCAGGCTGCTATTCATCTTAGCAGCCCATTAATGCTTTCCCATCAGATGCCTCTTCTACAAAATTCCCCCACCACTGCATATATTCGATCCGTTGTGGCATATACTTTGCTTTATTGTATGTGCCACGAACGGAAGAATATTCAAAATGTGCCAAGCACACCTCAATAATCTCACTGTTAAATTCGGCCTCATTCATAGCTGTGCTAAAAACAGATCGTAAACCATGTGCGGTCAAAATATTCCTATAACCGATCCGTCCAAGTGCTTTATTTGGCGTCTCTTTCGATATAGGCTGTCTTGGATTTTTTTTGCTAGGGAAAACAAACTTACTATTGCAACGATTCAACTTCTGTAACAAGCGCAAAATCGTTACAGCTTGTTTGGATAATGGCAAGATAAAATCTTGTACTTTACCTTGTCGCCCCTTCATTTTTTCTTTCGGTATATTCAATAAGCTGTTTTCGAAATCTACATTTCCCCATTCTAATTGAGTAATAGCCCCAGCCCGACCTGCGGTAAGTAGTAGTAGCTCTAATGCACAACGAGTTTCAATTTCAAGGGTACTATTCTGCAAATCTTCAAACAATTTAGGTAATTGCTCTGGGCGAATAGTAGGGTTATTTTCAGCTATTGGTCGAATAAATACCCTTCCAATATCTGAGGTTGCATTATAATTAATTACCCCTCTATTAACCGAATAAATCATTATTTGGTTTAAATAACCAATAATACGATGCAATGTATCTAATTTTCCTGCTCGTTCTAATGGTTTTAATTTCTCAATAGCAAGAGGAGCGGAAATCTCACTAATAGAATAATGCCCCAACACTTTAAACAAGTGACGTTCTAACCGTTTCCCAATATCAATAAAAGTCACTTCTTTTAATCGACCAGTATCAACTTCATTTTTCTTTAGGTATAGCCATTCCT
>ERZ1023510.22-NODE-22-length-53428-cov-84.703108_pt1 | contig 53428 bp, 56 predicted proteins | sample MGYA00380549_ERZ1023510 | MGnify/ENA primary metagenome ERZ1023510 (study PRJEB33173, sample SAMEA4830364) | metagenome | study: EMG produced TPA metagenomics assembly of the PRJEB25223 data set... | reverse complement strand
CCAAACGAACGTCCGCATTCAGATAATGGTTTTGGTAACGCTAGCGACCATGTTCGTAAAAATAAGGCAGACCAAGATAGTAAACCTGATGAAGATAAGGGACATGATGAAGTAAGTGAGCCAACTCACCCTGAATCTGATGAAAAAGAGAATCACGCTGGTTTAAATCCTTCAGCAGATAATCTTTATAAACCAAGCACTGATACGGAAGAGACAGAGGAAGAAGCTGAAGATACTACAGATGAGGCTGAAATTCCTCAAGTAGAGCATTCTGTTATTAACGCTAAGATAGCAGATGCGGAGGCCTTGCTAGAAAAAGTAACAGATCCTAGTATTAGACAAAATGCTATGGAGACATTGACTGGTCTAAAAAGTAGTCTTCTTCTCGGAACGAAAGATAATAACACTATTTCAGCAGAAGTAGATAGTCTCTTGGCTTTGTTAAAAAAAAGTCAACCGGTTCCTATACAGTAGTAAAATGAATGGAGCATATTTTATGGAGAAGTAACCTTTCGTGTTACTTCTCTTTTTTAGAAAAACGTAACAGAAACTTGACAAAAGTAATTTTAAATAGTAAACTATTTACTGGTTAATTAAATGGTTAAATAACCGGTTTAGAAAACTATTTAATAAAGTAAAAGAAGTTGAGAAAAAACTTCATCATTTATTGAAATGAGGGATTTATGAAATTCAGTAAAAAATATATAGCAGCTGGATCAGCTGTTATCGTATCCTTGAGTCTATGTGCCTATGCACTAAACCAGCATCGTTCGCAGGAAAATAAGGACAATAATCGTGTCTCTTATGTAGATGGCAGCCAGTCAAGTCAGAAAAGTGAAAACTTGACACCAGACCAGGTTAGCCAGAAAGAAGGAATTCAGGCCGAGCAAATTGTAATCAAAATTACAGATCAGGGCTATGTAACGTCACACGGTGACCACTATCATTACTATAATGGGAAAGTTCCTTATGATGCCCTCTTTAGTGAAGAACTCTTGATGAAGGATCCAAACTATCAACTTAAAGACGCTGATATTGTCAATGAAGTCAAGGGTGGTTATATCATCAAGGTCGATGGAAAATATTATGTCTACCTGAAAGATGCAGCTCATGCTGATAATGTTCGAACTAAAGATGAAATCAATCGTCAAAAACAAGAACATGTCAAAGATAATGAGAAGGTTAACTCTAATGTTGCTGTAGCAAGGTCTCAGGGACGATATACGACAAATGATGGTTATGTCTTTAATCCAGCTGATATTATCGGAGATACGGGTAATGCTTATATCGTTCCTCATGGAGGTCACTATCACTACATTCCCAAAAGCGATTTATCTGCTAGTGAATTAGCAGCAGCTAAAGCACATCTGGCTGGAAAAAATATACAACCGAGTCAGTTAAGCTATTCTTCAACAGCTAGTGACAATAACACGCAATCTGTAGCAAAAGGATCAACTAGCAAGCCAGCAAATAAATCTGAAAATCTCCAGAGTCTTTTGAAGGAACTCTATGATTCACCTAGCGCCCAACGTTACAGTGAATCAGATGGCCTGGTCTTTGACCCTGCTAAGATTATCAGTCGTACACCAAATGGAGTTGCGATTCCGCATGGCGACCATTACCACTTTATTCCTTACAGCAAGCTTTCTGCCTTAGAAGAAAAGATTGCCAGAATGGTGCCTATCAGTGGAACTGGTTCTACAGTTTCTACAAATGCAAAACCTAATGAAGTAGTGTCTAGTCTAGGCAGTCTTTCAAGCAATCCTTCTTCTTTAACGACAAGTAAGGAACTCTCTTCAGCATCTGATGGTTATATTTTTAATCCAAAAGATATCGTTGAAGAAACGGCTACAGCTTATATTGTAAGACATGGTGATCATTTCCATTACATTCCAAAATCAAATCAAATTGGGCAACCGACTCTTCCAAACAATAGTCTAGCAACACCTTCTCCATCTCTTCCAATCAATCCAGGAACTTCACATGAGAAACATGAAGAAGATGGATACGGATTTGATGCTAATCGTATTATCGCTGAAGATGAATCAGGTTTTGTCATGAGTCACGGAGACCACAATCATTATTTCTTCAAGAAGGACTTGACAGAAGAGCAAATTAAGGCTGCGCAAAAACATTTAGAGGAAGTTAAAACTAGTCATAATGGATTAGATTCTTTGTCATCTCATGAACAGGATTATCCAAGTAATGCCAAAGAAATGAAAGATTTAGATAAAAAAATCGAAGAAAAAATTGCTGGCATTATGAAACAATATGGTGTCAAACGTGAAAGTATTGTCGTGAATAAAGAAAAAAATGCGATTATTTATCCGCATGGAGATCACCATCATGCAGATCCGATTGATGAACATAAACCGGTTGGAATTGGTCATTCTCACAGTAACTATGAACTGTTTAAACCCGAAGAAGGAGTTGCTAAAAAAGAAGGGAATAAAGTTTATACTGGAGAAGAATTAACGAATGTTGTTAATTTGTTAAAAAATAGTACGTTTAATAATCAAAACTTTACTCTAGCCAATGGTCAAAAACGCGTTTCTTTTAGTTTTCCGCCTGAATTGGAAAAAAAATTAGGTATCAATATGCTAGTAAAATTAATAACACCAGATGGAAAAGTATTGGAGAAAGTATCTGGTAAAGTATTTGGAGAAGGAGTAGGGAATATTGCAAACTTTGAATTAGATCAACCTTATTTACCAGGACAAACATTTAAGTATACTATCGCTTCAAAAGATTATCCAGAAGTAAGTTATGATGGTACATTTACAGTTCCAACCTCTTTAGCTTACAAAATGGCCAGTCAAACGATTTTCTATCCTTTCCATGCAGGGGATACTTATTTAAGAGTGAACCCTCAATTTGCAGTGCCTAAAGGAACTGATGCTTTAGTCAGAGTGTTTGATGAATTTCATGGAAATGCTTATTTAGAAAATAACTATAAAGTTGGTGAAATCAAATTACCGATTCCGAAATTAAACCAAGGAACAACCAGAACGGCCGGAAATAAAATTCCTGTAACCTTCATGGCAAATGCTTATTTGGACAATCAATCGACTTATATTGTGGAAGTACCTATCTTGGAAAAAGAAAATCAAACTGATAAACCAAGTATTCTACCACAATTTAAAAGGAATAAAGCACAAGAAAACTCAAAACTTGATGAAAAGGTAGAAGAACCAAAGACTAGTGAGAAGGTAGAAAAAGAAAAACTTTCTGAAACTGGGAATAGTACTAGTAATTCAACGTTAGAAGAAGTTCCTACAGTGGATCCTGTACAAGAAAAAGTAGCAAAATTTGCTGAAAGTTATGGGATGAAGCTAGAAAATGTCTTGTTTAATATGGACGGAACAATTGAATTATATTTACCATCGGGAGAAGTCATTAAAAAGAATATGGCAGATTTTACAGGAGAAGCACCTCAAGGAAATGGTGAAAATAAACCATCTGAAAATGGAAAAGTATCTACTGGAACAGTTGAGAACCAACCAACAGAAAATAAACCAGCAGATTCTTTACCAGAGGCACCAAACGAAAAACCTGTAAAACCAGAAAACTCAACGGATAATGGAATGTTGAATTCAGAAGGGAATGTGGGGAGTGACCCTATGTTAGATCCAGCATTAGAGGAAGCTCCAGCAGTAGATCCTGTACAAGAAAAATTAGAAAAATTTACAGCTAGTTACGGATTAGGCTTAGATAGTGTTATATTCAATATGGATGGAACGATTGAATTAAGATTGCCAAGTGGAGAAGTGATAAAAAAGAATTTATCTGATCTCATAGCGTAAGGAATAGCAGTAGAAAAAGTCTGAATCAAAAATGAAGTTCTCTCAAAAGTTAGAAATAAAAGTCTGACTTTGGGAGAATTTCATTTTATTATTAATATATAAAATTTCTTGACATACAACTTAAAAAGAGGTGGAATATTTACTAGTTAATTAATTTCTATAATCATTTAATAATGAAGACATCATATAAATAATTATAGAAATGAGGTAATTATGAAATTTAAAAAGAAATATATAGCAGCTGGATCTGTTGTTATCCTTTCCTTAAGTCTGTGTGTTTATGCTCTGAACCAACATAGCTAACAGGCCAATACAGATAAAAATCGTGTTTCATATGTAAACAGTAATAAAGACACTAAGAAGACTGAAAATTTGACTCCAGACTAGGTTAGTCAAAAAGAAGGAATTCAAGCAAAACAAATTGTTATTAAGATTACAGATCAAGGTTATGTAACTTCTCATGGCGATCATTATCACTACTATAATGGTAAAGTTCCTTTTGATGCGCTCTTTAGTGAAGAGCTACTAATGAAAGCCCCCAACTATCAGCCGAAAGATCAAGATATCGTCAGTTAGGTTAAGGGAGGATATATTATTAAGGTAGATGGAAAGTATTATGTTTACCTTAAAGATCAAGCTCATGCAGAAAATGTACGAACAAAAGATGAAATCAATCGCCAAAAACAAGAACATGGTAAAGACGATAAAGGAGCTAGTGCAGAAGTATCTGTAGCAAAATTACAGGGACGTTATACTACCGATGATGGTTATATATAGTGAGTTGAATTTAGAATAGCACACCATAGTTTCTAAAGCATTGTTAGAGATTACTTTAAAATCCTCTTATCAATTTGTTCATATTCTATTTCAATCTACTATAGTACCACATGGTGGTCACTATCATTTCATTCCTGAGAGTGACTTGTCGGCAGGTGAATTAGCAGCCACATATGTCTTTAACCCTAATGATATTGTCAGAGATATAGGTGATGCTTATATAGTAAGACATGGGGAACACTATCACTATATTCCTAAGTCATCTCTTAACAATCCCCCATCACACTCTAACACGGAAGAGGTAGGAAGTTCTTCTAGTTCTGTATTAAGTAATCCGTCACTACATGTCCACCATGAGGAAGAAGATGGTCATGGTTTTTGATGCCAATCGAATTATAAGTGAAGATTCAGAAGGTTTTGTGATTCCTCATGGCGACCACAATCACTACATCAAGGTTCAAACTAAGGGATATGAAGCGGCTTTGAAAAACAAGATTCCATCCCTGCAATCCAACTATCAACCTGGAACTTTTGATGAGAAGGCAGTCTTGGCAAAAGTAGATCAACTTCTAGCTGATAGCAGAAGCATCTACAAAGACAGATTGAGTTAGCTTTAGGTCAGTTTACTGAAAGTTTGAAAAAAATAAAAGTTAGTTGATTGATTACTTCTCTAAATTTTGGGCACACTAAAAAGAGGTCTTGACACCTAAACTTTAAAATTAAAGTATATTGAATCCGTGCTGCTGTGCGAAGCGAATAGCGTCTTGGACGAACATTGTCTTATCTGGATTTCTTATTTCTGTAAGGCCTTGTAATCTTGGATTATAACTCTCCTGTTTTAGGAGTACATGGTAGATAGCAACCAATAATCTGCGACAGATAGAAAGGAAGAAGTAGAAAGTCTTTTGAACAATGCAAATCAACTCTTGGAACAAATCCATGAAGAAGGAATCAGACAATCCTTGGCAGAAGAAGTAGAAAATCTAAAAGCTGCCACAAACAAGGCTGATGCAGACTTGGATGAAGTAAACAGTCAGGTAAAAGATGTTTTGACTCGTATCGCTAGCGCCCTTCAACAAGAAAAGGAAAATGCTGAGCAAGATTCTCAGACACTTGTACTCTATCAAAAACTCTACGATATTCTCATGTCGCTTCACTCTTATTTAGAAAGTAATAATGGATCTGATGCGGACTTTGATAAGGTGGATGCATTATTAGATCAACTTTCTGCTAAGAGTAAAGACAAAACAGCTTTACTTGAATCGACAAAAGCTATTCTAGTTTTGAATCATCAAATCCAGTCAAAAGCTAGCGCAAGTGAAGAAACAAGTCCAGCAAGAAATGCTGAAGCAAATAGTGATAACACCAGTGCTGAGAACCAACCAAACGCAACTGCAGAATCTAACATTGAAACTGCTAGCGACGAAAACAAACCAAGCAATACAAGAGATTCTAAACCTGCTGAATCAACTTCAGAAAATGAAACAACAGAATCTTCTACAACTACTGGAAATCAAGAAAAACCAGTAGAATAAAAAGAAAGGCGAAGTAGCTGAGCTACCTCGTCTTTTTAGCCTTTATAAGCTACGATGCCAATGATGGTATCAACTGCACGTTCCATAGTCTGAAGGCTAACGTATTCAAAACGTCCGTGCATATTTTCGCCACCTGCAAAGATATTCGGAGTTGGGATTCCCATAAAGGAAATCTTAGAGCCGTCTGTTCCACCCCGGATTGGTTCGATAATAGGCGTGATACCTAGATCTTCCATAACGGCTTTAGCAATGGTAATTGGAGTCATATCTTTTTCAATGACTTCTTTCATATTGTAGTACTGGTCTGTCAAGTTGAGAGTGACACGGTCGCTCCCAAGTTCTTCATTCATCTTATCAGCGATAGATTGCATGGATGCTTTACGCGCTTCAAAGGCATCTTTTTCAAAATCACGAATGATGTAGCTTGCACGCACCTCCTCAACACTACCTGTCACATCCATTAGATGGTAAAAACCTTGGTAACCTTCAGTTAACTCAGGTCGGTCATTTTCTGGAAGTTGATTATGAAAATCAATTGCTAGCTGAAGGGCATTGACCATCTGCCCTTTGGCAGTACCAGGGTGGACATTACGGCCTTGGAAATGCAATTCAGCACCAGCGGCTGAGAAAGTCTCGTACTGAAGTTCACCTAGTGGACCACCATCAACAGTGTAGGCAAAATCCACATCAAAATCTTCTGCATCAAATTTATTGGCACCAACACCGATTTCTTCATCTGGACCAAAACCAACACGAATCTCACAGTGCTTAATTTCAGGATGAGCAGTTAGATATTCAATGGTTGTCATAATTTCAGCAATTCCTGACTTGTCATCAGCACCTAGCAAGCTTGTTCCATCTGTTGTGATGAGCGTTTGTCCTGGATATTTTTCAAGACTCTTGAAGTCAGCTGGATCGAGTTTGAAACCAGAATTCCCTAGTTCAATCACACCACCATCGTAGTTTTCAATTACCTGTGGATTGACTCCTTCAGCATTAAAATCAGCAGTATCCATGTGCGATATAAAACCAATCTTACGTGTTAAAGACGGATCGTTGGCTGGCAAGGTTCCAATAGCAAAACCATTCGGTAGATAGTAAACATTTTGCAGTCCAACACGTTTCATTTCAGGAATTAGGACATTTGTTGCGAAGTCAACCTGACTCTGTGTACTTGGAGTAGTAGTAGAGTGTTCATCAGAGCGCGTGTTGACCTTAACGTAGGTTAAGAAGCGGTCCAAGAGATTTGGATAAGTCATAAAAAAACTCCTTTTGAATTTATTTTTTCCATTGTATCATAGAAAGAAGAGAAAAACAAAAGACAGAAGATTGAGAATGTCCCTATGTTAGCGTTTACTTATCGATGAATTAATGATAAAATAAACTTGATAAAAACATCACAAGGAAGCAGTCATGAAAAAAGCAATTTTAATGATGACCTTCGGTTCACCAGAAGAGATTACCTTTGAAGGTGTAGCTGATTTTTTCACAAATATTCGTCGTGGGGTGAGACCCCAAGACCACGAGATTCAGACTCTCTATGATAATTATGTACGAATTGGAGGCACGCCTCTGCAAAAAATTACCCGTCAAGAGGTTGCCTTGGTAGAAGCTAGGCTGGGGAATGAATACAGTGTCTACTTTGCTAATAAGTTTTCCAGTCCCTTTATTCCAGATGTGATCGGTCAAATGGAAGCAGACGGAATTGAACAGTGTATTTGCTTGATTTTGGAGCCCCATTATTCTTTCTACTCTGTCATGGGCTATGAAAAATTTTTAGAAAGCAAACAAATTCAATTTTTGGTCATTAAGGACTGGTATCAGGAAGAAGCGCTCTTAAACTATTGGGCAGATGAAATTGCTAAGATTTTAAAAGAAGAAGTAAAGCAAGACAGCTTTAAAGTCATCTTTTCAGCCCATAGTGTGCCCATTTTTGCCTTGGACTTTGGTGATCCTTATATAGACCAAATTTTCGAAAATAGCAAGCTAGTCGCTGAAAAACTGGGCTTGAGTTCAGAACAATATACCAACACTTGGCAGAGTGAGAGTGATATTGGTATTCCATGGATTAAACCAGATGTTTTGGAGTATCTCAGAGAACAGACAGAACATCCAGACCATTATATTTTTGTACCTATTAGTTTCATCAGTGAGCATATTGAGGTCTTGTTTGACAATGATGTAGAATGTTATGACTTATGCCAGGAATTTGGGGTAAACTACCATCGTCCACCAATGCCAAATACAGATTCTCGTTTGATTGATGCTTTGGTCAATACAGTTAGAGTCAATGAAAATCAAGAGTTTAAGGAATTTCTCCCAGAAGAAGAGACCTTTGATGAGTTAGTTCCTTCAGACGAGACGAAAAACATTTTAGCTGAATCTGAAGATTTACAAATGCCAGAATTTGTGAAAAAACTGATTGAGAAAAAAGGGCGGGAGAATGTTAAGATGCCTTATCTTATCAAAAAAATGCTTGAAAAAGCAGGCAAGTTACCCAAAGAGTAAAGAAAAAAGGATTTAGCTTTGCGCTCAATGTCATTAAGTTAGTGATCTAACTACTTGAATAGGAGGTGCGATTGAGATCATCAAAGTGATTCTCTATCACATCTTCTATTTTTTGCATGACAAATAAAGGTTTTTTCACCCTATTTTTTGAGATTTATGTTACTCTACAGATGAAATCAACTACCGATTGAGCTTTTATCTTTCTTGAATATTTTCGATTCGGTCGAATAATAGATAACTGTTTCTTGAGGTAGTTTTTCAACTGGTGGGAAGAAAGGGAACCGTTAAAAAACAAACGGCAGGCATAAGCCGCATCTGAGAAACACACTTTATATCTTTGTTTTTTGTGACTACTGTCGATGGCAACTTGCGAGGTTACCCAACGACAAAAGTTAAAATTTGTAAAGCGAGCAAAGATTTCTTGGAGAATCCCTTCCTTCTTTTTGGCGTGAAAATTGACCAAGCCAATACTGTATTTCAGGTCACGAAAACTAGTCTCTATGCCCCATCTACTGGCGTAGAGATTTTTTAATTCTTGGACTGAATAGTCTGTATTCGTCACTAAAGTTTCGTATTTTCCTTCTTCCACTTTTAAACGCACCATACGAAAAGGAAGTTCATAGAGTGTTACAGGATCTTGTTTTCGACTTGTTTCTGGAAGAAAATCAAAAATAGAATTGTGTGGAATAAAATGATAGTCATTGGGAAAATCACGATAAAGTTTTTTGAGCTGATTGGTTTGCTTTCGTGATAATTTTAGAGAAACTTTTTGATCAAAACACTCCGTATTTGGCAAGTTGAAGGAGGAAGGCATGGATTGTTTTCCATCTCGAATACGGATGATATAAAGCCAACCTTTTTCTTGAAAATGAGCCATGAGATTGTAACTTTCATAGCCTCTATCCATGATAACAAGAGCTTTCTCGAAAGGGAGAAGCCTCCATCATCTGAATCAGAGCTAAGCGCTCATGTTGTGCATGTTTGTCTTGAATAGAGACATCTCTATACACTCCAGTCGTCAAGTCGTATAGGGCATTTATGTGTATGAGATTATAGGATTTAACATCCGTTTGGGTTTGGATAGAGGTTTCTGTATCCATGGGATTTCGAGGAATACAGATATCACTCCCATCTGCAGCGAATATTGGAAAATCAGTATTAAGTGGAATAGGTGCTGTAAATTCTTTAAATAGGGCATAGAAAGCTTCAGGTTTTATCTGATAGCGTCTTTGAACAAGGGCTGAATTTGAAACTGTCAGTCTGGCATCTAGTAATTCTTTTGATAGTGATTTTCCTCCCATGCCCAGAATTGTACGAATCATAGTTTCTAGTGATAACCTTCTTTTACGAGTAAAGGCCTGTTCATCTTGTTTGACGAACTCAACTTTTTGGCCAATGATACTCTGAATACTCTTATTCAAGTGGGCTTTTATCTGTTTTATCATGGGAAATACCTCCTTAACTATAGTTTATCACATAAAAAAGAAACCCAAATACAGAATTGTATTTGAATTTCTTAACTTAATGACATTGAGCTTTGCGCTAAATCCTTTTAATCGATTATTTTTTCTCAAGGAGAGCTTTTATTTCTTGAAGGACTTCCAATTCGGTTGGTTTTTTTTCGGCAGTTTTTTCTTCCTTTATGCCAGTCAGTTTCTGTGCTTTTTCAATACCCTTGATAATAAAGAAGAGGGCGGTACCGACAAAGATAAAATTGATAATAGCACTTAAAAAGTTACCATAGCCGACTCCATGCCAAGAAAGTTGAGCAATACGTTCGACTTTAGCAGCTTTCAAAGCGGGATTTAAAATAAGAGGAGTGATAATGTCGTTTACAAGCGAAGTGACGATAGCACCAAAAGCAGAGGCAATGACAACACCGACAGCAAGGTCAATAACATTTCCTCGAAGCAAGAATGATTTAAGATCTTTTAACATACTGTTTTCCTTTCAATGTTTCGTGTTTCATTGTATCCTAAATCATTATAGAAGGCAATTAAAAGGCTCATAAATGGAGCATTATTTTCTAAAAATATAGATCTTGCTCAAGATATAATTGATGATAATAATGAGTATTTGTGCAATTATTGTTTCAATAGCATTTATCTTATCAATGTTTTCATTTACGAATTGCCCTATGATGTGAGGAAACTGAGTCACAAAGAGAAAAGTAAAGAGCAAATCTAACAGAAAAGTAGAAAGGCGAGCAAGAGAAAATTTCACTAAACGGATAAGTCTATTTTTCTTTTTTTGCTTAAATACAATCGTATCATTTGTGATAAAGGCAAATAAAATACCGATAATATTTGCCAAGGCCGTAGCAAGGAGTTCCTGATGACTTAGCTGATAAATGACTAATCGTGATAGTATAGCAACAAGAGTAGTCACTATACCAAAAAAGAGATAGGCTAAGATTTCATTGTTAAAAAATTTTTGAATAGGTTTTTTCATGCTTTAAGTATAGCATAAAGCAGGCTATTGTGCTATACTAGTAAGGTTGAATGAATCAACCCTTGGTGCTTAGCTTCTTTCACCAAGCATATTACACGCGGGCAACCGCCAAAGGAGAAAAGATGAAAAAATTAACTATTCGTGATGTTGCAGATATTGCAATCGTCGCTGCTATCTACGTCGTTTTGACTGTCACACCGCCCCTAAATGCCATCAGCTATGGTGCTTATCAGTTTCGTATTTCAGAAATGATGAACTTTATGGCTTTTTACAATCCTAAGTACATCATCGGAGTTACCATCGGTTGTATGATTGCTAATTTCTTTAGCTTCGGACTGCTAGATGTCTTTGTTGGTGGTGGTTCAACCTTAGTATTCCTCAGTTTAGGTGTTTGGCTTTTTGCAAAATATAGCAAGGATTACCTCTTTAACGGATTGATTCGAAAAGATCATTTCTTCTTTTCAATCCTCTTTTCAATTTCCATGTTTACTATCGCTGCAGAGTTAAATATTGTAGCAGAATTACCATTCTTCCTTACTTGGTTTACAACAGGAATCGGTGAATTTGCTTCATTGATTATTGGAGCGATTATTATTGGTAAAATTGGTCGTCGAATTGATTTAAGTAAATAGAACAGGACAAGCTGGGTGACTCTTACCTGGCTTTTTCTTATGGAAAATGTCTAAGGAAACTTGACAAGCTTTTCTGATTATAGTATACTTTTCAAGTAAGCTGATTTAGCTCAGTTGGCAGAGCGCATCCATGGTAAGGATGAGGTCGCCGGTTCAATCCCGGCAATTAGCATTAAATAGACAGAAAAGCCCTTGATTTACAAGGGTTTTTGTTATGTCTGCCCCAAATTTTTCCAATATATTTCTTATGCACCTGTGTAAATAAAACTAATACTCAATGAAAATCAAAGAGTAAACTAGGAAACTAGCCGCAGGTTGCTCAAAGCACTGCTTTGAGGTTGTAGATAGAACTGACGAAGTCAGCTCAAAACATGTTTTTGAGGTTGTAGATGAAACTGACGAAGTCAGTAACCATACATACGGCAAGGCGACGCTGACGAAGTTTGAAGAGATTTTCGAAGAGTATAAAGAGTTTCGTCTGTTGACAAAAGTCATTCTCTTTAGTAGAATAGTAGATGCGATGAGTCGATAGGTAGTCTTCGGGCTACTATTGAGCATAAGGAGGTCATAACGCAGGAGCGGACCTTGATGAGTTGTGTGAACCTGCTCATCACATGAAGATGCCTCTTAGTCCCTAGTCTAGCGACTGGGATTTTTATTTTCCAAAAAATGATGAAAAAGCTTTGCAATTCATGGAAAAAGTAGTATAATACTTCTATTATAGAAATTTTTAGAAAATTCCGAAAGAGGTTATTTATGGGATATACAGTTGCTGTAGTCGGCGCGACAGGTGCTGTCGGTGCTCAGATGATAAAAATGTTGGAAGAATCAACACTTCCAATCGATAAAATCCGTTACCTTGCTTCTGCACGTTCAGCAGGTAAGTCATTGAAATTTAAAGATCAAGATATTACAATTGAAGAAACGACTGAAACAGCTTTTGAAGGAGTTGATATTGCTCTCTTTTCAGCAGGTAGTTCTACATCAGCTAAGTATGCACCATACGCAGTAAAAGCTGGCGTGGTAGTAGTAGATAATACATCTTATTTCCGTCAAAATCCAGATGTTCCTTTGGTTGTTCCAGAGGTCAATGCTCATGCACTTGATGCTCACAACGGAATCATTGCCTGCCCTAATTGTTCAACAATCCAAATGATGGTGGCTCTTGAGCCGGTTCGCCAAAAATGGGGCTTGGACCGTATCATTGTTTCAACTTATCAAGCCGTTTCAGGTGCTGGTATGGGAGCAATTCTTGAGACACAACGTGAACTTCGTGAAGTCTTGAATGATGGTGTGAAACCATGTGATTTGCATGCGGAAATTTTGCCTTCAGGTGGTGACAAGAAACATTATCCTATCGCCTTTAACGCTCTTCCACAAATTGATGTTTTCACTGATAATGATTACACGTACGAAGAGATGAAGATGACCAAGGAAACTAAGAAAATTATGGAAGATGATAGCATTGCAGTATCTGCAACATGTGTGCGTATTCCAGTCTTGTCAGCTCACTCTGAGTCTGTTTATATCGAAACAAAAGAAGTGGCTCCAATCGAAGAAGTAAAAGCAGCTATCGCAGCCTTCCCAGGTGCTGTTCTTGAAGATGATGTAGCTCATCAAATCTATCCTCAAGCTATCAATGCAGTTGGTTCGCGTGATACCTTTGTTGGTCGTATCCGTAAAGACTTGGATTCAGAAAAAGGAATTCACATGTGGGTTGTTTCAGATAACCTTCTCAAAGGTGCTGCTTGGAACTCAGTTCAGATTGCTGAAACTCTTCATGAACGTGGATTGGTTCGTCCAACAGCCGAATTGAAATTTGAATTAAAATAGTCATATCGTTTAGGAGTTCAGATGAACTCCTTCTTTGAAATAGAGAGGTGTTTTCGTGTCTTATCAAGATTTAAAAGAATGTAAAATCATTACAGCCTTTATTACCCCCTTCCATGAGGATGGTTCCATTAACTTTGATGCTATTCCAGCCTTGATTGAGCATTTATTGGCCCATCATACGGATGGAATTCTTCTCGCAGGAACGACTGCTGAGAGTCCAACTTTGACCCACGATGAGGAGTTGGAGTTGTTTGCGGCTGTACAAAAGGTTGTCAATGGACGCGTTCCTTTGATTGCGGGTGTAGGTACTAATGATACGCGTGACTCTATTGAGTTTGTCAAAGAAGTAGCGGAATTTGGTGGTTTCGCAGCTGGGCTTGCTATTGTTCCTTACTACAACAAACCTTCTCAAGAAGGGATGTATCAGCACTTTAAGGCTATTGCAGATGCTTCTGACCTACCAATTATTATCTATAACATTCCAGGGCGTGTAGTTGTCGAATTGACTCCAGAAACCATGCTTCGCTTGGCTGACCATCCAAATATTATCGGTGTCAAAGAATGTACTAGCTTGGCTAATATGGCTTACTTGATTGAGCACAAGCCTGAAGAGTTCTTGATTTATACAGGTGAGGATGGAGATGCTTTCCATGCCATGAACCTTGGGGCGGATGGGGTTATTTCTGTTGCCTCTCATACAAATGGGGATGAAATGCACGAGATGTTTACTGCCATTGCAGAAAGCGATATGAAGAAAGCCGCAGCAATTCAGCGTAAATTCATTCCTAAGGTTAATGCTCTCTTCTCTTATCCAAGTCCTGCTCCAGTTAAGGCAATTCTTAACTATATGGGATTTGAAGCTGGACCCACTCGTCTACCTCTTGTTCCAGCACCAGAAGAAGATGTCAAACGCATTATCAAGGTTGTCGTAGATGGCGACTACGAAGCAACTAAGGCAACTGTAACAGGGGTCTTAAGACCAGATTACTAATAAAGACAATAAAATCCATGACCGAATGAAGGATCATGGATTTTTCTTATTTTCCTAAACAGAATTGGCTAAAGAGTTGGGTGATGAGTTCATCTGGAGCAGCATCCCCAGTGATTTCTCCGAGGATTTCCCAAGTACGAGTCAAGTCAACTTGAAGCAAATCAACTGGCATCCCCAGCTCAAGACCTTGATTAACGGCTTGTAGGCTTTCAACTGCTTTTTCAATCAGGGAAATGTGACGGGCGTTTGACAAGTAAGTAGCATCTTGCTCGACCAAGCCAGCATTTTCAAAGAAGAGGTTGTTGATTCGCTCTTCAATCTTGTCGATGTTTTGGTTTTTAAGGACTGAAATACGGATAACGTCTTCAGGTAGTTTCGAAGTTTCAATCGTTTCTGGCAGGTCGGTTTTATTAAGTAGAATAATGCGATTGGTATCTTGGCTAATTTCAAGAAGTTGTCTGTCTTGCGCAGTCAGTGGTTCACTGGCATTTAGCACTAGTAGAACCAAGTCGGCTTCCTTGAGGGCTTTTTTCGAACGCTCAACACCGATTTGTTCCACTATGTCATCTGTTTCACGAATACCGGCTGTATCAATCAATTTGAGAGGTACACCATTGATGTTGACGTACTCTTCGATGACATCTCGTGTTGTCCCAGCGATATCTGTTACGATAGCCTTGTCCTCACGCAAGAGGTTGTTGAGAAGGCTTGATTTCCCAACGTTGGGACGTCCAATGATAGCCGTTGAAATTCCTTCACGAAGGATTTTACCACGACGTGCTGTCCTAAGGAGCTTGGTTAGTAATTGCTCAAACTCCATTGTCTTCTCTCGGACAACAGCAGTAGTGGCTTCCTCAACATCGTCATACTCAGGATAGTCGATATTGACCTCAACTTGGGCAAGTGTATTAAGGATTTCTTGACGGATATTATTGATAAGATCAGAAAGGGAACCATCAAGTTGTTTGACAGCGATGTTCATGGCCTTGTCAGTCTTGGCACGGATGATATCCATCACTGCCTCAGCCTGTGTCAAATCTACGCGACCGTTTAGGAAGGCACGTTTGGTAAATTCACCAGGTTCTGCCAACCGAGCCCCTTCACGAATAGCTAGCTGGAGAATTTCATTGGTCACCGCAATCCCACCGTGGGTGTTAATCTCGATAATATCCTCACGAGTGAAGGTCTTTGGAGACTTCATAGCCCCAACCATAACCTCGTCCATGACTTTACCAGTCAGAGGATCAATAATGTGACCGTAGTTGAGAGTGTGGCTGGCAACCTTGTTCAAGTCTTTTCCTTTAAAAATCTTTTGCGCAATAGCAAAACTGTCTGTTCCGCTCAGGCGGACAATACCAATAGCCCCTTCACCTAGTGGAGTAGAGATAGCAGCGATGGTATCAAATTCACGTGTAATCATAATGTTTCCTTTAATAAATAGCTCTTTTCTTGGAAATTTTTCCAAGTATCCTTTCAAATTGTAACAAATTTAGGATATTTCTTCAATGAATGCTACTTGGAGATTGAAAAAGCCTAAGCAATTCTGCTTAAGCTAGCTTATTTGGTACGCATTTCCCCTTGTGGGAAGTAAGTTCCTTCTGGCATGTCGTTGATGATGACATGGACAGCAGATTGAGGGGCTCCAGTGTTGCGGACAACCGCTTCCGTTACTTCTTTAGCAAGAGCTTTCTTTTGCTCGAGCGTGCGTCCTTCAAATAAATCGATGCGTACAAATGGCATAGTAGCTTCCTCCACTAGTTTTGATTTCTTCCATTTTACCACATTTTGCCGTTTAAAGCTTAAGAAAATTATGATATACTAGAATGTAGCAAAAATTTAGAAATGGACGTGAAGCAAGAAACATGGCACAGTTGTACTATCGTTATGGAACCATGAACTCTGGTAAAACGATTGAGATTCTCAAAGTGGCCTATAACTACGAGGAGCAAGGAAAAGGTGTTGTCATTATGACCTCGGCTCTGGATACGCGTGACGGTGTTGGCTATGTGTCGAGTCGAATTGGCATGAAACGCCCTGCCCTTGCGATTGAGGAAACAACGGATATCTTTGGCTATATCCGAGACCTACCAGAAAAACCTTACTGTGTTTTGGTCGATGAAGCCCAGTTTCTCAAACGCCACCATGTTTACGACCTAGCTCGTGTTGTGGACGAGTTAGACATACCCGTCATGGCTTTTGGCTTGAAAAATGACTTTCGCAATGAATTGTTCGAAGGTTCCAAATATCTCTTGCTTTTAGCGGACAAGATTGACGAAATCAAGACCATCTGTCAGCATTGCAAGAAAAAGGCGACCATGGTGTTGCGAACACAGGATGGACTGCCCGTTTACGATGGAGAACAGATCCAGATTGGTGGTAATGAAACCTATATCTCGGTTTGCCGTAAACATTATTTTGCCCCTGAAATCAATAAGGAGAATGAAGAAAAATGAACATCTATGATCAACTACAAGCTGTAGAAGACCGTTATGAAGAACTAGGAGAATTGCTGAGTGACCCTGATGTTGTTTCAGACACCAAGCGTTTTATGGAGCTTTCAAAAGAAGAAGCTTCCAATCGTGACACCGTAATAGCCTACCGTGAGTATAAACAAGTCCTTCAAAATATCGTCGATGCCGAAGAGATGATTAAGGAATCAGGCGGAGATGCGGACTTGGAAGAAATGGCCAAGCAAGAACTCAAAGATGCCAAGGCTGAAAAAGAAGAATATGAAGAAAAACTGAAAATTTTGCTCCTTCCAAAGGATCCAAACGATGACAAGAATATCATCCTTGAAATCCGTGGAGCAGCTGGTGGAGACGAAGCGGCACTTTTCGCTGGAGATTTGCTAACTATGTACCAAAAGTATGCGGAAGCCCAAGGTTGGCGCTTTGAAGTCATGGAAGCCTCTATGAATGGTGTTGGTGGTTTTAAAGAAGTGGTTGCTATGGTTTCAGGTCAGTCTGTATACTCTAAGCTTAAGTATGAATCAGGTGCCCACCGTGTGCAACGTGTTCCTGTGACAGAAAGCCAAGGCCGTGTTCATACTTCGACAGCGACAGTTCTTGTTATGCCAGAAGTTGAAGAGGTTGAATACGACATTGATCCAAAAGACCTTCGTGTCGACATCTATCACGCCTCTGGTGCTGGTGGACAGAACGTCAATAAGGTTGCGACTGCCGTTCGTATCGTTCACTTGCCAACCAATATCAAGGTTGAGATGCAGGAAGAACGTACCCAGCAGAAGAACCGTGAGAAGGCTATGAAGATTATCCGTGCACGCGTCGCTGACCACTTTGCTCAGATTGCTCAGGATGAACAAGACGCTGAGCGTAAGTCGACAATCGGTACTGGTGACCGTTCAGAACGGATCCGAACTTATAACTTCCCACAAAACCGTGTCACAGACCACCGTATCGGCTTGACCCTCCAAAAACTAGATACGATTTTGTCTGGTAAATTGGACGAAGTTGTGGATGCCTTGGTGCTTTATGACCAAACACAAAAACTAGAAGAATTAAACAAATAATGAAATTAGCTCAATTATTTTCAAATTTTGAAGAAGAGTTGATAAGACAAGGAGAGGAAGCGGAAAGCCTCTCTTTTGTCTATCGTAGTCTGAAAAATCTATCTTTTACAGACTTTATTTTTGCCCTCCAGCAGGAGGTGACAACAGAGGAAGAAAAACAATTTGTAGAAGATATTTACCAGCAACTAGCAGCTCACAAGCCAGCTCAGTACATCATTGGACAGGCAGATTTTTATGGAATGCATTTAAAGGTGGATGAACGGGTTTTGATTCCTCGTCCAGAAACAGAGGAGTTAGTGGAGCTTATTCTAACTGAAAATCTTGAGACGAATCTTTCAGTTCTGGATATTGGAACAGGTAGTGGAGCTATTGCTCTCGCTCTAGCAAAAAATAGACCAGATTGGTCAGTGACAGCAGCAGATGTTTCTCAAGAGGCTTTAGATTTAGCTAGCGAAAATGCTAAAAATCAAAATCTTCAAATATTTTTTAAAAAATCTGACTGTTTTACAGAAATTTCTGAAAAATATGATATAATTGTTTCCAATCCACCCTATATCTCTCGTGAAGATGAGTCAGAGGTAGGCTTGAATGTCTTGTATTCGGAGCCTCATCTAGCTCTCTTTGCAGACGAGGATGGCCTAGCTATTTACCGTAGAATTGCGGAAGATGCAAAAGACTATCTCAAAGATGGTGGTAAGATTTACCTTGAAATTGGATACAAGCAAGGTCAAAGTGTTCCCGAACTTTTTAGAAAACATCTTCCTGAAAAAAAAGTTCGAACACTCAAGGACCAATTTGGTCAAGATAGGATGGTCGTGGTTGATGATGGACAGGATTAGACAAGAGTTGGAAAATGGTGGAGCTGTCATTCTGCCTACAGAGACGGTTTATGGTCTTTTTGCCAAGGCCTTAGACGAAAAAGCAGTTGACCATGTTTACCAGCTCAAACGTCGTCCTAGAGACAAGGCGCTCAATCTCAATGTTGCCTCTTTAGAGGATATCTTGCACTTTTCTAAGAATCAGCCAGCTTATCTACAAAAACTTGTAGAGACCTTTTTGCCAGGTCCCTTGACCATTATTCTCGAAGCCAATGACCGAGTTCCCTATTGGGTAAATTCTGACCTTGCAACTATTGGATTTCGGATGCCCAGTCACCCTATCACACTGGATTTAATTCGAGAGACAGGTCCCTTGATTGGGCCGTCTGCCAATATCTCAGGTCAGGCAAGTGGTGTAACCTTTGAACAAATTCTGAAGGATTTTGACCAAGAGGTTCTGGGTCTGGAAGACGATGCTTTTCTAACTGGACAGGATTCAACTATTGTGGATTTGTCTGGAGACAAGGTGAAAATCTTACGCCAAGGCGCAATTAAACGAGAAGATATTCTTGCTCGGTTGCCAGAGATTTCTTTTGAGGAGGCTTGAAATGCTAAGAGATTTGCAAGAAACAGATGTGAAAGCGATATGTGACATCAACCAAGAGGCTTTGGGTTATACTTTTAGTCCAGAGGAAACGGCTAGCCAACTAGCTAGACTGTCTCAGGATTCCCATCATTTCCTACTTGGCTATGAGGATGCAGCTAATCATGTCTTACTTGGATATGTCCACGCTGAAGTTTACGAATCACTCTATTCCAAAGCAGGATTTAATATCTTAGCTTTAGCAGTTTCACCTCAAGCGCAAGGTCAAGGTATCGGTAAAAGTTTACTACAAGGGTTGGAACAAGAAGCCAAAAGATGTGGTTATGGGTTTATCCGCTTAAATTCTGCCAATCATCGTCTGGGTGCTCATGCATTTTATGAAAAAGTTGGCTATACTTGTGATAAAATGCAGAAACGGTTTATTCGCATCTTTTAGTTTGATTTTCTTATTGTAAAATCAAACTAATGGACTAGTCACACAATAAAGGAGAAGACCTATGATTTTTGACAAAGATGATTTTAAAGCATATGATGCTGATCTCTGGAATGCTATTGCCAAAGAAGAAGAACGCCAACAAAATAATATCGAGTTAATTGCTTCGGAAAACGTAGTTTCCAAGGCTGTTATGGCAGCTCAAGGGTCTATCTTGACAAATAAATATGCCGAGGGTTACCCAGGACGCCGTTATTATGGTGGAACTGATGTAGTAGACGTTGTAGAGACTCTTGCTATTGAACGCGCAAAAGAAATTTTCGGTGCTAAATTTGCCAATGTCCAACCACATTCAGGAAGCCAAGCTAACTGTGCGGCTTACATGTCCTTGATTGAGCCAGGTGATACGGTTATGGGAATGGATTTGGCATCAGGTGGTCATTTGACTCATGGGGCTCCTGTTAGCTTCTCTGGTCAAACCTACAACTTTGTTTCTTATAGTGTTGATCCTGAAACGGAACTCTTAGACTTTGATGCTATCTTGAAACAAGCCCAAGAAGTAAAACCAAAACTGATTGTAGCTGGTGCTTCAGCATATTCTCAAATTATCGATTTTTCAAAATTCCGTGAAATCGCAGATGCTGTCGGTGCGAAGCTCATGGTGGACATGGCCCATATCGCTGGTTTGGTTGCGGCTGGCCTTCATCCAAGCCCAGTTCCATACGCTCATATCACAACAACAACGACCCACAAAACCCTTCGTGGACCTCGTGGTGGTTTGATTTTGACCAATGACGAAGAACTTGCTAAAAAAATCAATTCAGCTATTTTCCCAGGTATTCAGGGCGGTCCTTTAGAGCATGTTGTGGCGGCTAAAGCAGTTTCTTTCAAAGAAGTTTTGGATCCAGCCTTCAAGGAATATGCTGCCAATGTAATTAAGAACAGCAAGGCTATGGCAGATGTCTTCTTGCAAGACCCTGATTTCCGTATTATTTCAGGTGGAACTGAAAACCATCTCTTCCTTGTTGATGTGACTAAGGTTGTAGAAAACGGAAAAGTTGCTCAAAACTTGCTGGATGAAGTCAATATTACCCTAAATAAAAATTCAATCCCTTACGAAACCTTGTCGCCATTCAAGACAAGTGGGATTCGTATCGGAGCAGCAGCTATTACTGCACGTGGATTTGGTGAAGAAGAAAGTCGCAAAGTGGCTGAACTCATCATTAAAACCCTTAAGAATTCAGAAAATGAGGCTGTATTAGAAGAAGTGAGAAGTGCAGTCAAAGAATTGACAGATGCCTTCCCATTATACGAGGACTAAAACTTTTATGGATATTTATATTAAGAAAGCCATTATTCACCAGTTCAGTCCGGATGATACCGAGCTGTTCTTAGCAGATAAGTTTCTCAATATTACTCCAAAAATCGAAGAATACCTACGTAAAAAAATTGAACATGTGTATTCAGATGAAGCCAAGACTGGGATTTTCGAAGAAGAAAATCCCTTCTTCAATCATATTACAGACGATTTGTTGGAGACATCAGTAACGCTGGCTAATCTCTGGAAAGAGGAGTTTAGCATTTCTGAAAATCTCAAGACCAATGACTTGATTTTTGTTCAATTTTCTAAAGAAGGTGTAGAACATTTCGCTTTCTTGCGAATTGCCCTGCGGGAGACCTTGACCCACCTCGGAGGAGAAGTTGATAATCCAATCAAGCTGACTCAGAATAACCTGCCTGGATTTGGAACGGGAGCTGATGAGGCCTTGGTGGTCAATCTTCAGAGTCGCAAGTATCACCTGATTGAAAAACGAATCAAGTACAACGGGACTTTTTTGAACTATTTTTCAGATAATCTTCTTGCTGTCGCTCCTAAGATTTCTCCTAAAAAATCTATCAAGGAACTGGAAAAAACAGCCCAGAGAATTGCTGAATCTTTTAACACAGATGATTTTCAATTTCAATCCAAGGTCAAATCAGCTATTTTCAACAACCTAGAAGAAAGCAATGAATTGTCACCTGAGAAATTGGCTAATGACCTTTTTGACAACAATCTGACGGCTCGTTTGAGCTTTATTGACCAAGTCAAAGAATCTGTACCAGAACCTGTTCAATTTGATGAAATTGATGCCAGTCGCCAATTAAAGAAATTTGAAAACCAAAAACTCTCCTTATCAAATGGAATTGAGCTCATCGTTCCCAATAACGTCTATCAAGACGCCGAGTCTGTTGAGTTTATCCAAAACGAAAATGGAACCTACTCTATCTTAATCAAAAATATCGAGGATATCCAAAGTAAATAATGTTTAAACGAATTCGAAGAGTGCTTGTACTAGCAGTCTTCCTTTTTGCTGGCTATAAAGCTTACCGCGTTCATCAAGATGTCAAACAAGTCATGACCTATCAACCCATGGTGCGAGAAATATTGAGTGAAAAAGACACCCCAGCAAACGAAGAGCTTGTGCTTGCTATGATTTATACTGAAACAAAAGGAAAAGAAGGCGATGTTATGCAGTCTAGTGAGTCTGCAAGTGGTTCCACCAACACCATCAATGATAATGCCTCTAGCATTCGGCAAGGCATTCAAACTCTGACAGGCAATCTCTATCTGGCGCAGAAGAAGGGTGTAGATATCTGGACAGCTGTTCAAGCCTATAATTTTGGACCTGCCTATATCGATTTTATCGCCCAAAATGGCAAGGAAAATACCTTGGCTCTAGCCAAACAGTACTCTCGTGAGACTGTTGCCCCCTTGCTTGGTAATAGGACTGGAAAGACTTATAGTTATATTCACCCCATTTCCATTTTTCACGGTGCTGAACTCTATGTAAATGGAGGAAACTATTATTATTCTAGACAGGTACGACTTAACCTTTACATCATCAAATGTTTCACTCTCTTTTCAACATCTGGCTAGACCAGGTGTTTTTGTTATAAGTTTTCTTTAAGATAGATATATTACTCTAAAGAAGTAAAGGAGGAAATTCCCTATGAGAAAGAAACTCTTTCTGACTAGCGCTGCGATCTTGTGGGCAGTAACAGCTATGAATAGCGTCCATGCAGCAACAGATGTTCAAAAAGTTATCGATGAAACCTATGTCCAACCTGAATATGTCCTAGGTTCTTCCCTATCTGAAGACCAAAAAAATCAAACTCTTAAAAAACTGGGCTACAATGCCTCAACAGATACCAAAGAACTCAAGACCATGACACCTGATGTTTATTCTAAAATCATGAATGTGGCCAATGACTCTAGCTTACAGTTGTATTCATCAGCCAAGATTCAAAAGCTAGGTGACAAATCGCCACTTGAGGTCAAGATTGAAACACCTGAAAACATCACTAAGGTAACTCAGGATATGTACCGAAATGCAGCCGTAACTTTGGGTGTGGAACACGCCAAAATCACTGTAGCAGCACCCATTCCAGTTACAGGTGAGAGTGCTTTGGCTGGGATCTACTATTCGCTAGAAGCTAATGGAGCCAAGGTGCCGCAAGCCAATAAAGATTTGGCTCAAGAAGAGCTAAAGGCTTTGTCAGATATCAATGCTGAAAACAAGGACAAATCAGGTTATGATGCTAATAAATTAAACGTTGCCCTAGCTGATATCAAGTCAGGACTCGCCAAAGCTAAAGAAAGCAAGGGAAATCTGACAGAAGAAGATATCCGCAAGATTGTTGAAGATACCTTAAAAAATTACAAACTTGATCAGGTCATAACAGGAAACCAGATCAATATCATCATCAATTTTGCCTTGAATCTCTCAAAGAGTGATATCCTCAGCAATGCAGATTTCACTAAAACCCTAAATGACCTTAAACAAAGCATCGTATCACAAGCTGGCGACAGTTTTAAAAATATCAACCTTAACTTTGATGCGGATAAGGCGCTAGAGGACGGTGGTAACTTCTTAAGCTCCCTCTGGCAAGCCCTTGTCAACTTCTTCAAGGGTTTTGGTTCTTAAGAAATTTCATGGTATAATGGATGGTAACCGTAACGTTGCCGTCTTTTTTGTCGGCCAATAGAAAGAGAAAAGAATGTTAAAGAAAAATGATATTGTAGAAGTTGAAATTGTTGATTTGACCCATGAAGGGGCAGGAGTTGCCAAGGTAGATGGTTTGGTCTTTTTTGTAGAGAATGCTTTATCGAGTGAAAAAATTCTCATGCGTGTCCTCAAGGTCAATAAAAAGATTGGCTTTGGAAAAGTTGAAAAATACCTTGTCCAGTCACCACACCGTAATCAAGATCTAGATTTGGCTTACCTGCGTTCAGGAATCGCGGATTTAGGACACCTTTCTTATCCAGAACAGCTCAAGTTTAAAACCAAGCAAGTCAAGGACAGTCTCTACAAGATTGCTGGAATTGCAGATGTAGAAGTTGCTGAAACGCTTGGTATGGAACATCCAGTCAAGTATCGCAATAAGGCGCAGGTGCCCGTTCGTCGAGTGAATGGTGTCTTGGAAACAGGATTTTTCCGTAAGAATTCGCACAACCTCATGCCCCTTGAAGATTTCTTTATCCAGGATCCTGTCATTGACCAAGTCGTAGTAGCTCTTCGAGACCTGCTCCGTCGTTTTGATTTAAAACCTTATGACGAAAAGGAACAGTCTGGATTGATTCGGAATCTTGTGGTGCGTCGTGGTCACTATTCAGGACAAATCATGGTCGTTTTGGTGACAACTCGTCCAAAAGTTTTTCGTGTTGACCAATTGATTGAACAAGTTATCAAGCAGTTCCCAGAGATTGTGTCTGTCATGCAAAATATCAACGACCAGAATACCAATGCGATTTTTGGTAAGGAGTGGCGCACTCTTTATGGTCAAGACTATATTACGGACCAGATGTTGGGAAATGACTTCCAAATCGCTGGCCCAGCCTTTTACCAAGTCAATACTGAAATGGCGGAGAAACTCTATCAAACAGCCATTGACTTTGCAGAGTTAAAAAAAGATGACGTGGTTATTGATGCTTATTCTGGTATTGGAACCATTGGTTTATCAGTCGCCAAGCATGTCAAAGAAGTCTACGGTGTTGAACTGATTCCAGAAGCGGTTGAGAATAGTAAAAAAAATGCTCAGCTGAACAATATTTCAAACGCCCACTATGTCTGTGACACAGCTGAAAATGCTATGAAGAATTGGCTTAAAGATGGGATTCAACCAACCGTTATCTTGGTTGATCCTCCACGCAAGGGCTTGACAGAAAGCTTTATCAAAGCAAGCGCCCAAACAGGAGCCGATCGCATCGCCTATATCTCCTGCAATGTCGCAACCATGGCGCGTGATATTAAACTATACCAAGAGTTGGGATATGAATTGAAGAAAGTCCAGCCGGTGGATCTATTTCCTCAAACGCATCACGTCGAGACGGTAGCACTTTTGTCCAAACTCGATGTCGATAAGCACATAAGTGTTGAAATTGAGCTGGATGAGATGGATTTGACAAGTGCGGAGAGCAAAGCAACATATGCTCAAATCAAAGAATATGTTTGGAATAAATTTGAATTAAAAGTTTCGACATTATATATTGCACAGATAAAAAAGAAATGTGGAATAGAATTACGAGAACATTACAACAAGTCTAAAAAGGATAAACAAATTATTCCACAGTGTACACCTGAAAAAGAAGAAGCCATCATGGATGCTTTGAGACACTTCAAAATGATTTAATAGAAAAGAATGACAGTATATGACTTTCTGCATTTATTACATTCCTACTTGGTATAGGAACAGCTATTATTCCTTTCTTGCAAGGTATCAATTAGAAAATAGGCTCAATATAAAGATTGATAGGATCATTTTTATATTTAAAGGAGCGTTGAAATGATTGATAAAGGCAACAAAAAATTTTAGGATAAATTTGCTAAGTTGTATGCCTCTTTTATGAAAAAAGATAAAGAAGTTTATGATAATGTTTGTGAATATCTTAGTCCTCATTTGAATAAAGATATGGAGGTGCTTGAACTTGCTTGTTGGTTTCGTGTCATAATAGTTATAGAGGCAAATAGTTATGTAAATATAAGGAGTTCAAGACTTCTACCAAAGTTTAAAACTCAAAAAATAAATAGTTGGTGTGCTGCTTATAGTATCCATTTTAATAATGGATATTGTAATTAGCATACCAATGAATTTAAAGATTCTTTAAAGAGTCTTATTTTGTGATGAAAATTTAATATGTAAATCTCAGATGATAGAAATTAAAAACTCTATCGTCTTTTTTATACTCAAAATTAGGAGGTAAAAATGGTAAGGATAAGAGGTCCCACTTAAAACAATTTATGGCAAAATAAGGACGGAATAACACAACAAATTCTCTAAAACAAATCACTAAATCAATGTAAGATTGAATGAAATCAATATTTATGCTATAATTAAATAAATCTAATGAAGAAAAAAAGAGGGATATTATGGCACTTAACTATAAACCATTATGGATACAGTTAGCAAAAAAAGGACTAAAGAAAACAGATGTAATAGCTATGGCAGGACTTACAACAAATGTTATGGCACAAATGGGAAAGGATAAACCAATTACATTTAAGAATTTAGAAAGAATATGTAAGGCTTTATCTTGCACTCCTAATGATATTATTAGTTTTGAAGATAATTTTAGTGACGAGGAATAGAAAATGACTTTAAGGACAGAAGATCAAGTTAGGGATTATGCAAGAGAAGTATTAGGCTTTAATGAAGTTGAAGAAAACATCAATCAAGGTACTGGTCAAATAACTACTTTTAATCAATTAGGCTTCAAGGGATATTCAGATAAGCCAGATGGTTGGTATTTACCTAAAAATATGAATGATGTAGCAATAATCCTTGAAACAAAATCAGAAGAAAGAGATATTAGCAAACAAATTTTTATTGATGAGTTAATGAAAAATATAGACATAATTTAACTAAAAATAAAAACTAGATCCTTTTTTGAAAAAATTATATTATTAAATTTGTAACTGCATCTATTGACAATGATAATTATTATCGATACAATAGACTTGAAATATGTTTAAGGAGTTTTTATGAAAAACAAATTTTTTCTAATAGCTATTTTAGCTATGTGTATAGTTTTTAGCGCTTGTTCTTCTAATTCTGTTAAAAATGAAGAAAATACTTCTAAAGAGCATGCGCCTGATAAAATAGTTTTAGATCATGCTTTCGGTCAAACTATATTAGATAAAAAACCTGAAAGAGTTGCAACTATTGCTTGGGGAAATCATGATGTAGCATTAGCTTTAGGAATAGTTCCTGTTGGATTTTCAAAAGCAAATTACGGTGTAAGTGCTGATAAAGGAGTTTTACCATGGACAGAAGAAAAAATCAAAGAACTAAATGGTAAAGCTAACCTATTTGACGATTTGGATGGACTTAACTTTGAAGCAATATCAAATTCTAAACCAGATGTTATCTTAGCAGGTTATTCTGGTATAACTAAAGAAGATTATGACACTCTATCAAAAATTGCTCCTGTAGCAGCATACAAATCTAAACCTTGGCAAACTTTATGGAGAGATATGATTAAAATTGATTCAAAAGCCTTAGGTATGGAAAAAGAAGGTGATGAGTTAATCAAAAATACTGAAGCTCGTATATCCAAAGAATTAGAAAAACATCCAGAAATCAAAGGAAAAATCAAAGGAAAAAAAGTATTATTTACTATGATTAATGCTGCAGATACATCAAAATTCTGGATTTATACTAGCAAAGATCCAAGAGCAAATTATTTAACAGATTTAGGTCTAGTTTTCCCTGAATCATTAAAAGAATTTGAGAGTGAAGATAGTTTTGCAAAGGAAATTTCTGCAGAAGAAGCAAATAAGATAAATGATGCTGATGTAATCATAACTTATGGTGATGATAAAACTCTTGAAGCTTTACAAAAAGATCCTCTTTTAGGTAAAATAAATGCAATTAAAAATGGTGCCGTTGCTGTAATTCCAGATAATACACCGTTAGCAGCCTCATGCACTCCAACACCACTTTCAATAAACTATACTATTGAAGAATACATAAATATTTTAGGAAATGCATGCAAAAATGCGAAATAAAAAACAAATAAACCTAGGCATAATTTTTGTAATCTGCCTAGGTCTTCTTATTACAATATTTTTGTCATTAAAGCTTGGAACAAAAGAAATTAATATCAGAGATTTTTTAGCAGCTTTTGGAATGGGCAATACAAATGATGATTTTATTAAATCAATTATATATAAAAGAATACCTAGAACTATTTTTGCAATTTTAGCAGGTTCTAGTCTTGCCATAAGCGGTGTATTGATGCAATCAGTTACTAGAAACCCAATAGCTGATCCAGGTATACTCGGTATAAACACAGGAGCAAGTCTTAGTGTAGTAATTGGTCTTTCTTTTTTAGGAATTTCATCAAGCATAAGCCATATAAGTTTTGCAATCATTGGTGGCTTAGTAAGTGCAATTTTTGTATACGCGATTGCTGTAAGCGGAAAAGCAGGCCTTACCCCTATAAAACTAGCCTTATCAGGAACTTGTGTTAGTATGGCTTTAAGCAGTTTTGTAAGTTTTTTAATTTTACCGAATAATAACGTCTTAGACAAATTTAGATTTTGGCAAATAGGTAGCCTTGGAGCAGCTACATTATCTTCTATATCTACACTACTACCTTTTATAATTTTAGGTCACTTGATAGCTATATTTATTTCATCAGATTTAAACGCTTTAGCTATGGGTGATGAAATGGCTGTTGGTCTTGGAGTTAATGTTAATAGGATAAGATCACTTGCAATAATTGCAAGTGTGCTTTTATGTTCAAGTATTACTGCAATTGGTGGACCTATTGGCTTCGTAGGTCTTATAGTTCCTCACTTTTGTGGCTTATTTATAAGCAAAGATATACGCACAATGACCATTTCTTCATCTTTTATAGGTGCAGAGCTCTTGCTTATATGTGATATAATCGGCCGTATGTTAGGTAAACCAGGTGAAATTGAAGTAGGGATAATTACTGCAATAATCGGGGGTCCAGTACTTATTTATGTAACTATGAAAAATAGAGGGGTTAATAACTAATGCAAAATTTAATTATAGGTATTCAAAAAAGAAAAAATAGAATAACACTATTTTCCTCACTATTTTTATTAATAATAATCAGTCTATCATTTTTCATTTTACTTATCGGAGATGAAAGTTATTCTTTTTCAACTTTGATTAAAGTCTTAAATAGTGAAACTGTTCCTGGAGCTAGTTTTTCGATTATGGAAATTAGATTACCAAAATTATTAGCAGGAATTATAGCTGGCTGGTCTTTTGGATTGGCAGGATTTATCTTTCAAACTATGTTAAGAAATCCTCTTGCAAGTCCTGATATAATCGGTGTCACAAGTTCTTCATCTATTGCAGCGGTCTTTTGCATATTGGTATTAAAAACAAATAGTTTAACTACTGGAATTATTTCAATAACTTGTGGACTAACATCATCTTTAATATTATTTTTACTAGCTAAAAAAGATGGTTTTTCAGCAGCAAGACTGATAATATTAGGTATTGGTTTTCAAGCTGTCACAAGAGCAGGCACCTCATTTTTATTGTTGAAAGTAGCAAGATATGAATTACAAGAAGTTATGAGATGGCTCAGTGGCTCTTTATCTTTTACAAAGTTAGATGACATACCTCTTGTTCTAATAGTAAGTATTATTGCTACTATATTAGTTTTATTTTTTAATAAAAGACTAGAAATTATTGAACTTGGTGAAGAAATAGCAATCGGACTTGGAGCAAATCCCGAGCTTTCAAGGCTTGTTTTAATTTTTTGCGCTGTATCTTTAACTGCTTTTTCTACTTCAATTACAGGACCAATAGCTTGTATATCTTTTTTAGCTGGTCCCATAGCCTTAAATATTGGCAAGAAAAGAAGCCCAATATTAGCTGGATTGGTTGGAATTTTACTAGTTTTGTTATCAGACATATTCTCTCAAAATATTTTACCAGCTAGATATCCAGTAGGTGTTGTAACTGGCTTGTTAGGTTCACCATACTTAATATACTTACTAATAAAAATGAACAGGAGGAATATATAATGAAAGGTCTGTGGTCAAATAATCTTACCTGCGGTTATGATGAAAAAATAATCTTGGAAAATATAAATATAAAAATACCTGAAGAAAAAATATCAGTTATTATTGGGTCAAATGGTTGTGGGAAATCAACACTCATTAAAACCTTGTCTCGACTTATAAAGCCATTAGAGGGAGAAGTATTGCTTGATAATAAATCAATTAATTCTTATAAAGAAAAAGATTTAGCAAAACACATAGCTATATTACCTCAATCTCCAATAATCCCTGAATCAATAACAGTAGCTGATCTTGTAAGCCGTGGTCGTTTCCCCTACAGAAAGCCTTTTAAGAGTCTTGGAAAAGATGACCTTGAAATAATAAACAGATCAATGGTTAAGGCCAATGTTGAAAATCTAGCAAATAACCTAGTTGAAGAACTTTCTGGGGGTCAAAGGCAAAGAGTATGGATAGCTCTAGCCCTAGCCCAAGATACAAGTATCCTACTTTTAGATGAGCCAACTACTTACTTGGATATCTCATATCAAATAGAACTATTAGACCTCTTGACTGATCTAAACCAAAAATATAAGACAACCATTTGCATGATTTTGCACGATATAAATCTAACAGCAAGATACGCTGATTACCTATTTGCAATTAAAGAAGGTAAACTTGTTGCAGAGGGAAAGCCTGAAGATATACTAAATGATAAACTAGTTAAAGATATCTTTAATCTTGAAGCAAAAATTATACGTGACCCTATTTCCAATTCGCCTCTAATGATTCCTATTGGCAAGCACCATGTTAGCTCTTAATAATTGAATATCGGAATTCATTTAAAAGTCGCAAATTTTGAACTGACCCTCAAAAGTTAGGCCAAAAAACTAACTAAAGGAGGTCAGTTTTTTAATGGCAAATACAGCACAGAATTTAAGATAAAATTAGTAAAAGAATATCATGAATGAAAAATAGGATATAGAGAATAACAGCAATATTAAAAAGATCAGGACTGATAATAAACAAAAAGAAAGTACAACGACTAGTTCAAAAGCTAAAACTTCAAGTAAAAAGTTATTCAAGAAAATCTAGAAAATACTCATCCTACAAAGGACAGGTAGGAAAAATATCAGACAACAAAATAAAAAGAAATATTTATTACCGAAAAAAAGAGGAAATCGAGTCAAGTACCAACAGGCTCATCTATTCCAAAAAGATATTTACTCGATGGAAAAACTCCTAGAATTAGTGCTACAAATATTGACAATGGTATCTTAGGTTACTACGAAGATATAGATGATAAAAATTATAGAGTTTTTGAAAATTTTATACCTGTTTCATTTTTAGGAGCAGTCTTTTATCATAAATATAAAGCAAGCCTAGATATGAAAATTCATTGTTTAAAATTAAAAAATAAAGAATTGAATAAAGAAGTAGCATTCTATTTAACTTCAATTATTAGGCAAGCTTTAAAAAATACTGAATATAAAGATCAAATATCTAGCACAGTATTGCCAGATATCAAAATTAAATTACCGATAGACAGTAGAGGTACTCCAGATTGGAATTACATGGAAAGATATATAGAAGACTTAAAATTAAAATGCAATATAGCAAATTATAATATTTAAAACAAGAACGATTAGAAATAAAAATCTAGTCGTTTTTTATTTTAAGAAAGGATACATGATGGCAAGTAAAAGATTAAGTATTGAAGAACAGATTGAAAAGAAAGAAGAAAGCATTAAGCAATTACAAAATCAAAAAAGACAGTTGAAGAAAAAACTTAATGAACAAGAAAGAAAAGCAAGAAACAAAAGACTTATAGAAAAAGGTGCAGTGTTTGAAAGTATTTTTGAAGAAAGTATTGATTTAACAAAAGATGAATTTTATAAGTTAATAAAAACGTTAAATGATGAAGAAATAAGATTAAACATAATGGAAATTTTAGAAGAAAGAATAGATGATAATGTAGAAAAATCATCTAAAGATGAAATAACATAATTGTCCCTTGGTTACAAGGGCGCAATTATACACCCTAAAGGGTGCTTGCGTCCTGCGGAGTCAAACCCTTGCAGGGAGCAACAACCATTCGCTTTTTAAAAGTCAAGGGTAAATAAACTCGCTAAGGCTCGCCCTTGACTTTTAAAATTTGAAATGAAAGTAACAATTAAGCCGACATACTGAAACAACAAAAATTAATTCAGTAGTCGGCTTTTTTAATTTTATCATTTCAAAACGCTCATTCACAAAGAGGATATAAAAAAACTATTAAGCCTCCACCTAAAACAACAAAGAAAGAAAGGAAGTGATAAAAATGGCAGACAGTTTTCATTTTTCAGTAAACATAATATCAAGAGGAAAAGGCAAAAGTGCAGTAGCAAGTGCAGCATATATAAGTGGAGAAAAAATAAAAAATGAATGGGACGGAGTAACCCATGACTACACAAGAAAAGAAAAAATATTAGTAAAAAATATAATATTGCCTGATCATATACCAAAAGAATTTAATGATAGGTCTACCTTATGGAATAAAGTAGAAATGGCAGAAAAAAATTCTAATGCACAACTAGCAAGACAATTCATAATAGGACTACCAAAAGAGTTATCTTTAAGTGAAAATAAAAACCTGGTTGAAAGATATATAAAAGAAAATTTAACATCACAAGGAATGATAGTAGATTATGCAATTCATGATGAGAGTCAAGATAAAAATGGAAATATCCATTGTCATATAATGACCATAATGCGACCAATAAACGAAAAAGGAGAGTTCTTAGCCAAGTCAAAAAAAGAATATATCCTAGATGAAAAAGGAGAAAAGTATTAAACAAAAATGGAAAACCAAAGACAAGAAAAGTAGAACTAACAACCTGGAACGATACAGGCAATATAGAAAAATGGAGAGAAAATTTTTCAGATCTTTGTAACAAATATTTAGAAAGAGCAGGAGCAGAAAAAAGAGTAGACCATAGGAGTTTTAAAAGACAAAATTCAGATTATCTACCGACAATCCATTTAGGATCAGCAGCAAGTGCAATGGAAAGAAAGGGAATAGAAACTGACAAGGGAAACTATAATAGAGAAATAAGAAAATATAATCAACTTGTAAAAACAATAAAAGAAGAGATAAAAACATTAAAGGGTTGGATAGGAAATTTATTAGATAACTTATCTACTGCTTATGAAAAATTTAAGGATATAGAAAGAGATAAGGTAATAGACAACCCTAAACTTTTTAATCTAACAAATTATCTATTAACTTATTCAGAAATTCAAAAAGAAAAAAGTAAATATCTAAAAGGATATGCAAAAACTAATAAAGAAAAATATGACTTCAAAAAGCTAACAAGTGCATATAGTTATTTAAGAAAAAACAACATAGAAACCATAGGTCAGTTACAAACAAAAATAGAAACTTTAAAGTCTAATAGTTATAGGCTAAATAAAAAAGCAAAGACAATCCATAAAGAAATGGAAGATGTAGAAAAGAAAATTCTATACTATGAAATCTACAAAGCCAAAAAAGAAGTTTATGAAGAATATCAAAAGAAAAATATATTCACAAAAGAAGCATTTTATAACAAACATAAGAAAGATATAGACCAATATAAAGTAGTAAGTGGGAAATTAAAAAAACTCCTATCAGATAAGGAAAAACTAAGTCCTAAAAAGTGGAATGAAGAAAAAATTCTTTTAATGTCAAATCTTGAAGAAATAAATAAAGAAAAAGACAAGATAAAAGATGAATACCAGGAAATTAATCATATAAAATATTCAGTAGATTTTGTAAACAAAGAACTTGGTATAGATTTATCCATAGAAATAGATAAGCTAATAAAACAGGGAGAAAAACCAAGTGTAATAGCACAGATTAAAAAGTTCCAAGACCAAGTCAATAAAGATAATGAATACAGAGAAATGATGAAAAACAAGAAAATGGATCAAGAAAGATAAGACCTGGTAAAAATATCTTATCCAAGCTATAATATGACCAAACAACTAAAGTCAGATCTAGGAGGTAATAGAGATGAATAAAAGGCAAGAGCTAATAGATGAACTCATAAAAGCAAATGAAGATGGAACATACAAAACCTATAAAAGCACAGAAGAAATAAAAGCAATGAACAATGAAGAAATACAGATTATATATTCTAACATGAAAAACTATCTATCAGACAAAAGAACACACATAAACTATTAAAGGTGGAAAGGTAGTGTAAGCTATTTTTAAAAGTATAAAAGGTACAAAGACCTAAGAAATATATAAAAACATCAAAATAAAGTATTCCACCACCAAGAACAATAAAATAAAAACAAGCAAAGGGAAGTATAGAAAAATTAAAACCTATACTTCCCTTTTTTAATTCAAACAAAGGAGAGAAAAGCATGATAAACGAAGAAATAAGCAAGGAAGCAGGTCAAGCAGCACAAACCATAATATCATACACAATAAAGGCAACAAAAGAATCAATCAATTTAGAAAAAGAAATAAGAAAAAAGATGAATGAAACTTTAGAAAAAGCAAATGGAAACTTAAAAAGTCTTATGGGCGATGAAATGAAAATAAAAGACCTCTACAAGAAAGGACAACTAGAAAATATAAGCATAGATCAAATCGACCTCAAAGACTTAAAAAAAGAACTAAACAAACTTGGAGTAAGTTTCTCAGTAATGAAAAACAAAGAAAGCAAAAACTATGAAATATTCTTCCAAGCCAAAGACATAAAAGTAATGGAATATGCCTTTAAGCAAGTCATAGCCAAGGAAAATAAAAAAGAAAAAGAAAGTATCCTAAAACAAATAAAGAAATACAAAGACCTATCCAAAAACAAAGATAAGACAAAAGAAAAAGGAAAAAGGAAAGTAAAAGAAAAAGTAAAACCAAACAAAAAAGATATGACCAGAGAAATCTAAAGGGAGTAACGAAAAGTTACACCCTTAAATAACCATAATAACAAGACTTCCGAAAAACAGAAGTCCAGAATTCCGAAAATCGGAAATCAAGAATTTCGATTATCGAAAATCAAGAAAGGAGCAGATATGGCAACAAACAAAAGATACTATTGGATAAAATTAAAAGAAGAATTTTTCACAGACAAAAGGATAAAAAGGTTAAGGAGAATATCTGGAGGAGATACCTATACGATAATCTACCTAAAACTTCTACTACTAAGCCTAAAAGATGAGGGCAAACTCTATTATGACGGAGTAGAAAGTGATTTTATAAAAGAGTTAGCACTAACCATAGATGAAACAGACGATGATGTAATGGTAACAGTAAATTATTTAATCAATCAAGGCTTATTAGAAGTTGTAACAGAAAATGATGAATACTACCTAACTGAAATACCAAACTTAATCGGATCAGAAACAGCCTGGGCAGAGAAAAAAAGAAGATACAGACAAAATAAACAGAGGACATTGTCCTTAATGAGTCCAACCCATGTCCGACAAGAGATAGAGATAGAGAAAGATATAGAGATAGATAAAGAGAGAGAGGGAGAGATAGATAAAAAGTCCACCCCCATTTTTTATGGAGAATTCAAAAATGTAAGGTTAAGCAAAGAAGAATATAAAAATCTAAAAGAAAAATTAAACTCACACACAGATATAATGATAAATAAACTATCCAGATACATGGAAAGCAGTGGTAAGACCTATCAAAACCACTATGTGACAATCTTAAAATGGTATGAAGAAGATAAAGACAAACTAAGACAGAAAGGTTTAAATAAAAAAATGAATTATGATGTAGGAGAATCTTTATAGATAAAAAGAGGTGGAAAGGCACTATTAAAGACTTTAAGTTTAAAAAGGTATCAAAGTATGCCAGAGATAAAAAAATATAAATATGACACTTTAAAGGCGATTAGAAAATTAAAGAAATGCTAGAAGACTTTTAGATGACAGTTACCAAGAGGGTCTAATTTTCACTGCTACTTATGCAGTAGGAATTGGACCTTTTTATATAAGCAAATTCTATTTCAAAATTGGTTACCAAGAAAGACTTCTTTTCACTGTTAAGTATAAGAGGGTAATTTATAGAATTTTGTTACATCAAGATAAATATTTTCTGATGGTCAAATTTTAAAAAGATTAATAACTCTCGATAAATTTTGAACCTTAACAATTGAATAGACCAAGACAAGACGTTAATTATTTTTGGAGCGTAATAACCTATCCGTCAAGATCTTTCGGCTGAATAATTCGGCAAAAAAAGTTCTGCTAAGCAAAAAGAAAGTGAGCGATAAGTAAGAGTTTGAATATAGGGAGGGATACCCTATCCGCTATGAAGAAAATGAGGATAATGATACTTCTAAGGTTGAAGCCGGCTCATCCGGAATAGAGGCGGAGGTGAGATTCCTATGTTGCTAATCCAAAGCACTTGTCAATGTCAAAAAACTTAATTAAACAAATAATTATTAGATATAAAACTTTAGAGGAGGTATATATTGGACAATGACTGGAATGGATTGGCTGATTTAATAGCAAATCTGATTGCAAAATATGCTGGTGCTTTAGATTTAGATAATCTACCCGATCCAACGCCAGCAAAAAATCAAGAGATGAAAAATAGTTTTGACATGGCAAAAACACAAATTGAGACGGACTAATAAAAGTGTTATAATATACTTGAAATGATAGTCCAAACTTAAATTAAAAAAATTATATATGATATAGAAAAATTATATTGAGGTTAATACTATGTCAAAAGAAAAAATAAAAGTATACCTCTATACACGAGTATCTACGTCAATACAGATAGAGGGGTATTCGTTAGAGGCACAAAAATCACGAATGAAAGCTTTTGCTATTTACAACGATTATGAAATTGTTGGAGAGTATGAAGATGCCGGGAAGTCTGGCAAGTCTATTGAAGGTAGAATACAGTTCAATCGAATGATGGAAGATATAAAATCTGGAAAAGATGGAGTATCCTTTGTTCTTGTGTTTAAGTTATCAAGATTTGCAAGAAATGCCGCTGATGTTCTTTCTACACTTCAGATAATGCAGGATTATGGAGTTAATCTTATCTGCGTTGAAGATGGCATTGATTCATCTAAAGATGCTGGGAAACTAATGATTTCTGTTTTATCAGCTGTGGCTGAAATAGAAAGAGAAAACATCCGTATTCAAACAATGGAAGGTCGCATTCAAAAAGCAAGGGAAGGAAAATGGAATGGTGGTTTTGCTCCGTATGGATATAAACTTGAAGACGGCAAGCTGTTTATAAATGAGGAAGAGGCAGTTGCAATAAGAACGATTTTCGACCAGTATGTAAATACTACGATAGGAGCCAATGGGATATCTAAATACTTAGAGAATCATGGAATTAGAAAAATCCCAAGACAGAATGGTAAGAATCCTTTGTTTGATGCAGGTCTTATAAGAAAGATATTAAAGAATCCTGTATATAATGGGAAAATAGCATTTGGAAGAAGAACTTTAGAAAAAGTTCATGGTACAAGAAATGAATATAAGCAGGTTGAACAAGATGAATATCTAATATCTGAAGGGATACATGAAGCTATAGTTTCCGATGAAGTTTGGCAAGCTGCTCAGGTTAAGCTAAAATCTCAAGCAAAGAAATATGAGCATGTGAATAAAGGAAAAGATACACGCACACACTTGCTTTCTGGAATTGTAAAATGCCCGATATGTGGAGTGGGAATGTTTGGGAACAAGTGTATCAAGAAAAAGAAAGATGGCACAAAGTATAAAGATTTTTATTACTATGGTTATAAACATAGGCAGATGATAAGAGGTCATAAGTGTACATTCAGTAAGCAAATTAGAGAAGAATTGTTAGATGATGCTGTTGCAGAGGTGATTGTCAAGATAGTAAGTAATCCGAAATTTGCTTCTATGATGCAAGAAAAAATCAACATGAAGGTGGATACCTCTGAAATAGAAAAAGAAATAGATAATTACCAAAAGGAATTGAGAAAGAGTCATTCTACAAAGTTTAAGCTAATTGAGGAAATAGATAATTTAGATGTTGAAGATAAGCATTATAAGAGAAGGAAACAGGATTTAGATGATAGACTATATCGTATGTATGACAAAATAGATGAATTAGAATCATCACTAATTGATGCGAAAGCAAAGAAACAGACTATTGAAGCTGAAAAGCTTACAGGAGATAACATATATAAGGTTCTGATCTATTTTGATAAGCTCTATAAAGTCATGAATGATGTAGAGCGTAGGCAGTTAATTTCAGCTTTGATTTCTGAAATTCAAGTTTATGAAGAAAAACAATCTAACGGACAATGGCTAAAATCCATTACTTTTAAGCTACCAATTATAGAAGAAAATCTCAACATAGATTTGGACAATGATGAACAAGTTGAATGTGTAAGTTTATTAGAGAAACGTAGTTAATCCTCAAAAGGTTCCCCAAACTTTTTGAGTCCCACTGACGCATCACGCTGAGGCGGTATCACTGCTTGTACGAGTTGAAGCATCAGCGAAGTAAAAGTAGATGTTCAGCCAATGCGACGAGGTGAGACCGAAGGTCGATAAGGTGTGTTCTGGGTATAGGACTCGTAAAGTAAGTAGGAAATATGATGAGATGATACAGAGAGCCTGAATTGGTCAGGTGACGTGCTTATTTACATTAGCCTGATAATGAAAATGGAGAGATTATCGATGGTTATATTGGAATTGTACCAAAATGATTATTCTAAAGATTTAGTAGCATTTGATTCCATAGAAGATGGGAAAGCCTTTGTAGCTCAAATCCCGGGATACACTCTGGAAACAGAAGATGGTTTTGAAGTGGAGTATTTTAATCCTAAAAACATACCGGATTATATGGAAATTATTTTTAACGGAAATATTGTTCCTTTATCTAAATTTATGTTCGATCCTGAGGAAAATGTAAACATTATTTGGAAAGAGATTTCAAATTTATCCCTCAAAAATGATAGAGTGATCGAAGGATATTCAAAAATTGATGCATATGTCGTTAACAACCATGAAGTTAAAGCCTATGTCGAAACAAGAGAAACGAACTATCGTAAAGCAAAAGACTTCTTAGAAAGCCGCGGATATGAAATCGACAGAAGCTTTTTCGGAAGTGAAGACGGTGAAGCGATTCTTTACAGAAAAAAAGGGATCGAAGTTTGGCATTTCTTGTGTCACTTAGACCCAATGTTTGTAGAGATTGAAGATGTAGAAGGATATGTTAAAGAAGAAGTTGGAGAGATTCAATAGTCAACCAAAGTTCCTTGTGAGTATATACCTTTGCTAGTAAAAGAGTCAAAACGTTATAACGAAGGGGGGAAGAAAACCCTTGAGTGTAAGTCTTTTTCTTGTTTAGAGGGAAAGTATTAGAGTAGCCGCTCATAATTTATACTAGATTTGATAACTGATTTGAGACAGATTTTATTTCTATAAATATTGTGAAAATTTTTTAATACCAAAGATTTAAAGTTACTGTGTTAAAAATCCTCTCCACTTTTAAACTAATGTATTATAAAAGCCAGTTGACACAAGTGATATAGGAGTGATGAAATGGTTGTTTATATTAGACAAAGTAAATTACCAAGTGAGGTTTCAATTAATAAATACAATGCTCAAGTAGGTGCCTACTTACAAGGAGAAGAAGTTATTTTATATCAATCTTTTTCTGAAATAAAAGAGTTAACAAGTGAAGATATAGTTGTAGATTATATAATGGAGACTAGAGCATTACTAAAAATGATGGGCTTAAACGTTCCGGTTTATGACTATCCTATTGAGCTTAAAGAGTTTTATGGTCGAAAGATTTATGCTGGTATTTTAGGAGAGATTGTGAATATACCTGATAATTGGGGAAAATTTATTAAGCCTAAAGCTGGTTCAAAAGTCTTTACTGGAAGAGTTGTTAATGAAACCCATGATTTAATAGGTATTGGTCTACCTTTCGACTATCCTATATGGATTAGTGAGGTTGTAGAATTCATAGCTGAATGGCGTTGTTTTGTGTTAGATGGTCGCGTATTAGATGTTCGACCCTATACAGGTGATTATCATGCACAATTTGATGCAAGTGTAATTGATGAAGCGATATCATGTTGGAAAGATGCGCCAATAGCTTATGGACTAGATATCGGTGTTACTCGCGATGGCAGAACACTTGTTGTTGAAGTAAATGATGGTTATGCATTGGGAAATTATGGCCTATCTCCTTTAAAATCAATCAATTTTCATAGAGCTAGGTGGAAAGAAATGGTAAAACCCTATTTTGAAAAAAATGAAATTTTTAAAATCCAACAGGATGTTGTTTTCTAAAATAAATATGGTATATAACCAATATAAAAAGCATCAAAATGAACAAGGAGGAATCTGATGCTTGGAGCAATTATTGGAGATATTGTCGGTTCTGTTTACGAATGGAACAATATCAAAACAAAGGACTTTCCTTTATTTCGGAAGGACTGCTTTTTTACAGATGACACGGTTATGACCTGTGCTGTTGCAGAAGCAATTATGAATGGTGGACAAAAAGACGATTTCATTGACGCGATGAAGAAATATGGCAGAATGTATCCGAATGCTGATTACGGTGCTCGGTTTAATGCATGGCTAAACAGCGATAACCGTGAGCCTTATAATAGCTTTGGGAATGGATCAGCTATGCGTATTTCTCCATGTGCTTGGATCATGGACTGTGGTTTTTATGCGAAAACTGGTATGTGGCCATCATCTAGAGGACTTACGAGTCTTTCTGCAGAGGTAACTCATAATCATCCAGAAGGTGTCAAAGGCGCTATGGCTACAGCTGATGCTATCTTTCTATGTCGTTTTTACTTTGGTGGTTATTGTAGAGAGTACGAGCAATCAATTAACGACAATCCTACAGAGTGTAAAAGACGAATTAAGGATTATATAGAAAAAGAATACGATTACAATCTATCTCAAACTTTAGATGAAATCCGTCCTAACTATCGTTTTAACGAAACATGTCAGGAAACTGTCCCTCAAGCCATTATCGCCTTTCTTGAAAGTAGAGACTTCGAAGATGCGATAAGAAATGCCATCTCACTTGGTGGCGACAGTGATACTCTCGCAGCAATCACTTGTAGCATAGCAGAGGCAGCTTACGGTATTCCTGATTGGATCAAGGATAAGGCCTATTCTTACTTGGATGAACCCTTAAAGGATGTAGTTAGGCGATGGGAAAATAGAATAAAAGCGTATTAATCTCCAGTACGTCAGATTTCTCTTTTCTGTATTTTCATTGTATAATAGGATTACATTTACTTGCATACGACGAAATGTAAACATTTCTGTTTAAAATTAAGGATAAAATCAATGAAAAAAGCAATGGTAATTATCAACCCTACTTCTGGTGGCGAGAAGGCTTTGGATTACAAAGAAAAGCTGGAGAATAAAGCAAAAGAATACTTTGAATATGTTGAAACCAAAATTACCGAAAAAGCGCTGGATGCAACACATTTTGCTGAAGAAGCTTCTCGTGAGCAGTATGATGCAGTGGTTGTGTTTGGTGGAGATGGAACTGTCAATGAAGTCATTTCAGGTATTGATGAGAGAGACTACATTCCTAAGTTAGGGATTATCCCAGGCGGTACGGGTAACCTCATTACAAAACTTTTGGAAATCAATCAAGACATCGATGGCGCAATTGACGAACTGGATTTTGATTTAACCAATAAGATTGATATCGGTAAAGCAAATGACAACTATTTTGGTTATATCTTTAGTATCGGTTCTCTGCCTGAGGCGATTCACAATGTTGAAATAGAGGACAAAACAAAATTCGGTATTTTAACCTATGCTGTAAATACCATGAAGTCTGTCATGACAGATCAGGTCTTTAACATTAAGGTTGAGACAGAAAATGGAAATTATGTTGGTGAAGCTAGCCATGTTTTGGTCCTTTTGACAAATTACTTCGCTGATAAGAAAATCTTTGAAGAAAACAAGGACGGCTATGCCAACATTTTGATTCTGAAAGATGCCTCTATATTCTCCAAATTATCCGTCATTCCTGATTTATTAAAAGGGGATGTTGTCGCAAATGATAATATCGAGTATATCAAAGCGCGTAATATTAAAATCTCTTCAGATAGTGAATTGGAGTCAGATGTTGACGGAGATAAATCAGATAACCTACCTGTAGAAATCAAAGTCCTAGCTCAGCGAGTAGAAGTATTTTCAAAACCGAAAGAGGATTAGTATATAGAGAAAGCCTTTTTTAAGGCTTTTTGTATACTTTAAAAGATAGTTCCTTTAACAACGGACATTCCTTGCAAATAGTTTACAAAAATAGTATACTGGATTTATTGAGTTTGAAAACGTTTGCGTAAAATTTGAATGAATACTTTAGGAGACAAATTGATGGAATTGAGTGCTATTTACCATAGGCCTGAGTCGGAGTATGCCTATCTTTATAAGGATAAGAAACTCCATATTCGAATTCGAACTAAGAAAGGGGACATTGAAAGCATCAACTTGCACTATGGGGACCCTTTTATCTTTATGGAGGAGTTTTATCAGGATACAAAAGAAATGGTCAAGATAACTTCTGGTACCTTATTTGACCATTGGCAGGTTGAAGTGTCAGTTGACTTTGCACGTATCCAGTATCTCTTTGAGCTCAGAGATACAGAAGGTCAAAATATTTTGTATGGCGATAAAGGGTGTGTGGAAAATTCTCTAGAAAATCTTCATGCAATTGGGAATGGATTTAAGTTGCCTTATCTTCATGAGATTGATGCCTGCAAGGTTCCTGACTGGGTTTCAAATACGGTATGGTATCAGATATTTCCTGAAAGATTTGCCAATGGCAATGCTCTATTAAACCCAGAAGGGACTTTAGACTGGGATTCATCTGTCACACCTAAGAGCGATGATTTCTTTGGTGGTGATTTACAGGGGATTATTGATCATATGGATTACTTGCAAGACTTGGGTATTACTGGACTATATCTTTGTCCCATCTTTGAATCTACAAGCAATCACAAGTACAATACGACAGATTACTTTGAAATTGACCGTCATTTTGGAGACAAGGAGACCTTTCGGGAACTGGTGGATCAAGCGCATCATCGTGGCATGAAAGTCATGCTGGATGCGGTATTTAATCATATTGGTTCGCAATCTCTTCAATGGAAAAATGTCGTCAAAAATGGTGAACAGTCTGCTTATAAGGATTGGTTCCATATTCAACAATTCCCAGTGACAACTGAAAAGCTAGTTAATAAGAGAGACTTACCCTATCATGTTTTTGGTTTCGAGGACTATATGCCTAAGCTAAATACAGCCAATCCAGAGGTCAAGAATTATCTTTTAAAGGTTGCGACTTATTGGATTGAAGAGTTTAATATCGATGCTTGGCGTTTGGATGTGGCTAATGAGATTGACCATCAGTTCTGGAAGGATTTTCGTAAGGCAGTTTTAGCTAAAAATCCTGATCTTTATATCCTAGGAGAAGTCTGGCATACATCTCAGCATTGGCTAAATGGAGATGAGTTCCATGCCGTCATGAATTATCCTTTATCTGATAGTATCAAGGACTATTTCTTACGAGGAATTAAGAAGACAGACCAGTTCATCGATGAAATCAATTGAGAGTCTATGTATTACAAGCAGCAGATTTCAGAGGTCATGTTTAATCTCTTGGATTCACATGATACAGAGCGAATCCTGTGGACGGCCAATGAAGATGTTCAACTGGTTAAATCAGCCTTAGCCTTTTTCTTTTTACAAAAAGGAACACCGTGCATTTATTACGGAACCGAGCTAGCCTTGACTGGAGGACCAGATCCAGATTGTCGTCGTTGTATGCCTTGGGAACGTGTATCAAGTGACAATGATATGCTGAACTTTATGAAGAGGCTGATTAAGATTCGGAAATACGCGTCAGTAATCATTTCGCATGGCAAGTATAGCCTTCAAGAAATCAAATCTGATCTAGTAGCTCTGGAATGGAAATACGAAGGACGGATCCTCAAAGCAATATTCAACCAATCAACAGAAGATTATCTTTTAGAGAAAGAAGCAGTAGCACTAGCAAGCAATTGCCAAGAATTGGAGAATCAGCTTGTCATCTCTCCAGATGGATTTGTGATTTTCTAAAAACTAGTTGATGAAGATTATGGTACATTTCATATCTTATATAGTATAATAAGGATAGTTACTAAACTTGTAAAGGAGAACTTAAATGAATTGTAGAGGACATGAAACAAGACAAAGAATTGTTAGAGATTTTGAAGTTTAGCCTAAAGCACATATTAAGCTGTTAGCAAATCAACAAAAACATAGTGATGCAGGAGCAACTATTGAAGATGAATATTATGTATTTATCGCTGAGAGTAAAATTGATGGCAAGAAGGAAGTTATTCAGTGTTGCATGGGTGCGGCAAGGGATTTTTTAGAACTAATTAATCACAAAGGGCTACCTCTTTTTAATCCGCTTGTAGGTGATTCTCATGTAAATAATAGACAAGAATATGACAATACAGGGAGTGGAAATTTACAACCTGAAAAGTGGAATGAAACTGCAAAGCAGCTTTATAATGTTATAATGTGGTTGATTATTTTATGGAATGCTAAGCCGGATACACCTTTATTTAATTTTAAAGACGAAGTAATTAAGTATAAAACATATGAGCCTTTTGAAAGCAGTATAAAAAGAGTAAATACTACTATAAAGAATGGTAGTAAAGGGAAAACTCTGACTGAGATGATTAATGGCTACAGAGCGGATAACGATATTAGAGATGAAATTTGTAACTTTAATATTCTGAAAAATAAAATTCGTGATATGAAAGACCAACAAGGAAATACAATGGAATCTTACTTTTAGTTATTGTTGAATTTTGGGTATTCTATAAAATATCCTAATTGAGATTTAAATAGTAGACTATACAATATAGTTAAAATATCAGTAAAAACAACACTTTATTGAGGTATTGGATACGCTTTGCTAATAGCCTAATAATCACATGTGGAGTGTTGCTACAACGAAAAAGGTGATAATCCTTGATTTCAAGCTATTTTATAAGCATTTTGTCTTTGTAGATAAAGGCAATTTTGACAATAAAAATCCTAAAAGGTGAATCGTTATAGATGTATTTGTAGATATCGTTTGCGCATCGAAAAAATTAATACAAGAATAAATATTTATAGCTCTTTAGGTGACTTTTATAGAAGTAAAGTTTAGGATAGAAAAACAAGAAATAACGCACCATTTTTGGTGCGTTATGCTTTTTTATGCTATAATGGATTTATAAAAATAAAGGAGTTTGCTATGATTGGAAAGAACATAAAATCCTTACGTAAAACACATGACTTAACACAACCCGAATTTGCAAGGATTGTAGGTATTTCACGAAATAGTCTGAGTCGTTATGAAAATGGAACGAGTTCAGTCTCTACCGAATTAATAGACATCATTTGTCAGAAGTTTAATGTATCTTATGTCGATATCGTAGGAGAAGATAAAATGCTCAATCCTGTTGAAGATTATGAATTGACTTTGAAAATTGAAATTGTGAAAGAAAGAGGTGCTAATCTATTATCTCGACTCTATCGTTATCAAGATAGTCAGGGAATTAGTATTGATGATGAATCTAATCCTTGGATTTTAATGAGTGATGATCTATCTGACTTGATTCAGACAAATATCTATTTAGTAGAAAATTTTGATGAAATAGAGAGATATAGCGGCTATTTGGATGGAATTGAACGTATGTTAGAGATATCTGAAAAGCGGATGGTAGCTTAATGGAAATCCAAGATTATACTGATAGTGAATTCAAACATGCTTTAGCAAGGAATCTTCGTTCACTGACAAGAGGAAAAAAGTCCAGTAAACAACCTATAGCGATTTTGCTTGGAGGTCAAAGTGGTGCCGGTAAGACTACAATTCATCGTATTAAACAGAAAGAATTTCAAGGAAATATTGTTATCATAGATGGTGATAGTTTTCGTTCTCAGCATCCACACTATTTAGAACTGCAGCAAGAATATGGCAAAGACAGTGTAGAATACACCAAAGATTTTGCAGGGAAAATGGTAGAGTCTTTAGTAACCGAATTGAGTCATTTGGGATACAATCTTTTGATAGAGGGAACTTTACGAACTATTGATGTTCCAAAGAAAACAGCACAACTATTAAAAAATAAGGGGTATGAGGTACAATTAGCCTTAATTGCAACCAAGCCCGAATTGTCCTATCTGAGCACCCTTATCCGATACGAAGAACTGTATGCTATCAATCCAAATCAAGCACGCGCAACTCCAAAAGAACATCATGATTTCATTGTAAATCATCTAGTTGATAATACACGACAATTGGAAGAACTGGCTATCTTTGAAAGCATTCAAATTTACCAACGAGATAGAAGTTGTGTATATGATTCAAAAGAAAATACAACTTCAGCAGCAACCGTTCTTCAAGAGTTACTGTTTGGGGAGTGGAGTCAGGTAGAGAAGGAGATGTTGCAGGTGGGGGAAAAGAGACTTAATGAATTACTTGAAAAATAAACAATTGATATTTTTAGGAGAGTAGAAATGAGAGGGTTTAATAACAAGATAAAGTCTGTTTATCAAGAACTAACAAATTCCAAAGAGAAATTCGGTAGCTTTCACAAGACTTTAATTCATTTGCATACACCTGTTTCTTATGATTACAAGCTATTTTCTAATTGGACTGCAACGAAATATAGAAAAATTACTGAAGATGAACTATATGATATATTTTTTGAAAATAAGAAAATAAAAGTTGATAAGACAATTTTTTTAGTAATTTTGATAAGGTTGTTTTTTCTAGTTCAAAAGAATATATTAGTTTTCTTATGTTAGCAGAGGCAATCATAAAAAATGGAATAGAAATAGTTGTAGTAACTGATCATAATACTACCAAAGGTATTAAAAAGTTACAAATGGCAGTCTCAATCATAATGAAAAATTATCCGATTTATGATATACATCCTCATATTTTACATGGAGTAGAAATTAGTGCAGCAGATAAATTGCATATTGTATGTATATATGATTATGAACAAGAATCATGGGTTAATCAATGGTTAAGTGAAAATATTATAAGTGAGAAAGATGGAAGTTATCAACATTCACTGACTATAATGAAGGATTTCAATAATCAAAAAATAGTTAACTATATTGCTCATTTCAATAGTTATGACATTTTGAAAAAAGGTTCTCACTTATCAGGTGCATATAAACGAAAAATTTTTTCTAAAGAAAATACACGATTTTTGGAGTTTAATATTAACTCGAAAGAATCTTCGCAACAACTTGATATTCTCTATAAAGAAGTTGGTGTATTAAGTTTGGGACAAAAAGTTGTAGCCATGCTTGATTTTTTATTAGCATATAGTGACTATTCTAAAGACTTCAGACCATTGATTATTGATCAGCCTGAAGACAATCTAGACAATCGTTATATTTACAGGCATTTAGTTCAGCAGTTTAGAGATGTGAAAGCTCAACGTCAAATTATTTTAGCAACACATAATGCTACAATTGTAACAAATTCTATGACAGATCAAGTTGTTATTATGGAGTCAGATGGAGTTAACGGATGGATTGAATCACAGGGATATGTTAGTGAAAAATATATAAAAAATCATATCATCAATCAATTAGAGGGAGGAAAAGATTCCTTCAAGCATAAAATGTCTATATATGAGACGGCTTTATCAGAGTAGAGTCAGAAAAAGTAGGTTAGAAATTTAGCCTACTTTTTTCTTTGTTCGACAGGCATAGTGTACATCTGAGGTCCAAGTCCTCTGTGGATATTTGCTGCAGATGAAACCAATAGCGACTCCTAAGCCTGAATATCGTGAGGTAGGGGGGATAGGAAGGAATTAGCGAAATCAAGGTTCTACAAACAGAATCGTGACTTGAAGCCATATATAGCGGATGAGGAACTCTAAAATCCAAATAGGTGTCGTAACCTATATACGTAAATTACGAGAGTAAACTAGGAAAGATGTACGGCTTATTCCGTGAGCGTTTAGGACGTAGTACAACGAATCATGGGAGTCAGCTGAACACATAGTATTGAAGAAATTTCTGTAATGGAAATGGAGCGAAGAAGTGAACAATTAAATGAATACCTCTCTAATTAAATTTGTCAATTCTAATTCCTGGTATGAAAAGACAGTGACCTAAAAATGTAAACGATGGGAGCTGATCATAAATATAGGACGGTACATGCAGTGGTGTTAGAGATTAGTCCCTACTTGATTTGTGATAACTTCCCCAACTTTCTTCTGCTATACTTTTCTCAACTTTTAAAAATCCAACTAAGAATTTTACCTGGGAGTTTGGGGGCGTAGCCACCAAGTTATCTTATGGTTAGCTGTCAAAACTGGAAGGTTTTGGTTAGCTGGCGATATGATTTTTTGGGTATTGTGACCACAATGCCTGAGCTCGCAAAGACCGAACAAGGACTTTAAGAAATTTCCCGTATGACACACGGGGTCGGGGTTTACCCGAGAAAGGATGAAAGTGAGGAAAAGAGATGTCTGAACAGTACCGTGACATTCGAAAAGAGGTAAATCTAACCGCAGATGAGCTAAAACAGATTGAAAAAATGATGGAGGTTGATAATTATCGTCACTTTTCACCATTCGTCAGGGATAAAATTTTGATGACTGATGACAAACAGTTAGCTGCCAAAGAATGGTTTTCCCTTTGGCAGTCTCAAAAGTTTGAACAGATCAGTCGAGATGTGCATTTGGTTTTGATTATCGCAAGAGAGAATCACCAAGTGACTCAAGAACACGTGTCAATCTTATTGACCTGCGTTCAAGAATTGATTGCGGAAGTCAATCAAGTACAGTCACTCAGTCGTGGGTTTCGTGAAAAATACATGAGATAGGAGGCTACTATGGTTTATCGTTATCGTACCAATCTCAAAAAAGTATTTCTAACAGATTCAGAATTACACCAATTGAATGAACGGATTGCTAAGAGCAATTGTCAAAATTTTTCAGTCTATGCCAGAAAAGTTTTGCTTAATCCCAATATGTCATTTGTCACGATTAACACGGATACTTATGACCAGTTAGTTTTTGAATTGAGACGGATCGGAAATAACATTAATCAAATTGCGCGTGCTATCAATCAAAGCCGTCTGATTTCTCAGGAACAGTTACAAGAATTGAGTAAAGGAGTCGGAGAGTTGATCAAGGAAGTGGACAAAGAATTTCAAGTGGAAGTGAAAAGATTGAAGGAGTTTCATGGTAGTCACTAAGCATTTTGCGACACACGGAAAAAAATATCGTAGGCGTTTAATTAAGTATATCCTCAATCCTGATAAAACGGACAATTTGAAATTAGTATCTGATTTTGGTATGAGCAATTACTTAGACTTTCCTAGCTATGAAGAAATGGTAGAAATGTACAATGTCAACTTTACCAATAATGACAAGTTGTACGAATACAGAAATGACCGACAAGAAAAACACCAACAAAATATTCATGCCCATCACCTCATTCAATCATTTTCTCCTGAAGATAATCTGACACCTGAAGAAATTAACCGCATTGGTTATGAGACCATTATGGAATTAACAGGAGGCCGTTTTCGTTTCATCGTAGCGACTCATACAGACAAAGATCATATTCATAATCACATCTTAATCAACGCCATTGACTGTAATTCAGATAAAAAGTTGATATGGAATTATGCCTTGGAACGAAACCTTCGTATGATTTCAGACCGCATTTCTAAAATGGCTGGGGCGAAAATTATTGAAAAGCGTTTCTCTTACCGTGACTATCAAAAATATAGAGCGACTAGCCATAAGTTTGAACTAAAGCAACGTCTTTATTTTTTGATGCAGCAGTCAAAATCCTTTGATGATTTTTTAGAAAAAGCAGAGCAATTACATGTTCATATTGATTTTAGTCAGAAGCATAGTCGATTCATGATGACGGATCGGGCAATGACAAAACCAATTCGAGGACGTCAACTCAGTAAACGAGATTTATATGATGAAGATTTTTTTAGAATGCATTTTACCAAGCAAGAGATTGCAAGTCGTTTAGAATTTTTGTTGAACTGTGTCAATTCTTTAGAAGGGTTACTAACAAAATCAAAAGAATTGAATCTAACCATTGACTTAAAACAAAAAAATGTAATCTTTATACTTGAAGAAAATGGAAAGCAATTCAGTCTGAGTCATAAAAAAATAAGTGATGAGAAATTATATGATGTCAATTTTTTTCAAGATTATTTTAAAAATAAGGAAGTAGGTGTTTCAGAAGGAATAGAAAATCTACAGGCACAGTACCGTGCTTTTCAAGAAGAACGAGATAAGGAGAAGGTATCTACTGAAGAAATTGAGGAAGCCTTTGAGACATTTAAGGAAAAACGAGATGCCGTTCATGAATTTGAAGTAAAACTTACAGAACACCAAATTGAGAAGTTAGTTGATGAGGGGATTTATATCAAAGTGTCCTTTGGTATAAATCAGAGTGGTCTTATTTTCATTCCTAACTATCAACTGGATATTATGGAAGAAGAAAATCAGAAAAAATATAAAGTCTACATTCGTGAGACAACCTCATATTTTGTCTATAACAAAGAACATTCGGATAAGAATCAGTATATCAAAGGGAGAACCTTGATTAGGCAGCTAACCAACGATAGTCGAGTAATACCATACAGAAGACCGACTGTTGAAAGACTTCAAGAAAAGATTTCTGAGATTAGCCTCTTGATTGAGTTAACTGAGACAGATAAGAAATACCAAGACATTAAAGACAACTTGGTTTCCGAAATAGCAGAGCTAGATATAAAACTGACTCAAACAAATGAAAAAATTGCCACCTTAAATAAGATGGCGGAAGTACTTATCAATTCTAAGAGTGAAGGTTCGGGTAGCCAAAAACTAGCTAGGCATGAATTTTCTAAATTGAACATGACAGAATCAACAACTTTAGAACAAGTCAATGAAGAACTTTTGAAGTTACAACAGGAATTTGGTAATGTTCTTGATGAGTATGAGAAAACAATAAGAAAGCTTGGACAATTATTTAAGGTTTTTGATGAGTGTATCAATAAAGAAATTATGAATGAAATATAAATCAGACTGAAGACAAACTCAAATTTTTTTGGATATCTTTTCTGTTTATGGTTGCCAATATCGGTTTAACTTCTAAAACAAACATTAATAAAAATGCATTCAAAGACGATTTTACCTATTTTACGATTACGCTTCGACCCCAAATCATTAAAGTTGTCTATGCTCTATCATTGCATCACTGGACTTGTCAAGAGTTAAGATAATTCGGAGTCCACTGAAAAAGTCATCGTATGATGGTATACTAAAGATGAGGTGATGGTATGCTTGATAATCGATGTTAGTCCCTATTCTACTCTGTGTGATATTGTTGTTCCCAAAACTCATTTTTTACGACAGCTAATGGAACTCTGTGATTTTAGTTTTATTTATGACGAGCTGGAAAAGAATTATCAACCTGACTTCGGATGTCGTTCCTACTCTCTCCTTATCATGATGTTCAAGTATCTCTTATTAAAAGACATCTATAAGTTGTCCGATGTGGATGTGGTGGAGCGCTCCTTTTCTGGTATGACCTTCAAATACTTCCTTGGTCTAGCTCCTGTTATTGAACCGTCCTCATTGACTAAATTCCGAAAACTTCGGAACAAAGATGAACGATTACTTGATTTGCTCATCGCTAAATCTGTTCAGATTGCGATAGAGCTCGGTCTGATTAAAAGTAACATTCTCATTGTGGATGCGACTCATACCAAAGTTCATTACAATCACAAGAAACCTCAAGAAGTCCTCCGAGAACGCTCAAAAGCCTTGCGTAAAACGATTTATCAGTATTCGGAATATATCAAGGCAGAATTTCCTAGTAAGCCTCAGGAAGATACTCTAGTAGCTGAATTAAGATATACACAAGAAGTAATATCAGTCCTTGAGAAGCATGACGAATTGACTGGAATACCAGCTATCTCACAAAATTCAATTACCTTAAAGAAGCTGTAGAGGATGACTTAGAGCACTTGGAATCCTCTGTCAAAGAAGAAGCAAGAATTGGACATAAGTCAGCCGATAGTTCCTTTTACGGGTACAAAGAGCATTTTGCCATGACCGATGAACGGATTATTACTGCCTGTGTGGTGACATCGGGTGAAAAAAGTGATGGTCCTGTTTTAGAAGAACTCTATCACAAATCTAAGGATAATGGCGTGACGATTGAAGCTATTGTTGGAGATAGGGCCTACTCTGGGAAGGATAATATGCAATTTACCAAGAAAGAACGTGTGCATTGAGTCGCTAGGCCATATCCAACTATTTCAAAAGGCTTTCGTAGGAAGGAAGATGAGTTTTTCTATAACAAGGACGCAGGTCTCTTTGTTTGTCCAGAAGGGCATATGGCACTAAAGAAGGAAAAGACAGGAAGAAGGACGGCTCAGGAAACCCACTATTTTGACATCAAGCACTGTCAAATATGCCCTTCAAAAGTGGGCTGTTATAAAGAAGGGGCTAAGTCTAAGACTTATTTGATACCCCTTAAGAGCGATGAACATATTTTCCAGAAGAGGTTTCAGGAAGCGCCCTATTTTAAAGAAAAGGCCAAACATCGCTACAAGATAGAAGCCAAAAATGCGGAACTTGAAAACAGACATGGTCTTAATGTAGCTAGAGCACCAGGTCTTTTAAACATGGAGTTACAAGCCGCCACAACCATATTTGTGGTTAATATGAAGAGGATTATAACTCTAATAAACCAAAAATAAGGAAAAGCAAAGAGGAATCTATCCAAGCAGGAGATAGATCCCTCTTTTTTCATTTTAGTTGAACTGTAGAGCTTACTTTTTCAGTGGACTCGATGATTAGTGACTATTTTTTTCAAACTCTATTAGTTATTGGTACCCTAATGCCGAATGGAGATATTTAGGATTGTAATAGATTTCAATATATTTAAAGATTTCGTTCAATAGTTGCGAAATTGGCATCATTGACAAGTTCTCTTTTTATGTTTTGTAAAAGGATTCCATGGGTGCATTATCATATGGATTGCCTTTTCGACTCAGGCTAGACTTGCATCTTTTCTGTTTAAGGAGTTCTTGAAATCTAGCTCCAGTATATTGAGATCCTTGATCGGTATGGCCGACTAGTTCTTATTTGAGATTTTCTCTATGATAAGCTTGATTGAAAACATTCGTTACCAACTTATCTTGCATTCGATTTCCCATTGCCTAACCAACAATTTTTCTGCTATAAACATATATATAATGATAAATAAAGAGTACCTGCTTTTGTCGGAATATAAGTTAAATCCCCCAGCCAGATTTCATTTTTACCTTTTGTTTGAAAACACTGATTAATCAAATTGGGTCGTGTTAATGAGGAATGCCGACGGCTATAGTACTTGTATTTATAGCGGATTCCTTTAGCATAGAGACAAATCCCAAATTTCAAGTTGAAGTTAGCCACCCAAAAGAAATTCACTTGGCGACT
>ERZ1023510.21-NODE-21-length-53644-cov-114.801582_pt1 | contig 53644 bp, 40 predicted proteins | sample MGYA00380549_ERZ1023510 | MGnify/ENA primary metagenome ERZ1023510 (study PRJEB33173, sample SAMEA4830364) | metagenome | study: EMG produced TPA metagenomics assembly of the PRJEB25223 data set... | reverse complement strand
ATAAGGAACATCAATTTCTTGAGTACTTCCATCAGCAAACTTCCCATAATGTTTCTTATGTGCTTCAAGTATATAAAAAGGCGTAAAAATACGCCTATAGATAATGGGGTTGAAATAGGTTTATTGTTGATGAGATTGTAGATAATTCAATTTTTTACTTCCAATCGAATATTCAAAACCTCCACCTTTTCTGCCTGTAATTGTTCATCATAAAATTCAATATCTTCAGTATTTTCCCCTTGGCAACCTCGGCAGAAATATTCTTCCGCTCGATCAGGATTCAAAAATCGACAAGCACAAACAAAACAGTCGCCATCATCATTTATTGAGATAATATAGTAGATTGAAATAAGATGTAAACAAATCGATTAGGAAAGTTAAATTAGTTTCTAGAAATTTTTAGCAGATGTAGTGTACTATTCTAGTCTCAATTTACTATGGCTTCAAATATATCTTTCGAAAAAATATTTACAGATGTGTAATTTTGAAGCTTGCAAAAGTTAGTAAACTTGTAGATTTCGATTTGAAGTAACTTGTTTTCTTGCCCGATATTGTTTTTGAAATTGAATTTTTCCATAGTGACTCCTTAATTTTCTTCTACACGTCTGATGATAAAACTAATTCGCAAAAGAGTCAAGAGGATTTTTCGAAAAATAAATAGCGACCGAAATCGCTATTTTAAGGGTTATAGGTATTTGATGGCTTAGACTGCTGTGTGACTGTTTACCCACAGGCAATCTTTCTTCTATATTAGTAAAGGTCTAAATAATTATCAATTTCCCATTGTGAAACGAAGGTTGCATAACTTGCCCATTCGATTCGTTTGGCTTCAAGGAAGCTAGTGTAGATGTGATCTCCGAGAGCAGCTTTAACCACTTCATCTTCTGTCAAAGCTTTCAAAGCGTTGTGAAGAGTTGATGGAAGGTCTGTAATACCAGCTTCCTTGCGCTCTTCTGCTGTCATGATGTAGATATTTTCTTCGATAGGAGCTGGTGCTTCGATTTTATTTTCAATACCATACAAACCAACTTCCAAAAGAACAGCCATAGCAATGTAAGGGTTCGCCATTGGATCCACTGAACGCAACTCAAGACGAGTTCCCATACCACGTGAAGCAGGTACGCGCACAAGTGGCGAACGGTTACGACCAGCCCAAGCAATGTAAACAGGCGCTTCATAACCTGGAACCAAACGTTTGTATGAGTTAACTGTTGGGTTCATGATGGCAGTATAGTTGTAAGCATGCTTGATCAAACCGCCTAGGAAATGGTAAGCTGTTTCTGACAACTGCATTCCTTTTGGATCATTTGGATCAAAGAAGGCGTTATTTCCTTCTGCATCAAACAAGGACATATTACAGTGCATACCTGATCCAGCAATACCAAATTTTGGCTTCGCCATAAATGTTGCGTAAAGTCCGTGTTTGCGAGCAATGGTTTTAACAACAAGTTTAAAGATTTGAATCTTATCACAAGCACGGAGAACTTCATCGTACTTAAAGTCAATCTCATGCTGTCCAACCGCAACCTCGTGGTGACTCGCTTCTACTTCAAATCCCATTTTGGTCAAGACATTCACAATCTCACGACGTGTGTTGTCCGCAAGGTCAGTAGGTGCCAAATCAAAGTAGCCACCCTTGTCATTCACTTCAAGTGTTGGGTCCCCATTTTCATCCAACTTAAATAGGAAGAATTCTGGCTCTGGACCAAGGTTGAAGGATTTGAATCCAACTTCTTCCATGTGACGAAGAGCTCGTTTCAAATTACCACGAGGGTCACCCGCAAATGGTTCACCTTCTGTTGTATAAACATCACAGATCAGACCTGCAACACTTCCATTTTCATCTCCCCAAGGGAAGACTGTCCATGTATCCAAGTCCGGGTACAAGTACATATCCGACTCATTGATACGTACAAAACCTTCAATAGAAGATCCATCAAACATAACCTTGTTCGACAAGACCTTATCTAACTGTTCATCTGTAGCAGGAATTTCGACGTTTTTCATGGTTCCCAAAATATCTGAGAACATAAGACGAATAAAGGTAACATTTTTTTCCTTGACTTCACGACGAATATCTGCAGCTGTGATTGGCATAAGTTTTCTCCTTAATCTATGACTACTTGCGGTTGCCTAACCGCGACCAAAAGGTGACTGTACTGAAGCAAAACGCCCCTGTTGGAGGAGTTCATTGTGAAGTGCACGACGTACTTCAGTCTGACTAACCGCTTTCTTGGATTTCGCTTCACGTTCAGCATATTTTTTCTTAATGGCAGCGATATTATAACCTTCAGAGATATAATCTTTGATTTCAAGCAGACGATCCATATCATTCAAGGAATACATGCGACGATTTCCTTCGTTTCGATCGGGCTTGATCAACTCTTGATCTTCATAATAACGAATCTGACGCGCCGATAGATCGGTCAACTTCATAACACTGCCGATAGGAAAAACAGCCATATTTCGGCGAAATTCTTTTTCCTTCATTTACAATTTCCTTCTTTCTGTCTATTATAGTCTAAAAAAAGACAAACGTCAATTGATAATGTTATAAAATGTAACATTATTTTTCTTTTTTCTCTAAAAAGAGACGAATACGATCAATATCGTAATTTACAATAATTGCGACAAAAACTCCCATAAACGTTTCTGATACACGCACAAACACGTACGAAATTGTCTCACCACTTGGAATTGATAGGGTAATGATTAACATAGCTGCTACACCACCAATAACCCCTGCTTTGTTATTCATGGCTACATTTGTCATAATGGTTAACATGGTGCAGATTGGAACAACTACCAAGGTCACCCAAAAGGCTTCGTGGAAAAAGGTATTTAATAAGAAGAAGAGCAAGGCATAGAGTCCACCGATACTATTTCCTAGAATACGCGAAGTCCCAAAATGAACACTCTCATCAAAACTCTCCCTCAGGCTAAAAACGGCTGTCAAAGCACCAATTTGAAGACCTTTCCAGCCAAAAAAGCCAAAAATCAAGAGAACTAGAAAAACAGCAATACCTGTTTTAAAGGTTCGCATACCAAGTTTGAACTGGGATTTATCGAATTTATATTTTTTAAAATAACTCATAATCTCAACTTTCTATTTCCATTTTATCATAAATCGGTGATTTTTATGAGTAATAGTTGAGAGGAAGCGTTTTTATTTTAAGCAAAAGAAAAGAGGAACTTTCATCCCTCTCTTCTTTGATTTGTTTATAAAATCTTATTTTTCTGTCAAGGCTGCAAGTCCTGGAAGAACCTTACCTTCAAGAAGTTCCATTGATGCTCCACCACCCGTACTAATCCATGAGAACTTGTCTGCACGGCCAAGGTTAATCGCTGCGGCAGCTGAGTCACCACCACCGATGATTGATTTAACTCCTGGTTGTTTCACGATAGCGTCCATCACACCGATTGTACCAGCTTGGAAATCTGGGTTTTCAAATACACCCATAGGTCCGTTCCATACAACTGTTTTGGCACCAGTCAAAGCTTCGTCAAATTTGGCGATAGATTTTGGACCGATGTCAAGACCAAGGAAGCCTTCAGAAACTGCTTCACCTTCAGTGTCACGCACTTCAGTGTAACCAGCAAATGCGTTAGCTTCTTTTGAGTCAACTGGCAAGATCAATTTACCATTTGCTTTTTCAAGAAGAGCTTTCGCAACATCCAATTTGTCTTCTTCTACAAGTGAGTTACCGATTTCGATACCTTGTGCTTTGTAGAATGTGTAAGTCATCCCACCACCGATAAGGACTTTATCAGCTTTTTCAAGCAAGTTTTCGATAACACCGATCTTGTCTGAAACTTTTGAACCACCAAGGATAGCCACGAATGGACGTTCTGGAGTTTCAACTGCTTCTTGGATGTAGGCAATTTCGTTTTCAAGAAGGAAACCAGCAACTGCTTTTTCAACGTTTGCTGAGATACCAACGTTAGATGCGTGTGCACGGTGAGCTGTACCGAATGCATCGTTTACGAAGATACCATCTCCAAGTGATGCCCAGTATTTACCAAGTTCAGGATCGTTTTTAGATTCTTTCTTGCCGTCAACATCTTCGTAACGAGTGTTTTCAACCAAGAGAACTTGTCCATCTTCAAGAGCGTTGATTGCCGCTTCCAATTCAGCACCACGAGTGACACCTGGGAAAACAACATCTTGACCAAGTTTTGCTGCCAAGTCAGCTGCTACAGGAGCAAGTGATTTACCAGCTTTATCAGCTTCTTCTTTCACACGTCCAAGGTGAGAGAAAAGAATTGCACGTCCACCTTGTTCGATGATGTACTTAATAGTTGGAAGAGCTGCTGTGATACGGTTATCGTTAGTGATTACGCCATCTTTCAATGGTACGTTGAAGTCAACACGAACGAGGACTTTTTTACCTTTCAAGTCAACGTCTTTAACAGTAAGTTTTGCCATGTTACAAAAACTCCTTTATTTATTTTATTCGAAACTATTATATCACACTTTGGAAATATAAGGAAAGATTTCACAAGATTTTTCGATATTTAATCTTTATCTTTTCTTTTCCGTCTCAAGGTCAAGGCTAAACTAGCAAGACCAAGGCTGGCTAAGCCTGCTATTAGGGCTTCATTAGCATCAGCTGTTCCTGTATTTGGCAATTGTTTGCTTGCTTCTTCTGATTTAACTGCTGTATTTTGAGCTGGTTTTTCCTGTGTAGCTACTACTGCTGGTACTGTTTTTACTTTTGTTCCAATTTCAACAATTTCTGGAATCGCTTCTTGGATGACTTCTGTTGAACGAAGACGACGCTGACCGTTTTCATCAACTTCAAAGACATGTCTTAACAGTCCATCTCGTCCCTGTATGATGACTCGTTGTTCCCCAACTAGCATCTCAGTATTTTCATGCTCTTGACGATGAAAGGCAACCTTTTCCTCTTGAACTTCCAATTTAGGAGCCTTTTGTTGATCAGAAGCCGGTTGATAAGTAGGTTTTGGAAGGACTGTGTTTTGTGGTGCTGGTTTAGCAGGTTGTGGTTTTTCAGCAGATTCATAAACAAAGGCATAATGAGTAAAGTGTGGTGCTGTAAAGATAACATGACTATCCGTTTGTTCAAAAGCCAATTCTACTGCCTCTTTGCCTTCAGGTAAGAAAAATACTTTCTTAACTTTCTTATCTTTTTCAATTGGGATTTTCACAATAGAAGCGTAAGAGAGATCAACATCTTGACCTTTTTCATCCAAACCTTCTATTTCAAAGACATGAGCATCTTCTCCAGCAAAGTATTTCTTCTCTTCAGCACTTGCTTGAACACGCTCTACTTTCAAACCCTTGATGACAGTCTTCTCTTTATTTGAGAAGTGTACTTCAACACCTGTTTTACTATCAGAAAAGACTGCTGGCTTGTCTTCTTTCAATAAAGCAACCAGATCTTTTAGACTCTGTTTCGTTGTTGTAAGCTCTTCTGGACTCAAATCTACTTTTTCAACCAAGGCCTTGTTTTTCTCAAGAAGCGGAGCTAGGGCAGAACCTGAAGGATGGTTTGGTTTGGCAGCCAAGAGTTCTTGAACCTCACCTGTTAAGCGATCAAGCTCTGTCTTTTCTTCCGTAAATTTCTCTTGACCATTCAGAGCTTTATGAGCTTCTGTCAATTTATTAAGTCGGTCATTGACTTGATCTTGGGTGCTAGTTTCATGGTCTTTCAACACTTGTTCGGCCGCTTCAATTGCTTTCAAGAAGGCTTCTTTTACTTCTGGTGAAGCAAAGTTATAGACCACCTTGTTCTTAGCAGCTTCAACTTCTGCTAATTTTTGTTTGAGGTACTCATCGTTCAATGCTGCTTTTGGAGATACCAAAACATCAAAGTTGACTTCATGACCTTGGTAACGAAGCGTCAAGGTTTGACGACCAGTCTTTTGAGCATCGTAACCAGAAATTTCAACTCCCTCATCAGTAAAGGAATGTTCTTCCATGGTGTCATTGCTATAAGCCACTGCAAAGCGTCCTTCAGACAAGTCTAAGCTATCACCAACTAGGTAATCTTTTTTCGGTTCCTGACTTACTTCAATTCCCAAAATAGTTTTCGGACTTGCTTCATCTTGGCCAGTGACAGTCACTGACAAATTAGCATTTACTGGCTGTCCCAAATATTGGAGAGTAAGATTCTGTTCTCCCTTATGATGCGTATCAAAACCTGATACTGATACACCTGCGTGAGTTAGGCGAATGAGTTCGTCCTCAGTTCCTCCTTCATACTGAACTCGAAGAACACCACCTCTAAGGTCTAAATCCTCCCCTTCGGCGTAGCTTGTTTTCTTAGGTCCTGTTTCTAGGCTGACTGACTTGATTCTTCTGTCATCTTTTGGAACGGAAACTGCTAGGACATTACTAATTTCCTTGCCTGGCAACTGGGTACGATAATAAAGAAGACCAGATTGATTTGTCAAATCCAATGGTGCACTTGCTAGGTCTCCTCCAACTTCGCTCTTCAAGGTTGCGAGCGGAGTTTGAGAATTTGGATTATCATAAACGGTAATAGTTGCTCCAGCCGGTACATCTGCAAAGCCAACTTGTACCTTGTTATTGCCTAGAGAACGGGCTGCAGCCTTGGCCATCGGAATATTGACACTCTCAGTATCAAGCTTTTCATACATTTTCCAGTTATAGATACGAATAGCCTTCCATGGAGTTCCATTGTCAGAAGTGACAACATTCAAGCGCCAGTCCTGAGCAGTGATTGGTTTATCAAGAGTGATATCTGTCACGTGTGCTTTGTTACCACGGACTTCCTTAGCTAGCTTCCACTCACCATCTGCATCTTTATAATAAAGGTCAAAGTCTTTAGTGTTCATCAAGCCATCGTTAACAGACTCACCACCAGCTCCTGCATGATCCATGACCCATCTAACAACGGTACGTGGCTTGGTCAAACGAATATCCACACTACCACTCAACTGAGCTGAAGACCATTTATCTGACAAGCTAGTAATGGTACCGTTCAACATACCTTCAATACCTTCTCCACCTTCAGTCTTAGGGAAAGTACTATCAATAACTGTTGCACCTGGAACGATATTTTCAGCTAGTGGTTTTGGTAGGCTGGTATCTTTTACAGTCATACCCCAATCAAAGGTTGTGGTTGCAGCTTCTGAACGAACTCCATTTTTACCGACTGCTACAACCTTCAGTTCTTGAGTTGTACCCTGAGCACTTGCTGAGCGGCTAACTTTTGGTAGATAAATAGTTGTAGAAGATGAGCCAGTTAGTAATTTCCAGCTGTCTCCATCTTTTTCATAAACTTCATAGAAATCTGCATCCTTGTTGCCTTTAAATTGCACAACTGCTTCCGCTTCTTGGGCATTTTTAAGAGATTGTTTCACTACAGAAAAGCTTGTCGGCGATTGTGGCTCTTGGTGATTGTCCGAGATAGTTAATTGTCCTAGGTTGAACTGATAATCTTTTACAGCACCTTCATGCTCGAAAAATAGTTTGACTGCATAGATGGTTTTACCTGCTAGTGAGCTGAGATCAAATTCTTCATTTGTCCAGTTGTCAGAAAGGGTTAGCTCTTTCCATGCATCTGCATCATCGAATTTGTAGTCTGGAGTTGTAGAGAATGCCATATAAACTTTAGAACCTTTTCCTCCCTTGTGGGCAACACGAAGTTTGGTCTTCTCAGTTACTTCTAACTTAGTAGAATAAAGTCTCACATCCTGATCTGTCTTACCGGCTACATCACCAGAGAATTTAAGGGAATTTCCGCCATTATAGGCATCTGTAAAATCATATTCTGCACGAAGTTTTTCCCCTGTTGAAGTCTGCCACCAGCGCCATGTTGGAAGAACACCTGATACTGAACGATAATTCCACTCAGAATCCTTAGAAACCTTACCATCTACGAACCATTTTTTACCATGACCTGTATTAAAAGAAGTAGTAAAAGTATTACCTACCGCTGGCGTACGGTCCGCAACTAGGTTAGCAATACCATACCAATCTTTGTCACCTGGTTTTTGGTCAGTAGGGTCTCCTTGATAACCTGTAAAGAAGATATCTTCATTTTTATGATAATCTTCACCAGTTTTTCCTAAACTTGTAATGGTATCTGGGGCAAATAAACCAAGAGAAAGGCGCAATTTCCCATTTTCGTCTAAAATGTCATTCCACTTAACCTTTGTCTTGTAGGAACCACCCTGTTGCAATTCCAAACCTGCAAATACATCATAAGGATTACGACCAATCCAGTTGGCAGTTGCAATAGTGTAATCATTTTTAGCCTTATCCCAGTTAAAGTTAGCAAAGAAGTTATCTGCCGGAACCTTATCTCCTTCTGGTTGCATGAATTGGTAGTTGTATTCTCCCAAACCATCTTGATGGTAACGTCCATAGTTATAGGTCATGGCATCGTACCAAGAATACTTGATTGGATGGTTTACCTTAGCAGCATATTCCTTGCTATAGAGCATAAACTGGCGCATCTTTTCTCCAAGAGGTTTAACCAAATCTCCAGTTGTTTCTTGGTTGATGAAATAGCCATCATAGCCATAATACTTGGCCATGTCTACCAATTTACGGGCAATTGGGAAGCTACCATCTGCGTCTTGCTTCAAAGCTTCAGCAAATCTTTCTTGATCTGCAATACTATTAGACCAGTTGAAGAAGAGTGTACCGTATACAGGAACCCCGTTACGGTGACCTGCATCAATAACGTCAGGAGTTGGTACGAGACCTTCCCAGAAGACCATTGAATCTAGATATTGCCAATAGTCAAAAGCATAGGCCTTGAACTCTTCTCCACCAACAGAAGCATGGTCTTTGGCTTTAGAATTGGTGTTTGATAAGGCTTGAACTTTTGCTTCCTTGCTAGCTTTTTCATTGACTAAATGACCTGTCCGACGTGAAGCGAGGACAACAGATCCACGGTTAATAGCATCATCTTCACGAGCACCTGGTTCCCATTTTAACAATTCTTCCCAAGAATTAAATTTGATTTCCTTTGGTTTTAATGTTTTTTCTGTATTTTTAGGGACATCTGGCTGGACTTCTTTTTCAGTCTTATTAGCTTCGGCTGCTGGCTTAGACTCATCCCCTTGGTTAGTTGCTTCGGGCTTTGCTTCTGTTTCCTTGTCAGACTTAGGTTTTGCTTCTGCAGATGGTGTTTCTGCAACCACCTCACTTGCTTTTTCCTCTGGTTTAGCTGCGCTAGCTGCTTCTGCAGTTTCAGTAGTTGCAGCTTCATTGCTTGCTGGCGAAGCAGTTTCAGATGCTGTCGCTACTCCTTCTGCCTTTTCTAGCTTGTTTTCTCTAGCATGTTCCCCTTCATTCTGCTTATCAGCTTCATTGGTCGAATGCTCACTCTCTCCTGAAACAAGCTCTGTATTAGCTCCGCTATTTTCAGGAACTGCAGTTTCTTCAGCCAAGGCTGGACCAGCAAATAAAACAGCACCAATCATCAGCGAGCAGGCTCCTACTGATAACTTACGAATACTGTAACGACAACGTCTTTCAAAAAATGGATTCTTCATTTTCTCCTCCTAAAAGATTGATTTTGTTGTTTTCAAGAAAGCGCTTTATATTCTGTAGTTTTTTATCAAACTCTAGAACCATGATAATCACATTTTTATCCTAAAACATTTTTAGACAAAAAACAATAACTGTTTGCACAAATCTAAAATAAGGTTAAAAACTCTTAAAAATAATACACTTATCAATTATAATTTTCTTTTACAAACTTGACATTAACACTTGTTAGATTTACTTTTATCCTTTAAAATAGAATAGGAGATATTCCGCGATTATTTTTCGGAGGAAAAAGAAATGTCCATTAATTGGCAGGAAATTTTATTTCACTTTTTAGGTGGTCTGGGGCTATTCTTATATAGCATCAAGACCATGGGAGACGGTTTACAACAAGCTATTGGAGATCGCCTTCGTTTTTACATTGACAAATATACTAGTAATCCTTTCTTTGGAGTTCTGGTTGGTATTGGGATGACTGCTCTAATTCAGTCTAGTTCTGGTGTAACAGTTATCACAGTCGGCCTGGTCAGTGCCGGTCTCTTAACCTTACGTCAGGCTATCGGGATTGTCATGGGTGCTAATATTGGGACAACTGTCACATCCTTTCTCATCGGTTTTAAATTAGGTAACTATGCCCTACCTATGCTCTTTATCGGTGCCGTCTGTCTCTTTTTTACAAAAAATCGGACAGTCAATAATATCGGACGCATCCTCTTTGGTGTCGGTGGTATCTTTTTTGCCCTCAATCTCATGAGCGGCGCAATGGCTCCACTCAAGGATTTACAGGTCTTTAAGGACTATATGATTGAGCTAAGTAAGAATCCTGTTTTGGGTGTCTTTGTCGGTACCGGCTTGACCTTGCTAATTCAAGCTTCTTCGGCTACCATTGGGATTTTACAAAACCTCTACGCCGGCAATCTAATTGACCTACAGGGAGCTTTGCCAGTTCTATTTGGTGACAATATCGGGACAACCATTACAGCCATCATTGCCTCTTTAGGGGCTAATATTGCAGCTAAACGGGTAGCAGGAGCTCATGTTGCCTTCAACGTTATCGGAACAGTCGTCTGCGTTATTTTTCTAGTTCCTTTTACTGTCCTGATTCATTGGTTTGAAGCTACGCTAAATCTAGCACCGGAAATGACCATCGCCTTTGCTCACGGAACCTTTAATATTACCAACACCATTGTCCAATTTCCATTTATCGGAGCTCTGGCTTACTTTGTAACCAAGATTATTCCTGGAGAGGACGAGGTTGTCAAATACGAACCCTTATATCTTGATGAACATTTCATCAAACAGGCCCCATCTATCGCTCTAGGAAATGCTAAGAAAGAGCTCTTGCACTTAGGAAACTACGCTGCTAAAGCCTTTGACCTTTCCTATAAGTACATCATTGACTTGGATGAAAAAGTTGCTGAAAAAGGGCATAAAACCGAAGAAGCAATTAACACGTTATCTCATTGCCCTTTCAAGCGAAGCTCTCAGCCAAAAAGAAAGTGAAGTGCTTACCAATATCCTTGATTCCTCCCGTGATTTGGAACGGATTGGAGACCACACGGAGGCTCTACTCAATCTGACTGACTATCTTCAACGGAAAAATGTTGAATTTTCTGATGCCGCCTTGAAAGAATTAGAGGAAGTTTACCGCCAAACTAGTGACTTTATCAAAGATGCTCTGGATAGTGTGGAAAACAATGATATTGAAAAAGCACGCAGTCTTGTAGAACGTCATGAAGCAATCAATAAGATAGAACGTGTTCTCAGAAAAACCCACATCAAACGCCTCAACAAAGGCGAATGTTCAACACAAGCTGGGGTCAACTTTATCGACATCATCTCACACTACACTCGTGTATCAGACCACGCTATGAACCTTGCTGAAAAGGTTTTTGCAGAACAAATCTAAGAACCAAGAAGCTATCCATCATAATTGGATGGCTTTTTACTTTTTCCTAAGCAAGACTAGGCTGAATGAAACTGAAAGAGTATTCTGCAGATATATAGTATATTGAAACTAGAATAGTACACCTCTATTTCTAAAACATTGTTAGAAATCGATTTGACTGTCCTGATCGATTTGTCCTGTTATTATTTCATTTTACTATAGTGGATTAAATTAAAAAAGTATAATGTATTGAATCTATAACAGTACATCTTGACTGATAAAATATTTCTATAAATTAATTTGACTTTTCTGATAGAGATGTTCACATCTTATTTCAATTCACTATACAATCCAGTTCCTAAAACTTTGCTAAAAATTAATTTGACTTCCCGAATTAATTTGTTCAGATTTTATTTCATTTCAATATACTGATAAATCCATTCACTAGCACAGGGCAAGAGGGAGTCCCTATTGATTTCAACGGTAGCAGGTACATACAGAGGACTCCTACCTCAGATATACTGCAATATCATCGTGTGCAAAAAACCTCTGAGATTTTTCTCAAAGGTTCTGATTTTGCTAATTGCTGTTCTCAACCGCTGCAGTAACAAAGGCAGTGTAGAGTTCTTCTGGTCGGTTTGGACGGCTTGACAGTTCAGGGTGATACTGACAAGCTACAAAGAATTTATTTTCAGGAATTTCCACGATTTCTACCAAACGATTGTCTGGAGAAACTCCTGAAAAGACAAAGCCTGCTGCCTCAAACTGCTCACGGAAGGCGTTATTAAACTCATAACGGTGACGGTGACGGCGTTGCACCACTTCTTGATTGTGATAAGCAGCAGCAGCCTTAGAGCCACGTTTCAACTTAGACGGATAAAGTCCCAAACGAAGGGTTCCACCCATATCCTCAATATCAATCTGATCACGCATGATATCAATGATAGGGTATTTTGTTTCTGGTGCAAGCTCTGCAGAATTGGCACCTTCAAGACCTAAAACGTGACGAGCAAACTCGATACATGTCAACTGCATTCCCAAGCAGACTCCCAACATTGGAACATCATTTTCACGCGCATAGCGGATGGCTTGGATTTTCCCTTCTGTACCACGTTGACCAAAACCACCTGGTACGATGATCCCGTCCGCATCAGACAAGAGTTCTGCTACATTCTCTGCTGTCACATCATTGGCATTGACCCAATTGATTTTAACTTCTACATCATTGACATAGCCAGAGTGTTTCAAGGCTTCGACCACTGAGATATAGGCATCTTGCAACTCCACATACTTACCAACAAGGGAAATCTTAACTTGTTTCTTGAGGTTCATGACCTTGTCCACCATGGCTGACCATTCTGTCATATCCGCTGCTGGTGCGTCTAATTTCAAATGATCACAAACAATTTGGTCCATCCCTTGTGCCTGCAAGTTCAGTGGAATTTGGTAAAGGTGTTCAACATCCAACGATTCGATAACGGCTTCTGGTGCCACATCACAGAACTGGGCCAGTTTATTTTTAATTCCTTGACCAGCTGGCTCTTCTGTACGAATAACCAACATATTTGGTTGAATTCCCAAGCCACGCAATTCTTTGACAGAGTGTTGGGTTGGTTTGGTTTTCATTTCACCAGCAGCCTTGAGGTAAGGAAGCAAGGTTGTATGGATATACATGACATTATCCGCACCCACATCTGCCTTCATCTGACGAAGAGCCTCTAGGAATGGCAAGGACTCGATATCTCCTACTGTTCCACCAACCTCTGTGATAATGACATCAGAGTCGGTCGTTAGAGCGGCACGCTTGATTTTTTCTTTCAAAGCATCTGTGATATGAGGAATGACTTGAACAGTTGCCCCAAGGTATTCTCCACGGCGTTCTTTACGAAGAACTTCACTGTAAATTTTCCCAGTTGTCACGTTGGAATATTTGTTGAGATTGATATCGATGAAACGTTCATAGTGACCCAAGTCCAAATCTGTCTCAGCTCCGTCATCTGTCACAAAAACTTCCCCGTGCTGGTAAGGACTCATGGTTCCCGGATCAATATTGATATAAGGGTCAAACTTTTGAATGGTTACTTTGAGACCACGATTTTTCAAGAGACGGCCTAGACTCGCTGCCACAATCCCTTTCCCAATAGACGATACCACACCACCAGTTACAAAAATATATTTCGTAGACATAGATTCCTCTTTCTAAAATGCTCAAGGTCTTGTTAACTACGAGGGGTATAGAAAACAAGACCCTACTAATAAGAATAATCTGGGACGACTGCACCAGATTCACAACTAATACTCTTCGAAAATCTCTTCAAACCGCGTCAACGTCGCCTTGCCGTAGATATGTGTTCCTGACTTTGTCAGTCTTATCTACAACCTCAAAACAGTGTTTTGAGCAGCCTACGGCTAGTTTCCTAGCTTGCTCTTTGATTTTCATTGAGTATAAAATACAAGAAGATAACTTCTTGAAAAAACAAAAATAGCTCCCTAAGAACTAGGGAGCCCCGACCTCTAAAAGAGGTGCCCAAACAATATGATACCTAAAAATAGGATAATTGTCAATAGCTAACTCTTATTCCTCGCTGGTTTCAGCGTCGTCATCTGAAAACTCGTCGTCGTCTTCGTTGAGATCCACATCTTCTCCCAAGTCATCTGGAGCGATTTCGTTGATTTCTGCATCATAAGCTTCCACTTCATTTTTTTCATCATCTGGATTTTCATCATCGTATGAAAGAGCTGGATCTGCTTCGTATGCATCTTCGTCTTCTGGATCATCTGCATTGTAGTCAATGGCATCTGAATCACCATCCATAAAGGCATTGACACGTTTTTTCTTAGCTTTTGGTGCTACTTCATCGTCGTCATTTTCTTCAAGAGCGATGATTTCTTCGTCGATTTCGTCCACACCATACCATGAACGAAGACCCCATTTGTTGTCCCCAAGTGAGATGAAGCTACCGTCAAAGTTCAACTCTGTGTAGAACAGAGGCAAAGCTTCGCGGATATCGCTGTTTGATGTTCCAAGGTAGTTTTGAATTTCGTTTACAAGATCGCTAAAATGCATCTCATGATCGCGACCACGAAGTTCTAATATAGCACGCGCTACCTCAATCATAGATAGTTCACTTTTTTCTTGCCCAGCAAATACTTCTAATTCCAAAGCGTTTCTCCTCATTTATACTACTATCGTCAGAGCGAACAGACTCTGACCTCATTTTATCATTTACTCTTTATTTTACGATAATTTTGCGGAATAGTCAAAGGTTAAGGGGGAGAAAGTGGCAGGATTAGACTAATTCCAATATAAAACTCCTTCCTTTTTCTGTTGCTCCATTTTCCACAAATCCAAGCGACTTGAAACACCTCCTAGAAGCATGATTGTAGGTGTAGATTTCCTTGACTCTCAATTCTTTCCATCCTTTTACTCGAGCCAATTCAATCAAAGCACTTAGAATCTTTTTTCCAAGTCCTCGATGTTGGTAAGCGGAATTCCCAATCACAATGGGGAGATTATCCTGAGATAGTGTAATATCCCCAATTGGAAACCATTCTCCCTTCTCCTTGACTTCAATCCAAAAAAGCTCACCATGCCGATCCAAATAGGAATACATGGCTTCCAAGGTCGCTTGACTGTAAGGAAGCTTCACCCCATCTACGAGGTAAACCAAGTTCACATCCTGATACCAAGCAAAAGCTTCCTCACAATGATTGACCTTATAATAAGGAACAAAACACAATGCACTACCTTTTCAACAAAAGAGTTGCTGCTTGATTAAAACCATCACACCAGTTATACCATTTTGCTTCATACCCATCTTGAGCTAGGATACGATCTTCTAAATCAAAAACAGAGTAAATCTTTCTTTCCTCGCAAGCTTGCGCATAGAGATGATATAGTTCATCACCACCATCTCTATCCCACTCAGCAGAAATCGTATCCCGACCTGCCAATAAAGCCTGATAAGCCCTGTGATGCCCATCTGTAATCAGCAAACAATCTCCAAAGGCAAGAATACTGATTGGATCGACTTGGATTGTTTCTGCCGACTGGTAAAGCATCTGAATATCTTGCAACTTCTTTTCTGATAAATATAGTTGAGTCGGATGAAGATCTGCTATATTGACTTTCATTTCTTTCTCCTCAAGGGAATTCGATACTCACTTCTGTTTGCCTTTAAATCGCCATTGGAAGCGGAGCTTGTCATAGAAGGGAAACTCGATAAACAGGACTCCCAAGCCCACACAGAGACTGGCAAGGACGTCTGATGGGTAATGAACTCCCAGATAGACTCTTGATACCAGCACACTGACTAGGTAGAGGCCAAGGACGATTTGTACGATTTTTCTCCAGACTGGATTTTTAATTCGTTGACTGAGAATGACAATCAGAGTACCTACCATCAAAGTTACAGCTAGAGAATGCCCACTTGGGAAGGAAAATCCCTTCTCCTCCACCAGATGTAAAATAGCTGGTCGTGGGCGCTGGTAGATATTTTTAAAGGTCACGATTAAAAGACCTGCCAAAGCCAGATTTCCCAGCATGAAGAAACTTTCTATCTTCCATCGCTTACGATAAAAGACAAAAGCTGTAATGACAACCCAAGTGATAATCACTGGGATATCAATCAGACGTGTGAGGGCTCGAAAAAGAATAGTCAAATAATCTGGTAAGTCTCCTCGAATGGCAGTCTGAATCGATTGGTCAAAATTGACCAACATTTCAGGGTAAAATTTGACCATATAGCCAAGAATAACGAAAAGTAAAAGGGCAAAACTGCCCTTCATTAAAAATGTTTGTTTATCTTTCATAGTGTTTTAAGGTTGGTTTCAAAAGGACGTACAACAACCAGAATGAAACGGAAAAGATTACACCCTCAATCAAGTTAAAAGGTAATACCATGGTCATTAGGTAGTTGGAAAGTCCCAAAATTTTTCCAATATCAAAGTTAGCAAACTTAGCGTACAAAGGAACAGCATAAACATAGTTGAGAACCAACATGGCCAAGGTTAAACCAACAGTTCCAGCTAGAGAGCCTAGTAGGAAACGAAGGGTTGTCCGTTCCTTTTTCCAAATCAAAGCAAATACGATGACAAAAACTCCCAAAGCTACGATATTCATCGGCAAACCAATGTAAGTATTCACTCCTTGGCTGTTAAGAAGCAATTTCAATAGTGAGCGAAGCAAGAGCACTCCTAGAGCAGCAGGCAAATCCATGACCACCAGACCCACAAGGACTGGCAAGATACTAAATTCGATCTTGAGGAAAGATGCCGCTGGTAAAAGCGGAAAGTCAAAGTACATCAGCACAAATGAGATGGCTGATAAAATTGCAATGGTCGAAAGTCGACGTGTGTTTGTCATAACAGGTTCCTCCAATTTTCTATAAAATCAGAAGAAGTTGGAAAGGATTCCTCTATCTATTCTCACTTTTTATATCCCAAAAGTTCCCTCTTACTCTATTAAAGAAAAACAAAGCAAGTGGTTACAATCCGGCTATAAATCTATCAAAACAGACAAAGCTATTCTTTCGTCTTCTCCCATCCAGACTATACTGTCGGTTGTGGAATCTCACCACATCAGCTTGCGCTCGCGGACTTCTTTAAAGAGAAGGAAATAGAGATTTTTCTTTTAGACTAGGCGACAAGCTGTAGGCATAACTTCTGGTTAGGCAAAGCTTGTCAACAAAGTATAAAAGGAAAAGATCATTTCCTAGTTAAAGTCACCGCCGGTCGGGAATCACACCCTGCCCTGAAGACTCTTTTATCATAACAAAAAACGCTTGCAAGCGCAAGCATTTTGTTCATTTTCATTTTTTATTTCAATTTATCCACTTCATAGGTATGGACGAGTTCAAGACCTGCAAAGTTCTGCTGGCGAAGAGCCTCATAGACAATCATGCAGACGGTATTAGACACATTGAGACTGCGGACATGTTCATCATTCATGGGAATACGAAGAGCCTTCTCAGGATGTTCTCGCATAAAATCTTCAGGTAAGCCCTTGTCTTCACGTCCAAAGAGAAAATAATGGTCCTCGTCAGTCGATAAATCCACCTCAGAATAGACTTTTTCCGCGAATTTCGAAATCAGATAGAGTTTTCCCTTCATCTGAGACATGAAATCTTCTAAACTCTCGTAAAAATAAATCTCTAGCTTATCCCAGTAATCCAATCCAGCCCGCTTCATCTTGCGGTCATCAATAGGAAAGCCCATAGGCTTGATGATGTGGAGGGGAGAATTGGTCGCAGCGCAAGTACGCGCGATATTGCCTGTATTTTGTGGAATTTGAGGTTCAAATAATACAATGTGATTTGTCATGACTTGCTTCCTTTCACCATTGCAAAAAAATAGCCACACTGCCCGGAGTCAAGCTCAGCAAACAGCGTGGTTAAGGCATCGTTAACTTACCTCACAACAGGTTTGAAGTAAATCAGCGAAACTACTTTCTTAGTATAACACTTTCAGAATCATTGTCAATAGAAATGACTTGATTTTTTCAATTTTTTCAAGCTATTTCCAAGGGTTGTAAAATCGTCCCTGATTCTGCAAGATAAGTAGTAAACTAGCTACTAAAAACAAGGTTGCCAAGAGCAAGGTAATATAGTCTCCTTTTTTCAAGGTCTGATAACTATACCATGTGCGTTTTTTCTCTTTCCCAAAGCGGCGAAGCTCCATGGCAGTCGCAATGGTATCAATGCGTTCTAGCGAGCTAAAAATCAAGGGCGTAATAATGAGCAGATTGCCTTTGATTCGTTGCATAAGAGAAGCTTTCTTGGATAATTCCATCCCACGCGCTTCCTGAGACATCTTGATGGTAAAGAATTCTTCCTGCAAATCTGGAATATAGCGCAAGGTTAGACTGACAGAATAGGCAATCTTGTAAGGCACACCAATTTGATTTAAACTGGAAGCAAACTGACTAGGGTGGGTTGTCATCAAAAAGATAATAGCCAGAGGAATAGTGCAAAGGTACTTAATAGCCAAATTTAGCAGATAAAAGAGCTCTTGACTGGTCAGAGTGTAGGCACCGATTCCCTGCCAAATCACACTTCTCTCTCCGTAAAGTCCAACCCCATACTCGGGAGAAAAGAGATAGACCATCAAAACGTTTAAAACGGCAAATACCGTCGCAAAAACAGCTACAAAGGAAACATCTTTAAAATGGATTTCTGACAAATAGAGGAGAAAGACCGAAAAGATGGCAATCAGAACAAGCAGTCTGGTATCATAGCTAATCATGGCCGCCAATGATACCAGAATGAAAAAGAGGAGTTTCCCAGCGCCTGACAAGCGATGAATCACAGTATCTCTATGCTGGTAACCGATTAATTTAGCTTGCATCCTTCTCTCCTTTCTTTGTAAAATGCCGTTAAAGCAAGTGGATCCACGTCGAGTTTCTTAGCCAAGTTGAAGATAGAAGTCTCTTTTAGGTTGGCTTTTACTAACAGCTCAGGATTGCTCAACAGACTAGCTGGATCAGTATCAGCAATCAATTCCCCATCCACCATGACAAGGGCTCGATCTGAATAATCCAGCATCAATTGCATATCATGGGTAATCATGACAATGGTATGCCCTTGTTGATGCAGTTCTTCGAGAAATTCCATAATCTCAGTATAGTTCTTCTGGTCTTGACCCGCAGTCGGTTCATCTAGGAGGATAATTTCAGCGCCTAAGACCAAAATTGAGGCAATAGTCACACGTTTTTTCTGACCAAATGACAGGGCAGAAATGGGCCAATTACGGAATTCATAGAGACCACAGATTTTCAAGGTTTCATAGACTCTCGTTTCAATTTCCTGCTCGTCCACACCTCGCAAACGGAGTCCCAGAGCCACCTCATCAAAAATCATATTGGTTGAAATCATTTGATTAGGATTTTGTAGCACATAGCCTACTCGTTCCGCCCGCTCTGCAACAGAATCGCCTTTTATATCCTGTTTTTCCCAAAGATAGCGTCCTTCCGTCTGAATAAAGCTACTTATAGCCTTGGCTAGAGTTGATTTCCCTGCTCCATTTTTTCCGACAATAGCAATCTTTTCACCCTTTTTAATATCTAAATGTAGGGATTTTAAAATCGGTCTATCATCATAAGAGAAAGACACGTCCTCTAATTTAAAGAGTGACTGCAATTCTGGAGTTTCTTTTGCCAGTTCATTCTGCAGCTGAACCTGACCTTTTGAGATAGACATGTTATCCAGATTCGCTAACTGTTCTTCCTTGACTAAGTCCACACCTAATTGACGGAGAGTCGTTAGATAAAGGGGTTCTCGAATTCCATTTTGAGTCAATAAATCAGTTGCAAGCAACTGGTCAGGGCTCCCATTAAAAAGGATACGACCATCGTTTATCAAGACAATCCGATCCACAGGGCGATGCAGAACATCCTCCAAACGGTGCTCGATAATAAGAGTCGTCGTCCCCTCTTCCTTATGAATCTGGTCAATCAATTCGATAATATCCTGACCTGACTTGGGATCTAGATTGGCGAGTGGCTCATCAAACAAGAGAATCGGACTTTCATCAATCAAGACACCAGCCAGACTGACTCGCTGCTTTTGTCCACCTGACAAATCCTGAGGACGCTGATCCAGTAAAGGAAGAAGGTCCAGCTTTTCAGCCCATTTATAAACACGACCTTTCATCTCATCTAGGGCTGTCACATCATTTTCCAGAGCAAACGCCAAATCTTCTGCCACAGACAAGCCAATAAACTGCCCATCTGTATCCTGCAAAACTGTGCTAACCAGATGAGACTTATCATAGATGCTCATATCAAAGGCTACTTGACCCTTTATCAAAAATTCTCCATATGTCTGACCCTTGTAAATATTGGGAATAATCCCATTCAAACACTGACCCAAGGTAGATTTACCTGACCCAGATGGTCCAACAATTAAGACTTTCTCTCCCTTGTAAATGGTCAAGTCTATCCCTTGCAAGGTCGGTTCTTGTTGTGTTTCATACCGGAAAGAGAAATCCTTCCACTCAATTATAGCTTCTTTCATCTTACTCTCTTCATTCGCTTCTTAGACTTCTATTTTATCATAAATCAAGCCCTTCTTGCAGTCTCTTCTCTTAAAATCTTAGCGCCAAAAAGATTCCTATCCTAGCTTACTTGCCTAACTAATCTATAAACATCGAAAAAGACTAGTTGCCCAGCCTTCCCCATCATTTTATACTCTTCGAAAATCTCTTCAAACCACGTCAGCTTCGCCTTGCCGTAGGTATGGTTACTGACTTCGTCAGTTTCATCTACAACCTCAAAACCATGTTTTGAGCTGACTTCGTCAGTTCTATCCACAATTTCAAAATACTGTTTTGAGCAACCTGCGGCTAACTTCCTAGTTTGCTCTTTGATTTTCATTGAGTATTAGTCCTTTTTCAAACTTCCTGCACGAGTTTGGGTTCCTGCATAAGCAAGTAAGAGAAGAGTTCCTGCAATAGCTACAGATACACCATTGGCAATTCCCGCAACAATCCCTTGTGCAAATACTTTTTCTGCCGCTTCTTGATAAATCACAACATCTCCAAGTGGTGCCAAGACACCCCAAACAAGGGCATTTGCAAGTAGTTGAATGAGGTTAAAAATAAGAATATCTTTCCAGTCAAAAACACCATTGATCACGCGAACGTACTTTCTAAAAAGTCCCACAACTAAACCAAAGAGTCCGCTAGCGATAATCCAAGTCCACCATAGACCATAACCAGCAAGAGAGTCCTTGATTGCATGACCAATCAACCCGACAAGCAAACCGATAATCGGTCCAAAAATAATAGAAAGTAGCGCTTGTACCGCATACTGAAGCTGGATGCTTGTATTTGGAACAGGGGTTGGAATGTTGATCATCCCGATGACGACAAAGAGGGCAGCGCCAATTCCGACAGCAACAACTTGTTTAATTGTAAATTTAATTTCCATACTATTCTCCTATTTTATCCTTCTATTTTCTTTATTTCAATGGTCCAAGATGAACCGACACCTACATTATAGGCCTTGGCAAAGGAACCTTGGTTGATAGCCAAACCTAAACGATAGAGAGAGTTGATGTAAAGGATGGATTGCCCAATTCTCACATCTGCAAATGATTTGCCATAGACAACCTGATTTTGATAGACCAGCATATCAGCATGATAGATGGTCACTTCAAAACGATCACCAAATTCTGGTTCCAGCTTGTAAAATTCTTCCCGTGTGATAGAGGTCCAAAGCGAACCGAAACGCACATCCAGAATATCAATGGCTCCCTTCACCAGATGATCTTCTATGATGGTCGCTACGACTGGAAGCTCTACAATCTGTTCCACACTGAGCTCTGGCCCTACTTCCTCAAAAGTAATGTGACCACTGGCCAGTTTAGCACCAGTATAGGCATAGACATCACGACCGTGGAAGGTATAAGAATGCTCTGTGTTTTGACGCCTATTGGCCACCTCAGAAATCTCACGAATGGCTACAATGCCAACGTGTTTCTTGATAAAGGAAAGCGTCCCATTATCTGGCGTGACAATGTATTGATTTTTTGCAGTCTTGGCAACTACACTCTTACGTTTCGAACCGACACCTGGATCGACAACCGATACAAACGTCGTTCCCTCAGGCCAGTAATCCACCGTCTGAAAGAGACGATAGCTCCCCTCAAAAATATTATAAGGCGTGATATCGTGCGTCAAGTGATGGATTTTTAAGGTTGGAGACTCTTCTAAAGCCACTCCAATCATAGCCGATACCGCACCATCAACCAGACCAAAGTCTGATTGTAATACCAGTAAATTATTATTCATTTTATCTCCTTGTATATCCTTTATCATACCATATTTCAGAGAAAGTCGCTAATAGCTATTTCAATTGGTTAGGGTATAGTTTTACCTTATAGCGAATTTTCACTAAAAGCTCTTGTTATTAGCTAGTAGGTGCATTTTTTCTTGAAAAAGGGTATGATAGTTACATCATGAAAAAGTAGGTTTTATTATGAAAATTATCCTTGTCGGAGGGGGAAAAGTTGGTTTTGCCCTCTGTCGCTCCTTGGTTGCAGAAAAGCATGATGTTTTGCTGATTGAGCAAGACGAAGCTGTTCTCAATCATATTGTCAGTCGCTTTGATATCATTGGTATCCTTGGTAACGGGGCCGATTTTGCCATTCTTGAGCAAGCCAGCGTCCAAGATTGTGATATCTTTATCGCCCTGACTGAGCACGATGAAGTCAACATGATTGCAGCAGTTCTAGCCAAGAAAATGGGAGCTAAAGAAACTATCGTTCGGGTGCGGAACCCTGAATATTCTAACTCTTATTTCAAGGAAAAGAATATTCTCGGTTTTTCTCTTATCGTTAATCCTGAGCTCTTGGCTGCCCGCGCTATCGCGAATATCATTGACTTCCCCAACGCCCTGTCTGTCGAACGCTTTGCTGGTGGACGCGTTAGCCTCATGGAATTTGTCGTCAAGTCCACCAGCGGTCTTTGCCAAATGCCCATTTCTGATTTTCGTAAAAAATTTGGTAATGTCATTGTCTGTGCGATAGAGAGGGATCATCAAATTATCATTCCAAGCGGTGACATGACTGTACAGGATAAAGATAGAATCTTTGTCACTGGTAACCGTGTCGATATGATACTCTTCCATAATTATTTTAAATCACGCGCCGTGAAGAGCCTTCTCATCGTTGGGGCAGGTAGAATTGCCTATTATCTACTTGGTATTCTCAAAGATAGTCGTATCGATACAAAAGTCATTGAAATCAATCCTGAAATCGCCAGCTTCTTTAGCGAGAAATTCCCAAATCTCTACATCGTTCAAGGAGATGGAACCGCAAAAGATATCCTGCTGGAAGAAAGTGCTCAACACTATGATGCCGTTGCGACTCTAACAGGAGTCGATGAGGAAAATCTGATTACATCTATGTTCCTTGACAGGGTAGGTGTACAGAAAAATATTACTAAGGTCAATCGTACCAGTCTCCTCGAGATTATCAATGCGCCTGATTTTTCAAGTATCATCACACCTAAAAGCATCGCTGTAGATACGATTATGCACTTTATTCGTGGTCGAGTTAATGCCCAGTATTCAGACCTTCAAGCCATGCACCATCTAGCCAATGGCCAAATCGAAACCCTGCAATTCCATATCAAGGAAGCCAATAAAATGACTGCCAAACCTCTTTCTCAACTGAAATTGAAAAAAGAGGTTCTTATTGCAGCCATTATTCGAAAGGGCAAGACTATTTTCCCAACTGGGGAGGATATGTTGGAAGTTGGAGACAAGCTCCTAGTAACAACCTTGTTGCCAAACATCACCAAGATTTATGACTTGATTGCGAGGTAAGAAATGAATAAAAGTATGATTCGTTACCTCCTTTCAAAGTTACTTTTGATTGAAGCTGTTCTCCTCTTGGTTCCTGTGGCTATCGCTGTCTATTACCGTGAATCGAGCCAAGTCTTTACAGCCCTCTTTTCGACCATAGGGATTCTCGTATTGTTAGGCGGTTCAGGGAGTTTACAGAAGCCAAAAAATCAACGGATTTATGCCAAGGAGGGAGTCTTGATCGTTGCCCTCTGTTGGATCCTTTGGTCTTTCTTTGGTGGTCTCCCCTTTGTCTTTTCTGGGCAAATCCCCAGCCTTATTGATGCCTTTTTTGAAATTAGTTCTGGGTTTACAACTACTGGAGCAAGTATTTTGAACGACGTTTCGGTTCTCAGCCGTTCCCTCCTCTTCTGGCGAAGTTTTACCCACTTGATTGGAGGGATGGGAGTGCTTGTTTTTGCACTTGCTATTATGGACAATGCCAAAAATAGCCACCTAGAGGTGATGAAGGCTGAGGTTCCAGGTCCTGTTTTTGGCAAGGTTGTATCCAAACTAAAAAACACTGCCCAGATTCTCTATCTCCTTTATCTAGCTCTCTTCTCCCTCTTTGTCATCATCTATTATCTAGCTGGTATACCTCTCTACGATAGTTTTGTCATTGCTATGGGGACAGCGGGAACTGGAGGCTTTACCGTCTATAACGACGGAATTGCCCACTATGGCAGCTCACTGATTACCTATCTGGTCAGTATCGGAGTTCTGGTTTTTGGGGTAAATTTCAACCTCTACTACTACCTCATGCTCCGTCGCATCAAGGCCTTCTTTGGTGACGAAGAACTTCGGGCTTACTTGGTCATTGTACTGGTTTCTACAGGCTTGATTAGCCTCAACACCCTCTACCTCTACCCAGGGTTTTCAAAGAGCTTTGAAATGACCTTCTTCCAGGTTTCCAACATCATTACAACAACTGGTTTTGGATATGGAGATATTACCAACTGGCCCCTCTTCTCCCAGTTTATCCTCCTTTTCCTCATGGCAATCGGTGGCTCTGCTGGATCAACTGCAGGTGGACTCAAGATTATTCGAGGCCTCATCCTTTCAAAAATTGCCAAAAACCAAATTTTGTCAATCCTATCGCCCCACCGTGTTTTGACCCTCCATGTGAATCAAACGGTGATTGATAAAGATACCCAGCATAAGATTCTCAAGTACTTTGTCATCTATGCTATGATTTTGCTAGCGCTTATCTTTATTGTCAGCCTAGATAGCAATGATTTTCTGGTCGTGACCAGCGCTGTCTTTAGCTGTTTCAATAATATCGGGCCTATTCTAGGAACCACTTCTAGTTTCTCAATCTTTAGTCCCATCTCAAAAATTCTCCTATCCTTTGCAATGATTGCAGGGCGCTTGGAGATTTACCCAATCCTCCTTCTCTTTATGAAGAGAACTTGGTCTAAGAGATAAAATACAAAATCCCTCTTTTTACAATTGTGAAAGAGGGATTCTTATATTAAAAAAGGGGGAACGTTTTTAAATCCAAGCCTATCTGTAAGCAAAATCCTTACTCAAATAAAAGATGGAAAAACTTACTACACAGCTTGGTAATGCTCCAATACAAATTGTAAGGATTTACTTGGACTCTTTGTTAAATGAATATATTCCATTCCTCTGGTAGCAACTATCTGAATACCTAATCTTTCTGCATCCACCTTCATCTCTCTATAATAACTCCGAACTTGTGGAGCCAGAATAATTAAATCATAAACACCCATAATATCATAATGAGCTCCGTACGCTCCTGAATTCGCAATCACTCTAACTTCTGCTAATTGAGCGCCCTCGTTAATTGCATTGGCTAATTGCGCACTTGTTCCAGACCCTGCACAAAGAACCAGTACTTTCAACTCCTTACTTTTTATTTCATCTAACTCACCAGGCATTATTTCACTTGTCTCCTCCTCTAAAATAATATCATTTGAGCTTGCAACATATTCTTTCATCAGTAACTGTCTATCATACGCTCTACAGAATGGCAAATAAATCAATATGTCGACAACTAAAATCAAAGATAAAAATACAAAGGAGATAGATTGAAAATTCGTTCCAATTAACAATCCCAAGGGACCAGGAAAGGCCCAAGGTAACTGGATATAAAATCCATTCATTCCAAAGAAATCAATAAAGACCTTTCCTAGAAATACATTCACTGGTGGAGTCATCAAAAAAGGTACAAAAAGATAGGGATTCAAAATAACTGGCATACCAAATAGAAGAGGTTCATTCACCGCAAATAAAACAGGAGTAATTGTAGCTTTACCTACCGATTTTAATTGTTTAGACCGCATAAAGAAAATCAAAATAAATGGTACAACAAAGGTAGCCCCCGTTCCTCCGATAGCAGCGATATAATTTCCGAAATTAGGCGTTAAAGAATGATAAGGAAACTGCCCATTTGCAAGAAGTTGAGCATTCTCTTCCATATTGCTCAGTTGTAAAGCTGTAACAGCAGGTAAGACAATAGATGGTCCATGAATTCCAACAAACCAAAGCAAAGCGCACATAAACCAAATCAACATCATAGCAGGATATGATTCTGCCCCCTTAAAAATAGGAGTCAATAGTTGTTGAAATACTTGGGCAAAAGGAACATCTAAACTAAACCGAGATACAATATCTAACAAACCACTAATAAGTAAAACAAAAGAAAAAGGAAAAATATCTCTAAAAGCTTGTGATATAGCCCCAGGAACTTCCTTAGGTAAATGAATAGTAATGTCTCGCTTAATACAGAATCGGTAAACATTTACAGTAATAAAGGCACTGACAAACGAAGTTATCAATCCTTGAGATCCTAAATAGTTTGTCGACAAACTTGTAGATCCCGTTTTCTCATCAACTACAAGCGTTACAGTTAATACAAGATAGCCACATATGGCCGCCAACATTGCAGAAGTATCATTTATTACCTTTCCAGGAGGCATTTTTCTATTAACATTTCCAGCCAATGACTTTGCAACTGTCCCTGAAACAATAACACCCAAAACTCCCATGGTTAGCATATACACTTTCCTCATCCAGGCAATAGCTGGACTCGGTAACTCTACTCCGAAATTTTTAGGAATCATAATAATAATCATCAAAAAGCTTGAAAACATAATTAAAGGCATAGTAGCAATAAATCCATCTTTAATAGCCATCATATAATTATTAGTAGAAATTTTTTCAAATTTCCCTTGTTGCTTTTCAATGGCAGCGACTAACTTATCCATAAAAACTCCTCCTGTAAAAAATTTAAGCTCATAGTTAAAATATATTAAACATCAGTCAAATCGCTAACCTTAATTCCGTTTTAATCCTTTTACCCAAAGAGCACTTTTCTTAATATATCTCTTCTGTGTTTCATAATCAACAAAGAAAAGACCATATCGCTTATTGTAGCCATTCGCCCAAGAAAATTGATCTTGCAAAGACCATATAAAATAGCCTTGAATATTGACTCCCCTATCTCGAGCCTCTAAAACTTTGTGTAAATGTTGCTCAATATAACGGATTCTTTTACTGTCATCAATAATATCATTCTCGCCCTCTGGCTTAACCTCTTTAAGGGCTGTACCATTTTCAGTTAAATAAATGACCGGATGTTGAGGATATTCTTCTTTGATACGAAGCAACATATCAAATAACCCTTGAGGATAAATATTCCAATCCCAATCTGTTGTCGGAATACCAGGCTTTTTTACAAATTCACCTAGAGCATTTAATTTAAAAGAAGACTGTCCTTTTATTCCTGTTGAATTAAATTCTTGTCTATTTTCACCTTTGTATTCACGAATAAATTCTGAACGATAATAATTCATCCCAAACATCGTATTAAGAGGTGCAGCTCTTTTCATAATTTCTAAATCACCATCTTCAATAATAAAGCTAGAATTATTAGCTTCCAATATTTGATTCAAGTGAAAAAGCGTGTCATCACTGTAGTAGCCCAAAAAAGTTCCATCTAATAGAAATTTATTATTATAAACATCATACCGTTTAGCTGCTAAAATATTTTCTTTTTGCCCATCAATAGGATAGCCTGGCTTTAAAGCATGAATACAACCTATCTCTCCCTCAATTCCTAATTGATGAAATTCGAGGACTGCAAGAGCATGCGCCAACAACATATTATGATTCGCTTGAATTGCTTCAGATAATTGAAAATGATGATTTGGAGGAAACTGACCTCCTATATATTGACCTGCAGCAAGAGACATCAGTTCATTGATTGTAAACCAATGCTTGACTTCTGTAAATTCTTGGAAACAAAAGCGAGCATATCGTATGAAACGATCAATATTCTCTCTATTCAACCAATCCCCTGTTTCTAACATTTTCTGAGGCGAATCAAAATGATGTAAAGAAACAAACGGAATCACATTATGTTTTAAGCAAGACTGAAAGACTCTATGGTAATAACGAACAGCTAATATATTAGGCTCCCCATCTATATCAGGAAATATACGAACCCAAGAAATAGATAAACGCAAAGCCTGCAAACCATGTTCTGCCGCCAAAGCTATATCCTCTTCGTAACGATAATAAAAATCACTAGCTGGATCTGGTAAGAACGGACTGTTTTCTTGCAAATAAACATCCCACATATTTGTTCCTTTGCCATCTACCCTAGTTGCACCCTCTACTTGATAAGCAGCGGTAGCAGCTCCTAATAAAAACTCCTTCGGTAAGGCTTTAACCTGTAAATTTTCCATGACTAATCCTCATTGCAAACCAATATGTTCTTCAATCTTTCGAATTCGTTCATATTCATCAATAAAAAACTTGACCTGATCATACAATAGCATCGTTGTCATCAAGGTATCTTGACCATGAATCATGATAAAACTCACTTCAAAATTATCTCCAGATGCCTCCTCCGCTAATAAATTAGTCTGTTCTCGATGGGCAGACACTATTGAGTCGTTTGCAGACTCAACCAATTCTCTTGCCTGTTCAAAATATCCATCTCTCGCAAACGCCAAAGCATCCATCAAATCTGACCTTGCATCTCCTGCGTAAGCGACAATTGTAAAACCAAGCATATTTATTTCTTCTTTTGATTTCATCTTTCTTCCTCCTCAATCTTGATCCATCTTTTACACATCATTATTAAAATGACTTCGCTACGATATAAATAGAAAGTCGACCCTAAATATCTTAAAAATCCTTAAATTTCATAATATTTAGGATCAATCTTCTCTGAATACCTTGGTTCATTTTCTATACTTATGATTTATAAGTGGAAACCAGCGTAATTTTTTGCTACTTCAATTACACGATAAACATCCAAATTAGATTGGAATAGCAGTTCGTGCCCACGGATATAATTCAACACATTTCTCCATTCATCTTGAGCTTGCCTTGTTTTTCCGGTTGCTTGAAGATATAAAGCCTTCGCCATCTTAACAACATATTCACGATGATAACTGAGCTGTTTCCATTCATCCTTTTGACTATTTAATAACTTAGAAATATTTTCCTCAATAATTGGCAAAAAATTATCAGCTAGATTGTAAGCTATATAATAATGATTCGCTAAAACATCATTTTGACGACTGCCAATTGCATTAAAATAATCACATGAGGAATAACTGGATAATTTTTCTAAATATTCAACAACAGACTGCCAATTTGACCCATACAAAGCAGAAAAGTATTCTTCAATCAATTCTTCATAACTTCTTGTCTTCTTCCAGAGCATTTCCCCCATAACATAATTAGGAAAATTATGAGGGAATCCGGCACGTAATTCTTGACACGAAATGTAACCGTTCAAATGTAGGTTAGAAAGATAAGATACATCTCTGTAAATGGTTTGACTAATTTTCATATAGCCTAAATCGCCATAATGAGCACGCCCTAAAGGATAGTCATATACGAAACTATCTCCTTTAAATGTTTTTTGCCACTCAAAAAGATAAGATAAATTTTCCTCAAGAGAATTCGGAAGTATAATTTTATTACGCAGATAAGGTTTAGACGTAGGTATGGAATTGTCAAAATCTACATCTGCATAACTCATTTCAAATGTTCTTGTAATCGGTGCAAACATCATGGTAAAGCGTTCAGGATTATCTAATTTTTCTTTCTGAGGCGCCCATAGCAACTCATGGTAAAGCAGAAAACAAATCTTTGTATCTAATCCCTCACTCGTTAAAGCCCTATCCAATTGATTGAGAATACGAATATACTGATCCGAAACCAATTCTTGTCTACAGTTTTCGCATTCACAAATATTATTACGAGCATCCGACAACCATACATGTAAGTAGTTAACATCAGGTCTTTTCTTGGCATAATCCTTGATAATTTCTACCATCTTATCCGCCACATCTGGATTTGAAAAATCCAGACTGGTTAAAATCGGAGCCGTATTAAATAATTCTCGTTTCCCGTTTATTTCAGCGACATACGGTTTCTTCTCCTCTGAAATACTAAGACCTGATTCCCAGCCAAATTTTGAAGAGTAACCTAAAACCTCACCTGTCCATCCATGACCAACACGATGATGAATAAGACCTCTTTTTTGCAATTCTTTATCCAACCTATCACTCAATTCTTGTACTAATTCATTTGAGAATTTTTCTTTATTTAGGTATGGATTAAACTCATGTTCATACCAACGTTTCAAAAAAGAGTAGGGATTTTCAAACTGGATGAAAAAACTGTTCATCCCAATCTTAGGTAGCCAATCAATGAAATCTAGTATATTTTCAAATGAATCCGCTCCCTCTATACATACTCCCCTATGATAGTAACTGGCTGTTTCATCTATAGATAGCTGTTTATCTAAAAAATCTTCAAATCGTAACTCTGGAACAAAGTCATGTCTGCGCCCTGGTCTAGTATACACAACCCCAAATTCATGAAACATTCGGTAAATTCCAATAAGTAAACCTACAATTGTATTAGACTCAATTCTCCCCTTACCCTTGTCTAATGAGATAAGAACATGGTCTTTTCTGTCCTCTTTATTGACTAATCCTACAAAAATATCCGCTTCCTTCTCCTCGACAAGCTCTATGTTAGTCTTAAAGACCCGATTCATATAGTAACTTAATTCCTCTAAGGCAAAGCTAGAATAAGTATTTTTCTGTTGATCAAATACTCTGATAACCATCTTATTTCCCTCCAACAGTAGCTTTTTCTTTTTCAAGATTGCGTTTATCTGCAATTTTGAAGAATGGATAATAAATTGCTACAGAAACCAAAATCAAAACAACTTGTAATAGAGCTCCTCGCCAACTAGCCCCTGTTGCAAGGAAGCCTCCTATAATCGGTGGCATTGTCCACGGAAGGATTACACCTGTTGTATAAGGTACTAATCCTACAGCCATTGATACATAGGTAATCAAGGCATTGATTGTAGGAGTAGCAATAAACGGAATCAGCATAATCGGATTTAAAACTGTTGGAAACGTAAATAGAATAGCTGTATTGATATTAAAAATAGACGGTATAATAGCTAGCTTACCTAATGTTTTATTCGCACGACTCTTACTAAATAGGAAGAGACAAATCGCAAGACCAATAGTCGCTCCACCGCCACCAATAAATACAAATAAATCTTTAAACGGTAATGTAATAATGTGTTGGAGTGTTTGTCCTGCAGCCACAGCTTCTTGGTTTTCTGTAGTAAATTGTAACCAAACTGGGTCTACAAAAGCATTTAAAACTTGTCCCCCATTAACTCCACAGAACCAAAAGAATGAGTTTACAATAACACATAGAATCATACCTGGAAGCGTTCCTGCAATTAACTTAAGCGGTGTTCCAACAATTGCACCTAGGAGTCCGTTGAGACCTCCTGCAACTCCTGCCGCTTCAAGACCTTTTAAGACCAGAGCCCACAAAACAAAAGTAGTAAAGCCAGGTAAAAGAGCTGAAAATGATTTACTTACCACATCTGGGACACCACTTGGCATTTTTATCGTAATTCCGCGCTGGATAAACATACGATAAATCTCTGCTGTAACCAATCCAATAGTAATCGCCATAAACAAAGAAGATGCATTCAGGCTAGAAAATGGTATTGCGCCGCCAAATAACTGCTTGACCTGCTCCCCATTTTTATCATAAACCATACTCGAAAAACGAGGTGCCATCAATACAAAACTGGATAAGGCTATGATCCCTGCCGACGGACCATCTGTACCATATCCTTCCGACAACCTGTAGGCAATACCGAAACAAGCGACCAAGGAGATAATCGCTACTGTTGACTGATTCATAGTTGTCAAGATACTTAGCAATCCAACACTATTCAGCCAATTTGTAAAAGCCTCTTGAGGCCAACTGATTAGAATAAGAAATAAAGATCCGACTAAAATCAAAGGCATTGCCATCATAAATCCTTCACGAATAGCTTTCAAATGCCGTTGGTTGCCAACTTTTTCACCAAACGGAGCGACTTTTGTTTCTAAAAACGCTAAAATATTGTTCATCACCGGAACTCCTTTTTTTATTTTTTATAAATTAAATATACCACTAACAGAAAGCGTTGTCAATATATTTTTTGTTGTTTTTACAATATTTTTTTCTTTGTATAGAATAATAATTTTAATTGATTTTTTCTTATGTTTAATATAAAATAAACCAAAGGAGGAAACAAATGATTACAAAACAATCAGCCTTTTTACAAAATAGAGCCACTATACTGGAGTTTCTATATCGAAATCCAGCAACATCCCGTACAGATATTGTTAATGAAACAGGACTTACTCCAGCAACAACGACTAACATCATAAAAGAGCTAAGCGAACAGTCCCTCATATACGAAACTGGTGATGAATTTAGCGAGTTTTCCGGATCTGGAAGACGTAGAAAAACTATTTCTATCACAGATAATATTCCGTATGTTGTTGGAGGTATTGAAATAAACGTCCTAGGTATCTTTCTCAGTCTATGTGACTTACAAGGGAAAACTCTTTTCGAGACAGAAATTTTGAATGAAGATTATCCTATTTCAGAAATCAATTCCACCATTACCAATATGATAAAAACAGCTATAGAGTACGTCCCTTTGGAAACAAAATTACTTGGATTTGGCTTATCAATACCTGGACATTATAACAAAGACTCCGGAAGTATCATTACAAACAACCCCATATGGGAATCTTTTAATTTATTAAATGTAATTAAAAGATTCAATTTTCCTTTTATTGTAAAAAATAATATCGATTGTATGGCTATAGGACAATACCTTTTTAATCCACACAATACCCCCGATAACTTTATTTTCCTACACGCTGGATTAGGTATTTACACTTCCTTTTTCACAAAAGAAAAAATAGGAGCCTCTAAAAATCCTTATATCGGAGAAATTGGACACACCATTGTCGAATTGAATGGGCAATATTGTGAATGCGGAAAAAAAGGTTGTTTACAAACATATATTTCGGATGCTTGGTTAATCAAACACGCCCAATTATTATTTAAAAATTCCCAACTAACTGTACTAAAAAGCCTTGTAAAGACTGAAAAAGACATTCATTTAGACACCCTTTTAACGGCTTATAATTTAGGCGACTCCGCTTTACGTCAACAAATTGATAAAGGAGTCAATTTATTAGCCACTTCTATTGCAAATCTCCTCCTCATCAATCCTGCTGATAAAATCTATATCAACAGTCAATTGCTTAATTATCAACCTTTCACTCATGAAGTCAGGGATAAAATCCAAGACCAGCTCCACTTCGTTCCCTTTACTCGTAATATAGAAATTGAAATTTTACCTTACAACAAACATCGTGGAAGTATAGGAGCTTGTGCATTAGCTATCGTCGCTTTTTTCATAGAACATAGCAATGTATTACAAGATATTATTTCACCTTAATATATATTAGAAATCTATACACCTGTTTAAATCAACTATAACCTGTAGTAGATATCTCGTATTTAGACAATATGAAAACAAGACGACTTCCATATAGGAAACCGCCTTCTCTCTATGTTGAGTGATTTATATTAAAATAACTTTTCTTCTAGCTGCATTTTATTATTATAAAAACATTCATCATAACCCTGAACTTAAATAACGATTTTTATTCAAGATACATACTCCTAGAATAAACTTTATATGAAATTCTCATTTTTGTTTTTACAATTCTCCGTATACTCAATGAAAATCAAAGAGCAAACTAGGAAGCTAGCTGCAGGCTGCTCAAAACACTGTTTTGAGCTTGTAGATAGAACTGACGAAGTCAGTAACATCTATACGGTAAGGCGACGCTGACGTGGTTTGAAGAGATTTTCGAAAAGTATTAGTTAAATCTTGTTTAATATCTCTACACCATACTATTTTACATATATTATTTAGCGCCACATAGTACTGAACTCTCTCCAAAAACGGTTATGCCTCTTTGAATAGGGCGTTATCACAAGAAAAGCATCTCCACGTTTCAACTTCATATGGCTCAAAAACAATCAATTGATGCTAAAACCTGTATCTAGATGTTTCGGTTCATAAAACCATGAAACTGTAAAAGTGGATGAAATTGATAGCGATAGTCAAATCAAGAGGCATCATAACTCTAAAAAGTCACAATATATAAGTTCATCCTCGGAAAAATATCATTCTAATTATTGAAATGCCTACATGAAAAGAAACGTCAAATGCTCATGAAACAACGAATACAGGTATCAAAACTATGACAAAACAAGTCCCTAAATTTACTAAAGACACTGCTCAACTTTACACCTGTAAATGGTTGTTGTATAATAAAGTTACAAAGATGTACGACCACACTGTTGTAAATCATAGTGTTCGCGAATATATTACTGATAGCATTTCTACAAATACAATTGAAAAGGCTGGATAGGCTTTAAACGAAATATGTCAGTGTTTTGGCATTCCTAGCCTTCATATCATTTAAAGAATTGTATAGACAAAATTTTTCCCAATACAGACACTCGTAACAACTGCTTCATTTTTCTACCAACATATTTAGGAACAGGATAAGATACAAGAGGATTAATCCATAGATCAGTTCTATACCAATCTAAGACAAATAAGCTAAAAAAACGATTGATAATAAGCAAATAGATTCCAAATTTTCTCTATCTGCTCATTTTAATAAACAATACTAGTGTAACTATCCTTCCAGTCAGAAGCTTGTCAAATCACACCGAAAATTCTTCTAAAATTTATCTCGTTAGGCAATCAAGCAAAAACTCGACGATAGTACAAACATTATCATACAGAATTGACTTCCTAAATTATATACTTTAGTAATGTTTTCGGATAAGAAAAAAGATTCATTTTACATTTCTAAACATTCTTTTCTAAGATGAAAAACAGAATTTTTCGATTGTGATTTAAAGCAACAAGAAGATTTTCAGTATCATCCTATAGATACGAGCTAATTAAGAAAAACTACATTTTCGAATATAAACTACAATAATATAAACTAAATTTTATAGGAGGAAGACAATGGATTGGTACGATTATATGATACAGGCATCCAAACAATCACAATTCAACGCAAGCCATTGGTTTCGCTATTTGCGAAAAGTTATTTTTGAAGACTATTCTTATTTAACAAACCAAGATGTAGAAAAGTTGCTAGACTCCAAAGAACTAACCCGTTTTCAAAAAATTAGCTTGAAGTATGCCTTTCAAGAGCATACTCCAACTCATAAATATGTGATTTCATTAAATAAACCTGCTAAGTTAACCAATGTTCAAAAATTGATGGAGAAATACAAACATGGATAAAATGAAACCGGTCTTCCAAGCCCTAAATAAGGAATTAATTCAGGAAAATCTGACTTTAACAATTATCTGTGTCGATGGTTATGTCTTAGAATATCATGGTTTACGTGCCACACAAGATGTTGATGCTTTTATGGCTCTATAATATTTGTAGTGGGTAAATCCCCTATGGATATTATGGAGCCTATTTTTGTGTAGAAAAAAAGTCCCATATGACCTATAATGAAAAGCGACAAAACAACTCATTAGAAAGATTCATATGGAACAATTACATTTTATCACAAAATTACTAGACATTAAAGACCCTAATATCCAGATTTTAGACATCATCAATAAGGATACACACAAGGAAATCATCGCCAAACTGGACTACGACGCCCCATCTTGCCCTGAGTGCGGAAACCAATTGAAGAAATATGACTTTCAAAAACCTTCTAAAATTCCTTATCTTGAAACAACTGGTATGCCTTCTAGAATTCTCCTTAGAAAACGCCGTTTCAAGTGCTATCACTGTTCAAAAATGATGGTTGCTGAGACTCCCCTGGTAAAGAAAAATCACCAAATCCCTCGTATCATCAACCAAAAAATTGCTCAAAAGTTAATTGAAAAAATTTCTATGACTGATATTGCCCATCAGCTTTCCATCTCAACTTCAACTGTTATTCGTAAGCTCAATGATTTTCACTTTAAACATGATTTTTCTTGTCTTCCTGAGATTATGTCCTGGGACGTTGAAACAGTCCGGGGAGTGACTGTTTCAATCGGGAGATGGAGATGAGCTTTATTGCGCAAGATTTTAACAATCTCAATATCATCACTGTTCTTGAAGGTAGAACACAAGCTGTCATCCGAGATCACTTTCTTAAATATGATAGAGCCGTCCGATGTCGCGTCAAAATCATTACTATGGATATGTTTAGTCCTTACTATGACTTAGCTAGACAACTTTTCCCGTGTGCTAAAATCGTTCTTGATCGCTTTCACATTGTACAACATCTTAGCCGTGCTATGAGTCGTGTGCGTGTTCAAATCATGAATCAGTTTCATCGAAAATCCCATGAATACAAGGCTATCAAGCGCTACTGGAAACTCATTCAACAGGATAGCCGTAAACTGAGTGATAAGCGATTTTATCGTCCTACTTTTCGTATGCACTTAACCAATAAAGAGATTTTAAACAAGCTTTTGAGCTATTCGGAAGACTTGAAACATCACTATCAGCTCTATCAGCTCTTGCTTTTTCACTTCCAGAATAAGGAACCAGAGAAATTTTTCGGACTTATTGAGGACAATCTTAAGCAGGTTCATCCTATTTTTCAGACTGTCTTTAAAACCTTTCTCAAAGATAAAGAAAAGATTGTCAACGCCCTTCAATTACCTTATTCCAACGCCAAACTGGAAGCCACCAATAATCTCATCAAACTTATCAAGTACAATGCCTTTGGTTTTAGGAACTTTGAAAACTTCAAAAAAGAAAGGACGAAATTTGTCCTTTCTAAATCTTCGCTTTCTTCAACCCACTACAGTTGACAAAGAACCGGAAAAAGGAACAGCCTTAGCTTTCCTTTCATTTCTTTTTATTTCCCTCGTAGTAAACGTGCTAGCTTCCACAAAACAAACAGGATTCCCAGAAATGCCAGTACCACTAGCCCACGGTACAACCATTGAGAGGTTGCAACACGCGATACAGATTGTCCTTCTTTCGTAAAAGCAACCCTCGCAACTGCAGCTGTTTGTGGATCTGATTTTTGATAAACAGCGACTCGTTCAAAATTCACTAATAAGCGTTTATTAAAGGTAGGAATCGGATCGCAGGTTATCAAGGTCATGATATTTTTAGAGCTAACCGATTCTAATTTTTCCCATTCCGACGGTAAAATAATCTCTGTGTCCATCATCTGATATTCTACAATTTCCTGGCCATTATCATAATAAAGAGCATCTCCAACTTTTAGCTGATCCAAATGGCGGAAAAAGACATGGCTTGGCTCTGCACGGTGCCCAGCAATCACTGAGCGAATCCCTGTACCATCCAGAGGCAGCGGTGTACCATCCACATGAGCCAAGCCCATCCCTAAATGATGATAATCTGCTCCCAAATAAACCGGCTCCATGATTTCCAAACTTGGAATAGACAAGTAACCATAGACTGCATCAGGGTCGTCAGACACTTGGTAATTGACCTCATATCCCTCCGCCAAAAAAGGATCTACAATGCGATTTTGCGAAGCCAAGCGTTGATTGTAGGCGAGAGAATGGTTCTGTTGTTCTTGGTACATTTCAGTTGTCATGGATTTCACAAATGTAGCATGACCTTTCACCTGTCCAAGAGACTGCAACACCATCTGTCCAAAACAATAAATAGGAATCAAACAGGCTACCAACATCAACAAGTATCCCAATAAGGCTCGTAGTTTAGTCCTTGACATGACGCCCCTCCAATTGCTTTTCTAGTCCTTTGACAATCCGTCGATTACGATACACGCGATACAGCAAGAGAAGGATGACCGCCATCGCTCCTAGTAATAACCACAACCAGAATTGCCCACGCTCTCTCACCGCTCGATTCCGCTCTGCAATTGGTGCCGTATACGGAATCCGCTTCCCACGTACCAACAGACGATGACTGTTAATCATATACGGTGTACAAGTCAACAAGGTCGCATAATCTTCCCCATGTTGAATCAAGACAGGCTCAAAGTCATTCGGCTCCACCGTCACTATCTGATCCACTTGGTAGGCCAACACCTGATCTAAAACGTGAAGATAAAAGATATCCCCTTTTTTCATCTTATCCAATTGACTAAACAGTTCTGCCGTCGGTAATCCTCTATGAGCAGTGACAACTGTGTGGGTATTTTCACCACCAACCGGTAACGAAGCTCCCTCTAGCAATCCTGTGCCCTTCTGAAGAATTTCCTCACTCGTTCCGACATACATCGGAATTTCCTGATCAATCGCAGGAATTTCCACATAGCCAATCCGCTCATGGACCTTTAGCATATTGGCATATTCTGAGACGCCTTTCTTTTTCTCTTGCTCTGTAAAAGGATCAAGAATTTCAGATGGTTTCAAGGTCGCATTGAAGGCTTGAGCCAAGCGCCAACGCTCCTCAAGTTCCGCCTTATCCATCTGGGAAACCGTCTCATCAAACTCTTTAATAACCTCGTTTGACTCAATACGATAATAATAACGAGACACCAAGGGATACATCGCAACGGCAAGCCCCACCAAAAAAATCAGAAGAAGAATGAACGGATTTTTCTTCTTTTTCACGCTCTTTTTTCGTGAATATCTACTCTTACTCATCCTCTACCTTCACTTCCTTAGTAGCTTCCTTCAATGCTTTCAAAGCTCTTTCTGATTGCCGTTTCTTCTTGCGCAAGCGTCGAATAATCCATAAAAGAATCACAATCAAACCAACTGCCACATAAAACAGGTAGCGATAGAGATGACTGAGTTTGTTTGCCGCAATAAATTCTTCCTCAACCTCTGCTACGTACGGTATCCGATGCCCCCGAACCAATAGACGATGGGTATTGATCATGTATGGCGTACAGGTCAGCAAGGTCACATAATCATGACCTGGTACAATCAATAAATCATCAAAGTTCGTCGGCTCAATCACCTTTACTTGATCCACTTGATAGGCCATCACTTCCTTGATATTGTGCACATAAAACTTATCCCCAACTTTAAGTTTGGTCAAATCCGTAAACATCTTAGCCGTTGGCAAACCTGTATGTGCCGTAATCACCGCATGGGTCGAATTGCCTCCGATCGGTAGAGAAGTTCCCTCTAGATGTCCAGCGCCTTGCTGCAATACCTCTTCAGCAGTACCAGCATAAACCGGCAAATCTACATCAATAGCAGGGATTTCCACATGCCCCATCCGCTCATGGATTTCTAACATGCGTGCATACTCTGCTCGCCCTTTTTTCTTCATTTCTTCCGACCAAGGATCGCCACTCACTACATTATTCAAAGAGTCATTGAAGGCTTGTGCCAATTTCATTCGTTCATCAATGTCAGCCTCATCCAACGTTGCTTTTTCCTTATCAAAGTCAGCAATTTGTTGATTTGATTCCACTCGATAATACAAGCGAGACACCAGCGGATACGCCATTACCGCTATTCCAATGAAAAATACCACTCCTAATAGGAGATTGTTTCGTTTTTGCTTTTTTGTTTTTGCCATTTTTTATCAGCATTCCTTTAACTTCAAACTCATCATTTTATCGCTTTTCCTAACAGACAATCCTATCTGCTAAGAGAAACGAGAAAATCTCATTTCTTTCTGATTCACCATCCATTTTAAATCAGAATCCCAGTCCTGTCCATTCCTAAAATGATTACCAGACCAGTCCTATCGTTTTACAAACAATAACCCACAATGAGGCTGGCACAATCTGCCCAGCCTCATATCCGTTATTATGATTCATGCCAAATCACCATGATTCCTGATTAACATCACCTCAGAGTACTCTGGTCTTCCCTTCAGCCTGCTATCTTTTTCATAATGATGTACATTGAATATCAGTTATTTGTTTTTTTCGTAAGATAATAGCCACTACCAAACAACAAAATGGCAACAAGCATCAAGATATACAAGGTTTCTTCCCCTGTATCTGGCACATCAATCCGTGGTCGCTTGTTATTTTTAACCACTGTTACCAGTTCCTTACGAGTATCTTTCCCGATTGTAAAGGAAACAGGCGATGTTAATTGAACATAACCAGTTGGAGCTTGGAGCTCCCATAAATAGTATGTCCCATACTCTAGACCTTCCACTCGGAAACGACCATCTTTCCCTGATGCCACAACTACTTCCTTACCATTTTGAAGAACAGGAGTATAGTGTCCGTTTTCTTCTTTCATGACTTTGAACATTGCCCCTTGAAGAGAGGTATTGGTCCTACCATCCACCTTCATAAAGTCAACATTGCCACGTGGTAATTTCTGATTGACAACCGTAATCGTCACCAGCTGATGATCTACCAACTGGACATCCGTATCCATCGTCGTAACAGTATAGCCTGCCAGTGGCTCCACCTCCTTGAAACGATAGGTCCCAAGAGGAAGATTTGTCACAACAATCTCTCCATTTTTATCAGTATAGAGAGTTCTCCCTACTTGACCAGAAGAACTGTAACGGTATTCTCCAATCAAGGGAACCTCTTTTTCAGAACCATCTCTTGCTACTGATACCAATTTAAAGCCGACACCCTCCAAGCGATTGTGGTCTTGATCCACCTTTATCAGCTTCACCTTTGTTGTCACCGTATCTGCTTTTTTCGCTACAATGACCAAAGGCTCTACCGTCTGATCTGTCATTTCAAAAAGAAATTCAGCTGGATAAGAAACCGCATCCGTCTGGATAATAGAGCGAACATAGTAAAGACCATTTGGAATATGAGATACTTCAATCTGATTCTCAAGGAAGGTCATCTCAAACGAAGTCTTTTTGAAAGAAGAAAGTTTATTCTCATCCCACGAATGCAAGTCTCTCACAATTTGCACCCGATTATCATAGGAATACGAATCATCCAACTTCCATACCTGCAACCGATGACCATCACGAGATGGCAATTGACTAACCACCTCCTGATAGTTCTCCAATTGCAAGACCAACGTGTGATCTTCTTGCGCTTGGACTGCATGTGCACCCCATACAAGAGAAAAACACAGAGCCATAACAAAGAAGATACGACTAATCATTTTCTGCATTTTCTGCATTGTCATCAATGGCTCCTTTCTCTCTTACTTAAGCAAGTTGATCCTCATCTTTGTTGTTTTTAACATATGCGTACACTGCAATACCCATAATCACAGCCCCTGCTACAGCAAAGATAATTGTACCAATACCACCCGTTTGTGGGATCGTGATTTTTTTGTTGACTACTTTTGTAGCGTCATCTTTACCTGAACCAGCAGTATACTCAATGCCTTGTCCAGTCGCTGAATAAGAAGTTGCAGTGACTTCAAATTTCTGACGGCTAGTTAGTAATGCATAACCAGCAGGCTGTTTTGTTTCTTCTAAGTAATATGTACCTGCAAGAAGGCCTGTAATTTCAAAGCGACCTTGTGCATCAGAAACTAATTTCACAACATTTTCATTGTCCTTATCTGCCACCCATTCAAATGCATTGTTGGCAGCAATCACAGCAGCATTATAAGCAGCTTGAGCTTTGTCAACTTTCTCTTTTTCTTGCTGAGTTTGTTGTTGTGCAGTAAGAGCGTTATAAGCAGCAACTGCTCTATCTAAAGCATCCTTTGTTGTAACAACCAACTGCTTCTCTTCTTGACTCACTTTATCTGCTTTACGTGCTAAATATTGACCAGCATTATCAGCATTTGCAATTACAAATTCTGCCCCAGCTAAACGATTATCTTTATCATTAACTTTGACAAACTTTTTACCATATGTAACAACTTTTGGCTCTGTTGGATCAAGTGGTTTTGGATTTTCGTCTTTCCAGTTCTTGACAGCAATTTCTCCAGCTGTAGTGATTTCTTGATAATCTGCTGAATACCCTTTTATACTACGTTCAACGAATTTATATTCTGTATTTTTATCCAATCCGTTAACAGTAACTGTATTTTTGTCTGTTGTCAAAGTTACAGTTTGTACAACTTTACCAGTCTGAGCATTAACCAAATCGAACGTTGCTTCAGCTCCAGCCGGAATTGGTGCACCTGTAGCATCAACCCATGTCTTGGTCAATGTCAAATCGCCGTTTTCATTTGGCTTATTCGGCTTTGGAGTATTCCCGTGATCTGGATTATTACCATAGTTAAATGTTACATCATTAGATTCTGGTACTTCTACAATTGCTTTGTCATTCAATGTTGCCGAATAAGTGATTTTCACAGTTTTTTCAGCGTTTTGGTCATTCACTTTAGCTAAACCAGCATCTGTTAATTTCAAATCAAAACCAGTTGCTACTTCTGTTAGAGCATAATCACCTGCTTCAAGTGCAACATCATCAACAGTTACTTTCACTGTACCTTTGTTGAATGCCAAACCTTCAGTCATTCTATCGCTCCAGTTTGCTGTTGCATAATTAGCAAGTGCTGGAATTTTTGTAACAATTTCGTACTCTACAACATCTCCAACTTGGTGGTTCACAGGTGTATCTTTATCTACACGTGGTGTATCTGGATTTGCTTTACCTTTGAAATCTTTATCAATTTTTGGCTTTGCTTCTGTATTTTTTGGATACACATGCGCATCCACAACATCGTTCAATGGTAATTCAATTTCAATTGGAACTGCTTTAGAACCTGTTAAGGTTGCTCCATCTTCACCGACATAAGTTGATAAACTGTGAATTTCATAAATTTTATACTTAGCAGCTGGTAAATTTGCCGTGTTAAATTTAGCTCCTTCAGCTTCTGTTAATTTTTTCATTGCAGTTGCCGGCATTGCCCCTGAGAGTTTAAATGTTTGTGGATCAATATTCACTCCTAGAGTTTGGCCATTTTCATCAATAATTTCATTATTAGTATTTGTCCAAACGAACATAACACCGGCAATTTCTTTTGCATTTGCAGGTAGAACACCCACTTTATTACCAGCATAGTTACCTGTTTCTAACTCATTTGCAATTTTATCCATATCCCCATCTGTTGCCAATAGTTTATGAACGGTAACAGATGTTGTTGTCGTCCCAGCCGCAAAAACTGTTGCAGCTGAAAACAGGCTACTCGCTGTCAGTAATAAGGCAGCAAGCATTGTTAAAAATTTGTTGATTGATTTCATGATTTCTCCTTATTTATCTCTTAAAATCAACTGTGAGCAATGTAATGAATTACACATGACAATAATAATCCTTTTTCTGTGCAAGTTTTCGAAAACATCTCCCCTTTCAATGGTGGTTTACTTGGCGAAGAAAACTGGTTTCACCAAGTAAACTTAAATCTCTTCTTGAGTGCTACTTCTTAAAAGTATCGTTCAGAACATAGATATTATCATTTCTACACTTTACGGATGTTTCCGTGTGTATAATAGAACTCCTCCCATCATCATGCAACCTATCAGATAGAATAGCAACATTCCGATACCACCAGTTCGAGGATATTCTCTCTTTGGAGGAATAGGTTCATTGGTAATATAGTGCTTATCATTCGTAAACTCGTAACCCGCTGGTATATCTTGTGGAACGATTGAAGTCACATCTCTGACTTCTCCATTTACTATTTGGAAGGCAACGATAGGCTTATTTTGAACGGGTTTATAACCAGCTGGTTCAGAATTTTCAAATAATCGATATTTCCCATCTGACAGATTTTTAAAGGTCAACTTACCATCTTCACCTGTTCTCACATTTTGATAAGTGCCATTTTGATCAATAGCTCCATAAATATCTGGATAATCCGGATGTTGTTTTTGAAGACTAAAGACCGCATCTCTCAGTGGTTTTTTATCATTCTTATTGATCTTAATAAACTCAATTTCACCAAGTTTTTTCTCTTTTGCAATCGTAATTGCTGGATATTTTCGCACATCACGAATCTTAGGAATCGGGAAGTCGCGCACTGTGTTCTTTTCTACTTCCTTAGGGTGTAGGGTTGTTCGACCATTCGTGTCATAGAATTTATTGCTTACAAATTGGTCATTCAAGCGAACATTATAAGTCAATGTAACTTTTTCACCCGTTCCAAGGTACAAACCTGTTACACGAATCCTTTTCTCAGTCGTATCATAGAACACTTTTGCATTTTTTAGCAAGCCACCATCATTTTGTGGACCACCTACAGCTTGTCCATTCTCCAAGCGACTACCATCGTTTGCAGTTAAAGTGTAATCTGCTGGATCAAATCTTCCATCTGTGCCCAATTGCAAATCAATTAACTCACCCATCGGATCTGTAATCGTACCATTCTCAATTGATTTCTTTTCAGTTACGATGGTGTGGAAATAACGATTCAACTGTTCCAATATTTTTGTCGTGTCAGTAACATTGGTATAGTTTTCAGGTTTACTAGAAATACTTTGCATAAAACTAGTAGCCGTTGCTTCATCCGTACCAGGATCTCCGTTAATACCAATACCTACCGTAAAGACATCATACCCATCAGGAGCAATATTCCCGTTATAGTACCATCTTGTAGGGTCACCATGATTGGTAATTTTAGCAGTATTAGAATTAAACGGATAAGCCAGAATACTCTCTCTCCAATTAAGCCAAATATATCCACCATTAATTGGATCGCCTATAACTGCATAACCAACCGCCTTCATTTCAGAATATTTTTCAGGTTTAACTGGGAAAGCTGCAGGAGCACCTTTTTCATAAACTGCCTTATCTGTAAACATCTGGTAACTTTGCCCATCTCCGCGTACAATTGTATGTTCTCCACTAGTTGCTTGCGTAATAAAATCACTTAATAGTATTCCATCTTTATTAGGAGATTTACTAAAAAATGCATTTAGTTGATTTTGATATGATGGAGCAAACGTAGCATGATTAAAATTAATCGGATACGACATAGTTGGGACACCATCCGTAATATGGAAAATGACTTTTTGACTATTTTGTCTCGCTTGTTGTGTCAAAATCTCATCTGCCTTCATCAAAGCTTTCTGAGTAAAAGTGGCACCGAATTGGTACATCAATCTATTTCCATCATGGTCTTCTGCCTCGGTAGGTACCTTATTTTTTAATTCTACAATGTCATTCTTATCATTAGTCAGCTTTAAATAACTATAATCTTTGGTATTGGTTGTAAAACTCGTCTGATCATAATTCCAAAAAAGAGAATCATTCAATCGTTTTCCGTTTTTATCTGCTACCCCTTTTTCTACTGTAAACTCGGTCCCATCAAAGATAGTGGAAGCATAAGTCACAAGCGCTACCCTATTTTCTGGATCAGATGTAATTTTATCAATAAGAGAACGTGTCGCCTCACCAGCTCTTTCCGCACGTCGAGCATTCTTGTTTCGAATGTTACTCATACTATTTGAGTTATCGAGCAAGATAACGACATCCAGCGGCACAGACTTATCTTTTCGTTCATACACTGTTTTCCCACTAACCGTCAATTCGATTCCATATTGGTTATCATCCAAATTATTCACTTGATAAATTCTCTTTGAAAGTGTACCTTCTGGAATCACACGTTCATATGGATTCGGATTCAACGCCTTGTGCTGTCCGTTTTTTTCCGAACCATCTACCTTAATAATCTGATAAGGTGTTTGAACATCTGGATAAGTCCCTGTTTGTGGATACTGGTCAGATAGAGCCTCTTCTCGATTTTCTACCTGTTCACCTTGGACAGTCGTCCGACCATTCTTCTCAACTTCAACAGTCCGTTGTTTAGTAGAGGGTTTATAACCAACTGGAGGTTGGGCTTCTGTCAAGGTGTATGTCCCAGGTTTTATGTTTGAAAATATCGCTTCTCCTGTTTGCGCCTCTGTCCTTTGCGAAACAGTTGTGCCATTCGTATTGTTTTTCAACTCAAAGACGGCATCTCCTAGAAGCGCTCCTCCTTCGCCTGTCTCCTTAATCACTACTTTTCCTATCGCTGGACTGGTTTCAGGCGTTTCTGCTAAAGCAACTATCGAAGAAAAAGCTGTCAACTGAGATATACAGCACAGTCCTGCAACTGCCTTCTGAAATATCTTTCTTACTTTTTTCATGTGTGTCTCCCTGTTAAGCATTATTCATAGAACAAGTTAATCCTTCTATGATTCATAGGTACTTTCAATCTGTATACACGAAGAAACGGATTACTTATGTTCTGATAAAATTTATCTCACTGAGTTAATCCGTTCACTAACAAACGTAGCAAAAGCGTATAAAAGTGCGTTATAGCTATCTTCTCAACCTGGCAATGACACACTTGTATACAATATAGTATAGTATAGTATTACTATTAACTATCCTAGTATAAATTAAAACAACTTCCATCACAATAGATATTTTTATCACATATTTTTTTATAGAACGACAATATTTGATAAAAAAATATTTTCTAATAAAAAAAATAAGCCATAAAACTCCACCAATACTCATTACTATCTTTAAAATGCCTTTTATTACATGCTGTTTTATCAATAAAGTCGGAAATTCCACAACCTTTTTGACAAGACAATTAGTTTCTTTTGTATTATAATAATTAAAATTATCTATATGCAACTAAGATTCGGTAACTATGCTAAACAAATACATTGAAAAAAGAATTACAGATAAAATTACCATTTTAAATATATTATTGGATATTCGGTCTATTGAACTAGATGAACTGTCTACTTTAACTTCATTACAATCTAAAAGTCTCCTAAGCATTTTGCAGGAATTACAAGAAACATTCGAGGAAGAGTTGACATTTAATTTAGATACGCAACAAGTTCAATTAATCGAACACCATTCTCATCAAACGAATTATTACTTCCATCAGCTTTATAACCAATCAACTATTTTAAAAATACTCCGCTTCTTTCTACTACAAGGTAATCAAAGCTTTAACGAATTTACACAAAAAGAGTATATTTCCATCGCAACAGGCTACCGCGTACGACAAAAGTGTGGCTTGTTACTACGTTCAGTAGGTTTGGACCTTGTGAAAAATCAAGTAGTTGGTCCTGAATATCGCATTCGTTTTTTAATTGCACTCCTCCAGTTTCATTTTGGTATTGAGATTTATGATTTGAATGATGGAAGTATGGATTGGGTCACACATATGATTGTGCAGTCTAATTCTCAACTCAGTCATGAACTGTTAGAAATCACACCTGACGAGTATGTTCATTTTAGCATACTAGTGGCACTCACTTGGAAACGTCGGGAATTTCCACTTGAGTTCCCTGAGTCCAAAGAGTTTGAAAAATTAAAAAACCTCTTTATGTATCCGATTTTGATGGAACATTGCCAAACTTACTTAGAGCCACATGCCAACATGACTTTTACTCAGGAAGAACTGGATTATATCTTTTTGGTTTATTGTTCTGCTAATTCTTCGTTTTCCAAGGACAAATGGAATCAAGAAAAAAAGACTCATACTATTCAACTGATTCTTCAGCATACAAGAGGAAAGCATCTACTATCCAAGTTCAAGAATATCTTAGGAAATGACATTTCGAATTCTCTTTCTTTTTTAACAGCACTGACTTTCTTAACAAGAACGTTTTTGTTTGGTTTACAAAATCTAGTTCCCTATTATAATTATTACGAACATTATGGGATTGAAAGCGACAAGCCACTGTATCATATTTCGAAAGCAATTGTTCAAGAGTGGATGACTGAGCAGAAGATTGAAGGAGTTATCGACCAGCATCGGCTGTACCTTTTCTCACTCTACTTGACAGAAACCATCTTTTCCTCACTACCTGCTATCCCGATTTTTATCATTTTAAATAATCAAGCAGATGTAAACTTAATAAAGTCCATTATTTTACGGAATTTTACTGACAAAGTTGCCTCTGTTACAGGATACAATATTCTAATTAGTCCTCCTCCTTCAGAGGAGCATTTGACAGAGCCATTGATTATTATTACAACGAAAGAATACCTGCCTTACGTTAAAAAGCAGTATCCCAAAGGGAAACATCACTTTTTGACGATTGCCTTAGATTTGCATGTTAGCCAACAGCGTCTCATCTATCAGACAATTGTAGATATCCGAAAAGAGGCTTTTGACAAACGGGTCGCAATGATTGCTAAAAAGGCTCACTATTTGTTATAAGTTCATCGTACTGTCTACACACAAAAAGGGGCTTCCTAAGCCATCTCTATTCTTATCCCCATATTTCCCAGTTTTGGGTAAATCTGAACAGAAAAACACTTCTGCTCTCTAGTTTCTGCTAGTGAACAAAAGTGTTTTTTCTGGCTCTATAATTTCTGTAGTGGGTAAATCCCACTGTGGAGATTATAGGGCTTTTTGAGTATCAAAAAAGTCCCATAAGACTTATAATGAAAAGCGCCTAAACAACTCATTAGAAAGTATCTTATGGAACACATCAATCATACCACATTACTCATCGGAATAAAAGACAAAAACATCACCTTAAATAAAGCCATTCAGCACGATACCCATATCGAAGTCTTCGCTACACTTGATTATCACCCACCTAAATGTAAACACTGTAAAGGAAAACAAATCAAATACGACTTCCAAAAGCCTTCTAAAATCCCTTTTATCGAGATTGGTGCTTTCCCTAGCCTCATTCGTTTGAAAAAGAGACGATTTCAATGCAAGTCCTGTCGGAAAGTCACTGTAGCTGAAACAACTCTCGTTCAGAAAAATTGCCAAATCTCGGAAATGGTGAGACAGAAAATTGCCCAACTCCTACTCAACAGAGAGGCTCTTACACATATCGCTTCTAAATTAGCCATCTCTACCTCTACCTCTACCGTCTATCGTAAGCTCAAGCAATTTCATTTCCAAGAGGATTACACCACTTTGCCTGAAATCCTCTCCTGGGATGAATTCTCCTACCAGAAGGGGAAATTGGCTTTCATTGCTCAGGATTTCAACACTAAGAAAATCATGACCATTCTTGATAACAGACGTCAAACAACCATCCGAAATCATTTCTTCAAGTACTCGAAAGAAGCTAGAAAAAAAGTTAAAGTCGTCACTGTTGATATGTCTGGAAGTTATATCCCTCTCATTAAGAAATTATTTCCCAATGCTAAAATTGTTCTCGATCGTTTCCACATTGTCCAACACATGAGCAGGGCTCTTAATCAGACTAGAATCAACATCATGAAGCAATTTGATGATAAATCTCTGGAATACAGAGCTCTTAAATATTACTGGAAATTTATCCTAAAAGATAGTCGGAAACTCTCTCTTAAGCCTTTCTATGCTAGAACTTTCAGAGAGACCTTAACTCCTAGGGAGTGTCTGAAGAAAATCTTTACTCTAGTACCTGAACTTAAAGATTACTATGACCTGTATCAACTACTCCTATTTCATCTACAAGAGAAGAATACTGACCAGTTTTGGGGCTTAATTCAAGACACGTTACCTCATCTCAACCGCACCTTTAAAACCACTTTGAGCACATTTATTCGCTATAAAAACTACATCACTAACGCCATTGAATTGCCTTATTCTAACGCTAAACTTGAGGCCACTAACAAACTCATCAAAGACATCAAGCGCAATGCCTTTGGTTATCGGAACTTTGAAAACTTCAAAAAACGGATTTTCATCGCTCTGAACATCAAAAAAGAAAGGACAAAATTTGTCCTTTCTCGAGCTTAGCTTTTCTTCAACCCACTACAGTTGACAAAGAGCCCTTTTTATTATTCAAGAACTTGATTAGCTCAATGCATCCAAGGCGTCATCCATTGAAAGAACTTCGTGGAAGACACGTTGTGTCAATTCAGTTTTTTGTTCTGGAGTGAGGTATTTAGTATTTACACAGTATCCAGAGATACGTACGATAACGTCTTCACCTGACATGATTTTTTCGTAAACATCGTTCAAGTCCATAACGTTCAAGTTAACGTGTTGTCCACCGTTTTCGAAGTAACCATCAAGGATTGTTACCAAGTTATCAACTTGTTCATCACGAGTCTTACCAAGAGCGCGAGGTGATACTTGTGTAGTCAATGAGATACCGTCAGCTGCATAACTAAAGTCAAGGCTAGAAAGTGAGTTCAAGTTTTGCAACCAACCACCTTTAGCTTTGTTAGATGGGTTAGCACCTGGTGAGAAGAATTCAAGTTTAGACAAGTTCACAGAACCATCTTCGTTGAGGTATACACCTTTGTGAACTGGTGAGTTACCAGTTTGTTTAGAGTAAGCAACGTTAGATGTGATTGTCAAAAGTGATACTGTAGCTTCTGCGTCTTTGTATAGTTTGTGGCTACGTAGACGAGTTGTGTAAGCTTCGATCAACCATTCTGCCAATTCGTTTGAACGTGGGTCATCTTCACCCCAGCGTGGGTAGTCACCGATTGTTTCGTAATCGTAGATGTAGCCATCTTCGTCACGGATTGGTTTAACTGTAGCGTATTTGATAGCTGACAATGTATCAACAGTGTTAGCAAATCCACAGATACCGAATCCCATGTTGGCACGTTGTTTAGTTGGCAAGAAGGCCATTTGAACAGCTTCGTAGTTGTACCTATCAGTCATGTAGTGGATGATGTTCAAGGCATCTACGTAAGTGTCAGTCAACCAGTCAAGAGATTTTTCAAAGTTCGCTTTAACTGATTCGAATTCAAGAACTTCGTCACGGATTGGTTCGATATCAAATACTTTGTAGTCTTTGTGAACATCGTCGTAACCACCATTCAAACCAGTAAGAAGGGCTTTAAGAACGTTTACACGAGCACCGAAGTACTGGATGTTGTGGCGTTGTTCTTCATTTTCTGGATCAAGTGGAGACACACAGCATGAGATACAGCTCATTTCACCATATCCGTCTTTAGCCATTGTTGTTACACCTTCGTATTGGATAGAAGAGTGTTTGTGGCTCATGTGCATACAGTAGCGACGGAAGTTGTATGGCAATTTGTCAGTCCAAAGAACTGTCAAGTTTGGTTCTGGTGAGTTACCGATGTTGTCAAGTGTGTTCAAGAAACGGTAGTCCATCTTAGTAACACGGTGACGACCGTCGTTACCCATACCAGCCATAGAAGTTGTGATAAAGGTTGGGTCACCTGAGTACAATTGGTCATAAGCTTTTGTACGAGCAAATTTAACTGTACGAAGTTTCATAACGAAATCATCAACGAATTCTTGGATTTCTGATTCAGTAAATGTACCACGAGCAAGGTCACGTTCTGCAAAGATGTCCAATACGATTGGTACACGACCTAGAGATGTAGCAGCACCGTTAATCACACGGCAGACAGCCATGAAAGCAATGTTAACCCATTGGATTGCTTCTTTCACGTTCATCGCTGGTTTGCGAACATCAACCCCGTAAAGGTCACCCAGGCGAACAACTTGTTGCAATGCTTGGTATTGAAGGTTTACTTCTTCACGAAGACGGATTGTTTCTTCATCGATTTCTTTGATTGCATTCCAGTCGTTTACTTTTTCTTGCATCAAGTAGTCTGCACCATAAAGAGCAAGACGTGCGTAAACACCGATGATACGTCCGCGTGAGTATGCATCTGGAAGACCAGTTACAGTGTGTGCATGACGAGCGCGACGAATATTTGAAGTGTAGGCACGGAAAATACCGTCGTTAACTGTTGTTACATATTTAGTGAAGATTTCGTGAACAGCTGGGTCTGGTTCGTATCCATTTTCTTTTAAAGTAGTTTCAGCCATACGGATACCACCTTTTGGCATGAAGTTCAATTTGAAGAGTTCATCATTTTGGATACCAAAGATAACTTCATTTTCTTTGTCGATAAATCCAGCAGGGATATCAGCGATAGATGTTGGACGAGTGTCCATTGGGAAACGAGTTTCTTCGTAGTGTGCTTTAGTTTCTTCTACAATTTTCTTGATGTGAAGTGAACGCTCTGTTGGTCCTGCAAGGAAGCTTTCGTCTCCATCATAAGGTGTGTAGTTAGCTTGTACAAATCGTGATACACTTGCTTTTTCTTTCCAATCTACGCCTTTGAAGCCTTCCCAAGCTTTGTCAAAAATATCTTGTGCTTCAACAACTGTCTTAACAACCATATTAATGTCCTCTTTTTTCTAGTAACAGTCATCTGTTACATTCATAAGACAAGTATACCATATAGTAACCGATTTCAACAAGTGAAAATTCCCTATTTTTACACTTTCTTTTCTAAAACAGTCTATATTTTATTTCAAACTGTATTATATTTTTGAAAAAATAAAGTCCTTTTTTCTTTTTTTCAGAAAAAAGGGTATAATAAAAGAAAATAAGCAGTAACACTCAATGGAAATCGAAAAGCAAACTAGGAAGCTAGCCGCAGATTGCTCAAAACACTGTTTTGAGGTTGCAGATAGAGCTGACGTGGTTTGAAGAGATTTTCGAAGAGTATAAAAAGGTGCTAGGCATGTTGATTTTTCCTTTGTTAAATGATTTGTCAAGAAAAATCATCCATATTGACATGGATGCCTTTTTTGCTGCAGTGGAAATCAGGGATAATCCTAAACTCAGAGGAAAACCTGTCATTATTGGAAGCGACCCTCGGCAAACAGGTGGACGGGGAGTCGTTTCTACCTGTAGTTATGAGGCAAGAGCTTTTGGTGTCCATTCTGCCATGAGTTCCAAGGAAGCTTATGAACGTTGTCCCCAGGCTGTCTTTATCTCAGGGAATTATGAGAAATACAAGTCTGTGGGACTCCAGATTCGAGCTATTTTTAAGCGCTATACAGATTTGATTGAACCCATGAGCATTGACGAAGCCTATTTGGATGTGACAGAAAATAAACTCGGTATCAAGTCAGCGGTCAAAATTGCTCGCCTCATTCAAAAAGATATCTGGCAAGAACTCCATCTAACTGCTTCCGCAGGCGTTTCTTACAACAAATTCTTAGCTAAAATGGCGAGTGATTATCAAAAACCACATGGTTTGACAGTGATTCTACCTGAACAGGCTGAGGATTTTCTCAAACAAATGGATATTTCCAAATTTCATGGAGTAGGAAAAAAGACAGTAGAACGTCTTCATCAAATGGGCGTTTTTACTGGTGCTGATTTACTTGAAGTTCCTGAGGTAACCCTAATAGACCGTTTTGGTAGACTAGGCTATGATCTGTATCGAAAGGCTCGTGGCATTCACAACTCTCCAGTCAAATCCAATCGCATCCGTAAATCAATCGGCAAGGAGAAAACCTACGGGAAGATTCTCCTTGCTGAGGAAGATATCAAAAAAGAGCTGACTCTTCTATCAGAAAAAGTCGCTCTCAATCTACATCAACAAGAAAAAGCTGGAAAAATTGTCATTTTGAAAATCCGCTACGAGGACTTTTCAACTCTTACCAAACGAAAAAGTCTTGCTCAAAAAACACAAGATGCTAGTCAGATAAGCCAAATAGCCCTGCAACTCTATGAAGAATTAAGCGAGAAAGAAAGAGGTGTCCGCCTATTGGGGATTACCCTGACTGGATTTTAAAGCTCAATGAAAATCAAAGAGCAAACTAGGAAGCTAGCCGCAGGCTGCTCAAAACACTGTTTTGAGGTTGCAGATAAAGCTGACGCGGTTTGAAGAGATTTTCTAAGAGTATAAAACCTTGAAGAGTTGCCCCTTCAAGGTTTTTCTTAGGCTCTATAATATTTGTAGTGGGTAAATCCACTATAGATATTATGGAGCCTAT
>ERZ1023510.19-NODE-19-length-58388-cov-96.193355_pt1 | contig 58388 bp, 49 predicted proteins | sample MGYA00380549_ERZ1023510 | MGnify/ENA primary metagenome ERZ1023510 (study PRJEB33173, sample SAMEA4830364) | metagenome | study: EMG produced TPA metagenomics assembly of the PRJEB25223 data set... | reverse complement strand
AATAGGCTCCATAATATCTATAGTGGATTTACCCACTACAAATATTATAGAACCTTTATTTTCAGGGTTTTATTTCTATCATTTGATTTTACTTTCATTTGGTGGTAGAGTATTTGAAAAAAAAAAAGAAAGATAGTTTAACCTATGAAAAAATCACTAAAAATTTTTGCTACATCTAAATAGTTTGACCTCTTCGGGGTTGCTTTGGTCGTTGGGATTGCGATTGCATCTGGTTACCTCAACTCACACCTCGATAAATTTGTAGACTGGGGATCATGGACAGCTCTTGTACCCTTTGGATTGATTTCCGTAACCAACGTTGGGATTTCCATGTTGTCCACTCGTTTCACGGGGAAATTAAGCAAATGGGGAAATTACTTTGGTATTGTTAATACCATTTTGTCCGGTGCTATTGATTATATCCTTGGAAATAAGGCGGCCATCATTACCTATCCCGTCACCTTCCTCATTTATACCTTTGCTATAAAGAAGTGGGAAGCTTCGCAAGAAGGCAGACCCAACCAAATGAGCCAAAAACAGGTAAAATTGGCGGCCATCATCATTTCCATCATCGCCTTCCTCTTTGCCTTTGTGACCAACTATATCGGATATGGGGGCAAGATGAATCTCCTTGCCTACGTAACAACTATTGCCTTTGCACTGTCCCTCATTGCCAATGCTTTGAATGCATTAAAACTAACAACTCAGTGGGGCTTTTGGTTGATTTACAATTTCGTTCAGCTGACAAAAGCTGGTATTCAAGGAAACTTCGCCAATATCGGTAAATACATCTTTTATATCCTCAATGCAATCGGAGCTTTATTTGTCTGGAATGATGAAGAAGTTAGATAATAGAAGGAAACTCAAATAAAGAATACTAGCCAACTTAAGAGAATCTCCCTTCTGCTATTTTTATCATTTTAGTTGTAACTCCCATTCTTTTGGAGTAGAATGAAGTTAGATAAAAGAGGGAGGTCTTGTCATGAAAAAACTCTATAGAATCCATTTTATAGCAATTGCAGTTATTGATTTGCTACTATTTGCATTTTTTATCACTAGACTCGAGACATCTTTTGAGTGGCTCTTGCTCTCTGGTTTAATTTTCTTCCTTGCTCAAGGACTCCTGCTATTTCTCTTGGTCGTCCGACTCAAACATCAATTCGCTGAGATTTATCCTCAAATCAATAAAAAGATTCGCTTCTACTATTTAGGGGTTCTCACCATTGATTTTCTATTTTTTGTTCTCTTAGCCTTCATTAGTTCTCAGCGTTTTTCATCTCTTATGCCAATCATCACTGCTTGCCATTCTACTTTTTATTATATGACAGCTGACTACCTAAGAGAAAACTATCCAGACTTTTACGACAAACACATCTCTTTATGGGAGTGTCTCTAAGGAAAAGGAGGTTTTAGCATGAAAAAAATCATCTTCATCAAAACCATTCAACTCCTTGTCATTGATGGAATCATGCTGGCATTTTTGACATTTAAAAGGGGGCTTACTTGGGACTGGATTTTGATTTATAGCGGTTGGCTCATTTTCTTTCATCCTGTGCTATTGACCTATCTTTCAAACCAACTTTGTGACCACTTTAGTTAACTCTATTCCCAGATTAGACCGAGATTCTGGCGTTTTGCTTTACAAATTCTCCTATGGGATAGCCTGATGATTCTCTCCTTGGTGTCTTTAAGTGATATTCCACTTTTCCTTCAGGGAACTCTCCTCATCCTAGGACATCTCATCCCTTCCTATCGCATCTGCCAAAGCCTGAAAAGAGACTTCCCCCAAGCATATCAAGAACCGATTTCTTTTTGGAGTATTTTATGATAGATGAGAAAGACCAAGCCGACTGGGCTTGGTCTTTCTTATCTCTTTTTAGTATCTAGGATAATGGTAACAGGTCCATTATTAACCAGCTCAACCTGCATATCTGCTCCAAAGATGCCTGTCTGAACGGGCACTTCTTGCGCTAATTTTTGATTGAAAGCATCATAGAAGTCTGATGCCATATCAGGTTTAGCTGCCCCTGTAAAGGCTGGACGATTGCCTCTCTTAGTATCCGCAAAGAGGGTAAACTGAGAAATAGAGAGGATTTCTCCTTCAATATCTTTGACAGACAGGTTCATCTTGCCTTCTGCGTCTGAAAAAATCCGCATATTGACCAGTTTTCTCACAGCATAGTCCAAATCTTCCTCTTGGTCCTCTGGTCCAACACCAACCAGCAATAAAAGTCCCTGATTGATTTTTCCCTGAATCTGGCCTTCTATACTCACTTGGGCTTTTTTAACCCGTTGGATAATGATTTTCATAATAGCCTTTCTAGTAAGAGCTAGGACAACTAGCCGTTGGTCCGTTTGACAGAGTAAACTTCTGGCACACTCTTAATTTTATCGACAACCGTGGTCAGTGTAGAGAGGTTGGCAATACCGAAGGACACATGGATATTAGCAAACTTCATATCCTTGGTTGGTTGGGCATTGACCGTTGAAATATTCTTGGTTGTATTTGAAAGAACTTGCAGTACATCGTTCAACAGTCCTGTACGGTTGAGACCGTAGATATCGATATGGGCCATATACTCCTTATTTGAGCTAGGGTACTGGTCTTCCCATTCCACATCAAGGAGACGTTGCTCGTAGTTTTCTTGGGCACGCAGGTTCATACAGTCCACACGGTGAATAGCCACACCACGACCCTTGGTAATGTAGCCAACAATATCGTCACCAGGCACGGGGTTACAACACTTAGCAATCCGCACTAGGAGACCAGAAGCACCTTCAATAACCACTCCCCCCTCATGCTTGACCTTGAGGGTTTCTTTATTTTCAACCTTGACCTCGCCACCTTTGACAAGCTCCTCTGCCTCAGCTTTGGCCTTGGCACGCTCTTCCTCACGGCGTTCCTTTTCAGTCAGACGGTTAAAGACGGTAATCGCACCGATTTCCCCAAAACCAATGGCCGCAAAGAGGGAGTCTTCTGTCTTGTAACTGGTCTTTTGCAGAACTTGATCCATGTGGCGCTTGTCCATAAATTTATTTGCCACATAGCCATTTTCTTGGAACTGAGCCATCAGCATCTCACGACCCTTGTTGACAGACAATTCCTTATCTTGGTTTTTAAAGAACTGGCGAATCTTATTGCGCGCCTTGCTAGTCTTGACCATATTGAGCCAGTCACGGCTAGGTCCAAAGGAGTTCGGGTTGGCGATAATTTCAACCTGATCCCCTGTCTTTAACTTGGTTGTCAGTGGAACCATGCGGCCATTGACCTTGGCACCAGTTGCTTTTTCACCGACCTTGGTATGGATTTCGTAGGCAAAATCAATCGGTCCTGAATCTTTGGGAAGGGAACGGACAGCTCCATCTGGGGTAAAAACGTAAATCTCCTCAGCCAAATAGTTTTCCTTAACAGAGTCCACAAATTCCTTAGCATCATCAGCCTGGTCTTGGAGCTCCATCATCTCCTTGATCCAGTTCATTCCAATAGCTGATTCCTTGCTGTTAACTTGCCCCTTTATACCTTTCTTATAAGCCCAGTGAGCCGCAACCCCGTACTCAGCCACCTCGTGCATTTCCTTGGTTCGAATCTGGAATTCAATCGGCCCTTTTGGTCCATAAACAGTCGTATGGATAGACTGATAACCATTGGCCTTGCGGTTGGCGATATAGTCTTTGAAGCGACCTGGCATCGGTTTCCAAAATTCATGCACGTAACCAAGCATGGCATAAACATCACTTTGGGTATCTAAAATACAACGAATAGCAATCAGATCATAGATTTCCTCAAACCGTTTTCTCTTGTCCTGCATTTTGCGGAAAATTGAGTAAATATGCTTGGGACGACCATAAATCTTCCCTTTCAAGTGACGTTCTGTCGTATACTCCTCTAATTTTGTGACTACCTCATCCACCAAGGCCTCACGCTCCCTGCGCTTTTCCTTCATCATATGGGTAATCTTGTAAAACTCCGTTGGATTGAGATAACGGAAAGACAAGTCTTCTAATTCCCATTTGACACTGGAAATCCCCAAACGATGGGCAAGCGGGGCATAGATTTCCATGGTTTCTTTGGAAATACGCTCCTGCTTGTCTTTTCGAAGATGTTTCAGGGTCCGCATATTGTGCAAGCGGTCAGACAGTTTGACCAAAATAACGCGGATGTCCTCAGACATGGCCATGAGCATCTTGCGATGATTTTCCGCTAATTGCTCCTCGATCGATTTGTACTCGACCTTGCCAAGCTTGGTAACTCCGTCAACAATCATCCGCACATCAGGACCAAACTCTCTTTCCAAATCGTCCAAAGTCGCATCTGTATCTTCCACCACATCATGCAAGAATCCACAAGCTACTGTTACAGCATCCAGCTTTAGCTTAGCTAAAATACCTGCCACTTGGATAGGGTGAATGATATAAGGCTCGCCTGATTTGCGATATTGACCACTGTGGCATTCAACAGCATAGACCAAGGCCTTATGGACAAAATGAACATCCTCTTCCGTTAAATATTCTTTGGTTAAAGCGACAACTTCTTCGCCTGTTAAATTCACTTCTTTCGGCATCTCTACTCTCCAATTCTTCCTACCATTTTATCACTTTTTTAAGAATATGAAAACTAGATTGGAACAGAATAAGAAAAAAATAATTCAAAATTGCTTGATAATTCTGAATTATTGGTCCGTAATATACTACGAAGTTAGATTTTAAACTTAGGTGATAGAAGGAGAGATAGAAGAACGGAAACCATATTGTAACCCAAAGACTTTCTGACTTCCCCAATTCCATTGAAGATACGAAAGATAAACGGTGGAACTCGTATCACATACACTGGTACCTTGACTGGATTTTGGAATTAATACTAAATGAAAATCAAAGAGCAAACTAGGAAACTAGCCGCAGGTTACTCAAAGCACCGCTTTGAGGTTGCAGATAAAGTTGACGCGGTTTGAAGAGATTTTTGAAGAGTATAAAAATCCTCAAGATACTTTCTTCTATCCTTTAGTTTATAAGGAGAATACCTATGAAAAAAACTGCTATTTCTATCTTTGCTCTCCTAATGTTAGGAGTTTGCTGCCTGTTCCTATTCAGCCAGCAAAGCTATAAAAAACAGTCGTTCAATACTATGCTAACGACCAGAACCTGCCCAGTAGGATAACTTATAGTGAATATAGCGACAAATGAGAAGCCAACTACGGTAGCACTCTAAACATCACGTCTATCAAACAAGCTAATGACGGAGTTTATGCAACCTATGAAGGGCAATTGACACCTTTCCAATATTGATAAATTGATAACCAGCCTGTCTTCATCTAGTCATGCTGGTTTTTAAGTTCATTTTAAATCCTTACCTATTCTCCCTAACTGTGCTATACTTAATTTATACTCAATGAAAATCAAAGAGCAAACTAGAAAGCTAGCCGCAGGCTGTTCAAAGCACTGCTTTGAGGTTGCAGATAAAGTTGACGCGGTTTGAAGAGATTTTCGAAGAGTATTAGTACATTCTTTGAGATTGGAGCTAGTATGAAAATCCATAAAACCGTGAATCCTGTTGCCTATGAAAATACCTATTATCTAGAAGGCGAAAAGCACCTCATCGTCGTCGATCCTGGTAGTCATTGGGAAGCCATTCGTCAGACAATCGAGAAGATCAACAAACCGATCTGTGCTATTCTCTTGACCCACGCCCATTATGACCATATCATGAGTCTGGACTTGGTTCGCGAGACGTTTGGCAATCCTCCTGTCTATATCGCAGAGAGCGAAGCCAGCTGGCTCTACACTCCTGTCGATAATCTCTCCGGTCTCCCTCGCCACGATGATATGGCAGATGTGGTCACAAAACCTGCAGAACACACCTTTGTCTTTCACGAAGAATACCAACTAGAGGAATTTCGTTTTAAGGTTCTACCGACCCCAGGGCACTCTATCGGTGGTGTTTCCCTAGTCTTTCCTGATGCTCATCTAGTCTTGACGGGAGATGCTCTATTCCGCGAAACTATCGGACGGACCGACCTTCCGACTGGTAGCATGGAGCAACTCCTTCATAGTATCCAGACCCAACTCTTCACCCTACCAAACTACGATGTCTATCCAGGACATGGTCCAGCTACTACTATCGCTCACGAAAAGGCCTTCAATCCCTTTTTCTAGCAAGATGATGACAATCGAAATTTAAGTAAACTATCCAGCAAATCTTTCTATTACAAAAGGCATCCTATCAAGGTTTTCACACATGATTGGATGCCTTTTTTCTGATGACTAGATTTTTTGCATTACCAAATAATCACGCGCTCCTCTGGTGAACGCCACATTCCGTCTCCTTCTTTGACATCATAGGTTGTAAAGAAATCGTCGAAGTTTGGTACTTGCACATTGACACGGAGTTTGGCTGGTGCGTGCACATCGACGCTAGCCAAAAGTTTCATAAATTCTGGTCGACCTTTCATGCGCCAGATGCGACCGAAGTTGTAGAAGAACTCTTCTGCTGAGAAGTCTGCTTCTCTCTTAGCTGCTTCAAGCGCTGCTGCGATTCCTCCCAAGTCAGCCACGTTTTCTGATACAGTCAATTTACCGTTAATGGTTGCTCCATAAGAATCCTGTCCATCAAATTGGTCAATGACTTTTTGTGTTTTCTCCTTGAAGGCAGCATAGTCGCTCTCTGTCCACCAATCCTTGAGGCTACCATTTTCGTCAAAGGAAGCCCCGTTAGTATCAAAGGCGTGGGAAATTTCATGGGCAATCACTGCCCCAATACCACCGTAGTTAGCAGAAGATGACTGATGCAAGTCATAGAAAGGCGCCTGTAAAATGGCCGCTGGAAAGACAATCAGGTTCTTCTGAGGATTGTAGTAGGCATTGACCATATGAGCAGGCATGCCCCATTCCTTATAATCTACAGGCTGGTTCCACTTACTCCAACTGTGCTTGATTTCCACACGCGCAAAGGCTAGAGCATTCTCAAAAAGACTGGCAGTTTCATTCACTACCTTATCCTTGTAACGTGCAGGCAATTCTTCTGGATAGCCAATATAAGGTTTGATCACATTGAGCTTCACGATAGCCTGTTTACAGGTTTCTGGAGTGAGCCAGTCATTCTTAAGCAGACGCTCCTTATAAACATCAATCATGGTTGCCACTTTTTTCTCCACATCCGCCTTGGCTTCTGGAGAGAACTTCTCACGGGCGTACCAAAGACCCAGGGCTTGCTTGAAAGGTTCTTGTGCTAGATGATAAGCTGCTTTGACCTTATCTTTTGCCTCTGGAACTCCAGAAAGGGCACGGCTGTAGGCACCAGACAAAACACGGATATCCTCTGTTAAATAGCTGGTTGAAAGATTGACAACACTCAAAATCAAGGTTGCTTTAAGGAGAGACCAGGCTTCCTCACTGTAGAATTGCTCTGCTGCTTGCCAGAAACGTTCCTCGTCTACAATAACCTTGTCTGGTAATTGCCCAATAACTGCTTTGAAGAAGTCATCCAAAGGTAGGGCAGGCGCGAATTTCTTGAAATCTTCGTAAGAATATGGATGATAGAGTTTAGCATATTCTGAACTTTCTTCATTAGAGAGCACCACTGCCGCAACTCGGCGGTCCAATTCAAGTCTTTTTTCTAGCAAGTCTTCAATTTCTTCATCAGAGAAATCATAAGCCTTGAGGAGATTTGCGCTGCTTTCTTTCCAAAGAGTCAAGAGCTCTTCGCGCTGAGGATGTTCTTCTGCATAGTAGGTCGTATCTGGCAAGATTGTGCTTGGAGCGCTAGCCCATAGAACATTGATTCTAGCATCCATAAAGTCTGGCGATACACCAAAAGGAAGGAAGTTTGGTTTTCCTGCAAGCTCAAACTCTGCTAGTTTAGCTGTAAAATCCGCAAAAGTCTCCAATTCTTGGAATTCTTTAAGGAGTGGTAAGACAGGTGTGATACCGTCAGCTTCTCTCTTGTCAAAATCACGAACTAGGCGGTGGTATTTGACAAAGTTTTCCAAGATAGCATCCTCAGGCACTTCTTCACCTGCTAACCACTTGTCTGTTGTCGCCAGCATCAGGTCTTCAATTTCCTGGTCTAAATCAACAAAACCTCCTGTTTGAGACTTATCTGCTGGGATTTCAGCTGTCTGTTGCCATTCTCCATTGATAGCATCATAAAAATCATCTTGATAACGTGTCATCTTGTTCTCGCTTTCATTTGTATTTGCATTTATCTTAACAAAAATCACTAGGGAATGCAATTAATAACCATTTAACTATTATTTTTTAGCTATTATAAAAAATCTTTCCATGATAAAACGCATAATTCCAAGTTTTTTACACTTGATACTATGCGTTTTATAATTTAGAAATTTATCCTGAAAGTTATCTTTAGAATCTATTTTTCAGTTATTATTTTAATTTTTTCAAAAATTAACTTGACTTAATTTTTTTTTTAATGTATATTAAGAGACAGGAGGAATACAAGTTTATGATACGTATCGAAAACCTCAGTGTCTCCTACAAAGAAACGTTGGCACTTAAGGATATTTCACTAGTGCTCCATGGACCAACAATTACCGGCATCATTGGTCCAAACGGCGCTGGGAAATCAACACTATTAAAAGGTATGCTGGGAATTATCCCACATCAAGGTCAGGCATTTCTCGATGACAAGGAAGTTAAAAAATCCTTACACCGAATTGCCTATGTCGAACAAAAAATCAATATCGACTACAACTTTCCCATCAAGGTCAAGGAATGCGTCTCGTTAGGACTATTTCCCTCTATTCCTCTCTTTCGAAGTTTAAAGGCTAAACATTGGAAGAAAGTGCAAGAGGCCCTTGAAATCGTCGGCCTAGCTGACTACGCTGAACGTCAAATTAGTCAACTGTCTGGAGGTCAATTCCAGCGGGTCTTGATTGCCAGATGTTTGGTGCAGGAAGCCGACTATATCCTCTTGGATGAACCCTTTGCTGGGATTGACTCTGTCAGTGAGGAAATCATCATGAATACGCTGAGAGATTTGAAAAAAGCTGGGAAGACGGTTCTCATCGTTCACCACGACCTCAGCAAGATTCCCCACTACTTCGATCAAGTCTTACTTGTCAATCGAGAAGTGATTGCCTTTGGTCCAACAAAAGAAACTTTTACCGAAACCAATCTAAAAGAAGCTTACGGTAATCAACTCTTTTTCAATGGAGGTGACCTATGATTGCAGAATTTATCGATGGATTGCAAAAATTCCATTTCCTACAAAATGCCTTGATAACAGCTATTGTCGTCGGGATTGTAGCTGGAGCTGTGGGATGTTTCATTATTCTACGCGGGATGTCACTCATGGGAGATGCCATTTCACATGCTGTCTTACCAGGTGTAGCCCTCTCCTTCATCTTGGGCCTTGACTTCTTTATCGGAGCCATTGTCTTTGGATTGCTAGCTGCCATCATCATTACCTACATCAAAGGAAACTCGATTATCAAAAGCGATACCGCCATCGGCATTACCTTTTCTTCTTTCTTAGCCCTCGGTATCATCTTGATTGGTGTCGCTAAAAGTTCAACTGACCTTTTCCATATCCTTTTTGGTAATATTCTGGCCGTCCAAGATACGGATATGTTTATTACTATGGGTGTGGGGGCAGCCATCCTCTTGTTAATTTGGATTTTCTTCAAGCAACTCTTGATAACTTCCTTTGATGAACTCTTGGCTAAAGCCATGGGAATGCCTGTCAATTTCTATCACTACCTTCTCATGGTACTCCTGACTCTCGTGTCTGTGACAGCCATGCAAAGTGTCGGAACTATCCTGATTGTAGCCATGCTGATTACCCCAGCTGCAACTGCTTATCTGTATGCTAATAGTCTGAAAAGTATGATTTTCCTTTCCTCAACCTTCGGAGCTACTGCTTCAGTTTTGGGACTCTTTATTGGCTATAGTTTTAATGTTGCGGCAGGTTCTAGTATCGTGCTTACAGCTGCTAGTTTCTTTCTCATTAGCTTCTTTATCGCTCCCAAACAACGATATTTGAAACTGAAAAATAAACATTTGTTAAAATAAGGGGCAAAGCCCTAATAAATTGGAGGATCTAATGAAAAAATTAGGTACATTACTCGTTCTCTTTCTTTCTGCAATCATTCTTGTAGCATGTGCTAGCGGAAAAAAAGATACAACTTCTGGTCAAAAACTAAAAGTTGTTGCTACAAACTCAATCATCGCTGATATTACTAAAAATATTGCTGGTGACAAAATTGACCTTCATAGTATCGTTCCGATTGGGCAAGACCCACACGAATACGAACCACTTCCTGAAGACGTTAAGAAAACTTCTGAGGCTGATTTGATTTTCTATAACGGTATCAACCTTGAAACAGGTGGCAATGCTTGGTTTACAAAATTGGTAGAAAATGCCAAGAAAACTGAAAACAAAGACTACTTCGCAGTCAGCGACGGCGTTGATGTTATCTACCTTGAAGGTCAAAATGAAAAAGGAAAAGAAGACCCACACGCTTGGCTTAACCTTGAAAACGGTATTATTTTTGCTAAAAATATCGCCAAACAATTGAGCGCCAAAGACCCTAACAATAAAGAATTCTATGAAAAAAATCTCAAAGAATATACTGATAAGTTAGACAAACTTGATAAAGAAAGTAAGGATAAATTTAATAAGATCCCTGCTGAAAAGAAACTCATTGTAACCAGCGAAGGAGCATTCAAATACTTCTCTAAAGCCTATGGTGTTCCAAGTGCCTACATCTGGGAAATCAATACTGAAGAAGAGGGAACTCCTGAACAAATCAAGACCTTGGTTGAAAAACTTCGCCAAACAAAAGTTCCATCACTCTTTGTAGAATCAAGTGTGGATGACCGTCCAATGAAAACTGTTTCTCAAGACACAAACATCCCAATCTACGCACAAATCTTTACTGATTCTATCGCAGAACAAGGTAAAGAAGGCGACAGCTACTACAGCATGATGAAATACAACCTTGACAAGATTGCTGAAGGATTGGCAAAATAAGCCTCTGAAAAACGTCATTCTCATGTGAGCTGGCGTTTTTTCTATGCCCACATTTCCGGTCAAATCATTGGAAAATTCTGACTGTTTCAGATACAATGGAAGAAAAAAGATTGGAGTATCCTATGGTAACTTTTCTCGGAAATCCTGTAAGCTTTACAGGTAAACAACTACAAGTCGGCGACAAGGCGCTTGATTTTTCTCTTACTACAACAGATCTTTCTAAAAAATCTCTGGCTGATTTTGATGGCAAGAAAAAAGTCTTGAGTGTCGTTCCTTCTATCGATACAGGCATCTGCTCAACTCAAACACGTCGTTTTAATGAAGAATTGGCTGGACTGGACAACACGGTCGTATTGACTGTTTCAATGGACCTACCTTTTGCTCAAAAACGTTGGTGCGGTGCTGAAGGCCTTGACAATGCCATTATGCTTTCAGACTACTTTGACCATTCTTTCGGGCGCGATTATGCCCTCTTGATCAACGAATGGCACCTATTAGCACGCGCAGTCTTTGTCCTCGATACTGACAATACGATTCGCTACGTTGAATACGTGGATAATATCAATTCTGAGCCAAACTTCGAAGCCGCAATTGCAGCTGCTAAAGCCCTATAGAAAAAATCCTCTGTCACAAAGAGTTCCCTGCTCTTTGAAACGGAGGATTTTTGAATATTAGTAAATAGAAGTTCAATCAGCTAAAAATAACTACCTTACTCTACAGATTTCAGGGCTTCTAACATATCAACCTTTCTCAAATAATAATTGACGAAGAAACCAAGCAAGGTCAAAATGATGCTTACTGTTGCCACTGGGATTACATAGACTTCCCAGCCTACCTGCGGATAAAAGAGAATAGTCGCAGGCGAAATCATTTGAATCAAAAATTGGTGTAAATAGAAACCAGCTACCAGACCAAGTACGATTCCCACAAGGGACAGCACAATCGTCTCACGGTAAATGTAGAGGGTGACTTCATTATTATGAAAACCGAGAACCTTGATAGTGGAGAGTTCACGGATTCTCTCAGCTACGTTGATATTGGTCAGATTGTAAAGGATGACAATAGCTAATAGAACCGATACGATGACCAAGATGGTCATGGTCTGATTGAGTGAGCTAGCGATAGAGTCGAAGAGTCGAATGGCTGAAGCATTTTGGACAACGCTGGACACCGCAGATTGATTCATAAGCAAGCCCGCCTGACTTTCGATACTAGTTGCACTGGTATCCCTTAATGAGACCAGATAAGTGTTGGCTTGGGGTAGCTGTCCGTAAAGTTGCTCATAGCTAGCCTGACTCATATAAATAAAGTGACCAACGTAGTTCTCAGTAATAGCAGCGACCTTTAGTTCCTTACCTTCAATTTCTAAAGTCTGCCCAACCTTGACACCTGCCAGCTGGGCGAGTTTAGCTGTAATAACGATGCCATCTTTTAATGTCAGCTCCTGCTGATGATGTTGAAGATGGATAAAGGGAGTCAAATCTTCCTTCTCTATCATCATAAGAGTAATGTTTTGAAGACCAGCCTTGCCTTTGAAATCCTTGTCTAGCGTTTTAGAATAGATTTTCTGGTAGGCTAGTATCTCCTGCCCTTTCAACACTTCTGCTAGCTCTACCTTGTCCTGATTGGTCGCACTAGGATTTTCAGAGACAAGCATCTGATACTGTTGGATTTGTTGAAACTGTTTAGACGGAACTCCTGCTACAGAAGATTGGATTCCCAAACCTGCAAAGAGCAGAGCTACAGAACCTGCCACACCAAAGATTGTCATCAACATTCTCTGCTTATAACGAAAGATGTTGCGGGCTGTTACCTTATGAGTAAAACTGAGACGACGCCAGATAAAACCGATACGCTCCAATAAGATTTTAGCTCCTTTGACAGGAGGTTTAGGAAGTAGAAGCTGGGCTGCTTCGTCATGAAGTTCCCTCCAAGCCACCAGATAGGCTGGTAACACACTCGCCAACCAGCTCAAGACAAGAGCTAGTAAGCTATAGGTCCAATAGAACTGAATCTGGGTTTCTCCCACCACCATGCCTTTTGTAATGACACTTGAAATTACACTGGCTAGCAAATAATGACCAAGTATACTACCTAGAGCCGTTCCAACAGTCCCAGCTACTAGTCCATAAAGGAGAAACTTGGCGATAATATCCTTACTACGGTAACCCAAGGCCTTAAAAATCCCTGCATGAGTTCGCTCTTCGTCTACAAAGCGAGTCATGGTCGTAAAGGTCACCATGGCTGCTACGGCATAAAGTACCACAGGAAAGATATTGCCCACTGCTCGAATACTGGATGAAGCATTGCTATACATAAGATAGCCCTGACCACCTGGCATGGTCTGACGATTATAGACCTGATACCTTGGCTCCGCCAAATCGTCCAAGACTTGCTGATGTTTTTCTAATTTTTCCTTTTCTTGGGCTAGATTTTGTTCAGCTTGCTTTAGTTTGTCCTCTTCCTTGCCCAATTCCTGCTTGGCTTGGGTAAGTTGAGCACTAGCCTGCTCTCTCTGAACTTGAGGAAACAAGGCTAGTTGACTTTCTTGAGCCTGTATACGAGCTTGAGCAGCTGCTAAACGACGCTTGCCTTCCTGCAAATTAGTCTGAGCCTTGTCAAGGGTCTCTTGCCCCTTGTCTAGAGACTCTTGTCCTTCTTTTTTCAAAAGTTGCAGACGTACCTTGCCATTATCTGATAAAATTTGTTCAAGCTCTTCTTGATGTTGCTTGGATTTTTCTTCATAAGCTGATGAAAAGGCATTTAAACCTGCTAAATCTTGATATTTCAAACGAGCTATATTGTAGACTTTCTGATCAAACTGACTAGGTAAAATCACCCCATAGGCTGTCAGAGTCCCACTTCCACTTCCTGCGTAGCCCATATCTCGCTGGGAGAGGATTTCAGCCGAATCCACAAAACCAGTAATGGTATAAGTATGGTCTTTTAAAGAGGAATGACCCTCTTCTTTTTCTTTAAAACTAATCTCCTGTCCCACGCTGTATTGGCCTTGCAAATGAGTGGCCAAAGCGATTTCCTTGTCTGACTGAGGAAGTCGTCCCTTTCTTAGCTGAAAGGTTGAAATTCGCTCTGGTTTGGAGTACAGCCGAATGGCATCCTGCCCATTATCCATAGTCACATCTGTCAAATAGCCAAACTCGACCTCTGCGCCCTCCGTCTGTTTTAGTTCTTCTTGGTCTGCTTGATCCAAGCCATAGTTAGACATGACTGCCAAATCCAAGGTTTGAGCAGTTGTTAAATAAGCATTAGCTGTCGCCTCCATGTTGGGACTGGTTACTTTGAGACCTACTAAGGCTAGAGATCCCAACATCATCAGGATCAAGATGGATAAAAAACGCCCCTTGGAGCCTGTGAAGGACTGAATTAAGTCCTTCCAATAAGTTTTTCGCTTGATCATACTAGTACTCCAAACTGTCAATATCCTGAGGATGCTGGTTGAGCACCACATCCTTGACACTGGCATCGTGCATATGAATCACGCGATCAGCAATGGGCGCCAAAGCTCCATTATGAGTCACGATGATCACCGTCGCTCCCTTTTGACGAGACATATCTTGGAGAATTTTCAAAACCTGCTTGCCCGTCTGATAATCCAAGGCTCCAGTCGGTTCATCACAAAGGAGAATTTTAGGATTTTTGGCTACCGCGCGTGCAATGGAGACTCGCTGTTGCTCCCCTCCAGAAAGCTGGGCTGGAAAGTTATTTAGACGATGAGCCAGACCTACATCTGTCAAGACCTGATCAGGATTCAAGGCATCTGTCACAATTTCAGAAGCCAGTTCCACATTTTCCTTAGCTGTCAGATTAGAAACTAGATTATAAAACTGAAAAACAAACCCCACATCATTTCTACGGTAATTGGTGCGCTGGTGGGAACTATAATCCGCAATATTAACACCATCAATCCAGATTTCCCCTTCATCATTGGTATCCATTCCCCCAAGAAGGTTAAGCACTGTTGACTTGCCTGCACCTGAAGCACCAAGGATAATAACCAGCTCCCCCTTTTCAATCTCAAAATTCACATCACGATTGGCCACAATCTCCGTGTCCCCAACCTGATAACGCTTGTAACAGTGTTTCATCTCAATATAAGCCATCAGACCCACCCTCTATCAAACAAATTATACTCCTCGAAAATCTCTCTTCAAACCACGTCAGCTTCCATCTGCAACCTCAAAACACTGTTTTGAGCAACCTGCGGCTAGCTTCCTTGTTTGTGCTCTTTGATTTTCATTGAGTATTACTTCCTATTATCATTATAACGCTTTTTCAACTAGTTGAAAACTGCTTATATTCTTAAATCCTTATTAAAAGGCAGTTTCAAATTACTGCCTTATAACATCTTCTTAAAAATAAAATTGAACAAGATCACCTTCTGCTGTTGCCACCGAAATACAATCTTTCCCCATGCATTTCGCTTTTATTTTTTCTTGATTCATTTTAATCACACTCTTCTCAATATCTGGATAAGAAACTCGCAAATCTCCTCCACTCCTTGATAAAATGGTCAACTGTAAGAGTTTTTTATCTTCCCAGCTCATGCTCACTTCAAAATGTCCACGTGCCATTAAGCCTGAAACAGAACCTGTTGACCAAGCATCAGGTAGGGCAGCTAGAGGTACCAGATAAGCTGCATGAGACTGGAGTAACATTTCTGCCATGCCACTAGTAGCACCAAAATTACTATCTATCTGAAAAGGAGGATGGCTACACCAAAGATTTGGCAAGGTGGATGTCTTTAACTGCTCTGCCAATAATTTATGGGCTCGATTGCCATCTCCCAAACGCGCCCAGAGATTGATCTTATTAGCCTTGGACCAGCCTGTGCCGCCATCTCCACGATCATTGAGGCTAGCACGCGCCGCTTCAATATACTCTTGTCCCTTGTAGCTAAAGAGATTGCCAGGATAGAGTCCCACTAGATGGGAAGCGTGCCGGTGCTGGGCCTCCACTTTCTCATTTTGAAAATACTGCTCTTCCTCCTCATACCACTCCCTGATTCGACCAGATTGAGTGATTTGCAAAGGATTTAGTAAATCAGACTTCTCCTTAACCTCAGTCAACAAGTCCTCATCCAGTCCCAATTCCTGAGCAGCCTGAATAAAATCATGAAATAACTGCCAAATCAGAGATTGGTCATAAGTATTGCCAATCGAAATCGGCCCATGTTCTGGGGAATAAGACGGAGAAGACACCCAACGCTGCGCCTGCTGATCCTTATGTAAAAAGGCATTCCAAAAACGAACCGTTTCCCTCAACATGGGATAAATTTTCTCCCTGAGATAGTCTTGGTCCCTATAAAATGAATAGGCTTCATAAACGGTTTGCATCATCCACGCATTGGCAGCTGGTGACCAACCCCAATAGTAATCCCAACCAGGTGCCGTCCAACCAAAGGGAGTCGCTTGAGTATGAACCCACCAACCATTTTCCTCACCTTTTTGAGAGACGATTCCTGCATACTTTACAGCCGCTAGACGACCATAGACACGCAAATCATCTACATAGTTGATGACTGGAAAGACCGTCTCTAGGAGATTGGTAACATAGGCTGGCCAATAATTCATCTGCAGATTGACATTTAAGTGATAGTCCGAATTCCAAGGAGGATTGTCGACCGCATTCCAGACTCCCTGTAGGTTAGCTGGTAGAGCATCTGGGCAGTCTCTGGACGAACTAATCAATAAATACCGTCCATACTGGAAGAACAGCTCCTCCAAAGCCTGCCCTTCTTGTGGCTTATAATTTTTTAACAAATCATCTGTAGTGGATGCGTCAACATCAGCTTCCAAATCCAATTGAACACGCTGGAATAAGGCTTGGTAGTCCTCGATATGCCTTGATTTCAATTGGGTATAGCCCTTTTCTTTAGCTGTGTCCACCAAGTCTATCACCTGTTGCTCTAAATCTAGTTTCTTGCGATAATTGCTAGCAGGATTTTGGGCAAAATCCGTCTTAGCGGCCAAGAAGAGATTGGCATAACTGGCTCCTGATATCTGAACCCTATCTGACCAAACTCTAATATCTCCATCCGTTTCCCAAGCTAGATAACTAGCAAACCGCAGATCATTATCCTTAACTCTTCCCTTCATCAAGATATGAGAATCAGTAATATCCAACTTACACTCCTTGTAATCAGATTTTTCCTGCTCATACTTTCCATCAGAAGCCAAATCACAGGTCAAGGATAGTTCTATAGTAAAATCTAGAGTTTCCAACCCTTCCTTAGTAAAACATTGAACCAAGAGATCATCTGGAAAACTCGCAAAAGCTTCACGTTCAAATCGCGTTCCCTTATAGACATAAGAAGTCGTCGCAAGTGCCTTACTAATATTCAACTGTCTCTGATAGTCCGTCACCTGAGACAAAGTCGTACCTTGCTGGTTGAACTCAATGTGAATATCCCCAAAAGACAGATAGGTCCCATATTGACTCGTTTTTGGCCCAATTAGGTGCTGCTCAGCCAGTTCCTTAGCCAGATTGTAATCTCTCTTCTCCAAAGCCTGCCGAATCTCAGCTAAAAAAACATACTGATCCTGAAGATTTCCACCCTGATAATCTGAACTATCAGGAAGTGGACCTCCAGACCAGAGACTTTTTTCATTAAATTGAATCCGTTCAGCCCCTATAAGGCCAAATACTTTTGCTCCTAAAGAACCATTGCCTATCGGTAAAGCTTCTTCTTCCCAACCCATGTAAGTGGTTGAAGCTGGTTGTTTGTAGGCCAGTACATAATCTTGTTTTTTATTCCTTATCATACTTCCATACTAACATAAAAAGCCTAGAAATCAATCCTAGGCTTACAATTTTTTATTTTCCAAGGTAGTATTCAGAAACAACGTTCAATTTTTCGTCGAATTCGAATACCAATGGTGGGAAGTTAGGGATTTCCACGTCCATGATCTCATCATCTGACAAACCTTTGATGTGTTTTACAAGGGCACGGATTGAGTTACCGTGAGCTCCTACGAATACGTTTTTACCATCTTTAAGAGCTGGAGCGATTTTATCTTCCCAGAATGGAAGAGCACGTTCCAAAGTCACTTTCAAGTTTTCAGCATCTGGAATGACTGAGTCGTCAAGTGAAGCATAACGACGGTCTGTGTGAGCTGAGTGCTCATCATCACGGTCCATGTTTGGAGGCAATACATCGTATGAACGACGCCAGATGTGAACTTGCTCATCACCAAATTGTTCAGCAGCTTCAGCTTTGTTTTTACCAGTCAAACCACCGTAGTGACGTTCGTTCAAGCGCCATGATTTTTCAACTGGAACCCACAATTGGTCAGAAGCTTCAAGAGCCAAGTTAGTTGTTTTGATAGCACGTTTCAATACTGAAGTGTAAGCTTGGTCAAATTCGATACCAGCTTCTTTGATCAATTTACCAGCGTCAATCGCTTGTTGTGTACCTTTTTCAGACAAATCAACATCAGCCCAACCAGTGAAAAGGTTAGCTTTGTTCCATTCAGACTCACCGTGGCGAGCAAAAACCAATTTTACCATTAGATGGATTCTCCTTTAAATTTTCCGAGGTTTCCCCTCGTTTATCTATTCTATTTTACACAATTTTTCACAAAAAAGCTAGTCAAAACCAAAAAGGAAAGGACTGTTTGACAATGTTTGGCAATCACATTGTTTTTAGTTGTTTCTATTCTATCTTCATTATTTAACCTTTTTTTCTGCGCATCGAATAATTTTTGAGTTGACTCTTTTAGTTTAGTAAACGAGTCATTATTTTCCATAGCTATGGCTTTGAAACCTTCCTCAGCTTTAGTAAAATAATCATCAAAAATATTTTTATAAAGATCTATATAATCTGCATAAGTGCGTATTGATTCAATCGCATCGTCTGTTACAACCGGTGTATCGAAAGTGATTGTTTCTTTTGAACTATTGGATGTTGCTACTGTCTTCTCATCATTACTTGTTGAAGTATTCTTTGAACTTTATGTTCCACATGCAACTAGAAGAGAAAGAGATAATAGAGCTACTCCTATACCGATAAACTTTTTGTTCTTTTCATGCTAAAATACCTTTTATTCTTCTGATTTGAATTTCTTCAATGTTGCAAGGAATAGAGATCCTCCGATAATAGCAAGAATCCCCCCAACCCATCCTAAGAATGGAATGAGACTAACTCCACCAGAAACAATCATTAGTACAGACGGAGCTGCACCTACACGCTTATCTCCTTTATAGTAAACAATAGCAATGATACCAAGAACAAGATTTGCAATCTTCAAGGCATTCAAGAGTAAGGCAACACCTGAAAAAGCCCCTGCAGTAGCTCCTCCATTAAGAGTTGTAGCAGCTGTGTTTACCGCTGTTCCCAACAAGACAAAAGGACAAATAAGAAGTAAAATTCCTCCCACAAGACCGACGATACCACTTGATTTCATAATAAAATCTCCTTTTTTATTTTTTTTCAAATAAAATTGTATCATATTTGCTTTTTAAAAAAAGTATTTTCTGATATTATAAAATAAAAATTTGTATAATATGAAATAAAATATAATATAATACTTTTCAGAAACCAGAAATAACTATATAAATTTATTCTTGTAAAAATATTACACTATTTACCAATCTTATCCCTAATATCAAATTCCTATTTTATCTTACTACTGTTAGCTTGCTAAGTTTCTCTTTGATTCTTGTTGAGTATAAAAAGTCATACCTCGCAAATTTTTAAAATAAATAAAAAACGCATCATATCAGGTGTTCAAAAACGTGATACAATGCGTTTAATAGACTATAAAATTAGTTGTCTTTTCTTCTCAAATTGAATTTTGCCTAGACTTTTCAATCTTATTTCTCTTCAAATCCTTCTGCGACTGCTTCCGCAAAGTTTTCTTCTACGATGCTTGCACAGTGGTCACAGATAACTGCCTGGTAGCTACGTTCTGCTGTTGTTGGGTCAATACGACGGCAACGGTCACATACTTCACCAGCAGCACGTTCAACTGTGAAGGCTACATCTTCGAAGCTAAGGGCAGCTTCCGGAGCTGGTCCTTCTGCGATGGTCAACTCAGACACGATCAAAAGTTGAGCCACATTGCTATTTACTGCTTCGAGTAGAGTTTTCACCACTTCATTTGGATAAACTGTCAAGTGTGCTTCAAGTGATTTACCGATAACTTTTGCATTACGAGCTTCTTCCAAGGCTTTTTGTGCTTGTCCACGAAAGTCCATGAAGGCTGCCCATGTATCCAAGATTTCTTCTTGGTTAGCAAAAGTTTGAGCCTCTGGTAACTCTGACAATTGGACGAAGTCTTCTGTTTCAAACTCAAGATATGACCAAATTTCTTCCGCAGTGTGAGGAAGGATTGGTGTCAAGAGTTTGGTGATTTTGACAAGAATGTCATAGAAGACAGTCTGCATTTGACGGCGTTCCAGTGATTTGGCACCTTCAATGTAAACAACATCTTTGGCAAAATCAAGGTAGAAGGCTGACAAGTCAACGTTGATAAAGTTCACCAAGGCCTTGTAGATCGTCAAGAATTCAAAGTCTGCATAGGCATCACGAATGGTCTTGACAAGCTGGTTAAAGCGAATCGTCATGTACTTATCAACTGAACGAAGCTCATCGTAAGCGACTGTATCTTGAGCTGGGTTAAAGTCAGATGTATTGGCAATCAAGAAACGAAGAGTGTTACGAATCTTACGGTAAGTTTCAGAAACTTGGCTCAAAATATCCATAGAGATACGCACGTCATTGCTTGAGTCAACACTTGTTACCCAGAGACGCAAGATTTCAGCACCGAATTGTTTTTCAACATCGCTTGGAGCAATGGTATTTCCAAGAGATTTAGACATCTTCTCACCTTTACCATCAAGGGCAAAACCTTGTGACAAGATTTGTTTGTAAGGTGCTACGCCATGGTTGGCAACAGATGTGATAAGTGATGAGTTAAACCAACCACGGTATTGGTCAGAACCTTCTAGGTAAAGGTCAGCTGGATAAGTCAGATTTGGACGATTTACCAAAACACCATTCCATGATGAACCTGAGTCAAACCATACATCCATAATATCTGTTTCTTTCTTGAACTCCCCATTTGGAGAACCTGGATGTGTAAATCCTTCTGGCAAGAGGTCCTTGGCATCACGTTCCCACCAAATGCTTGAACCATGTACTTCAAAGAGTTGCGCCACATGTTCAATAGTCTCAGCTGTCATGATAGCTGTACCGTCTTCTGCATAGAAGATTGGAAGTGGAACACCCCAAGCACGTTGACGAGAGATAACCCAGTCACCACGGTCACGAATCATATTATATAGACGTACTTTACCCCATTCTGTATGGAATTTAACTTTATCAATAGCATCCAAGATTTCTTGGCGGAATTTTGAAACTGAGGCAAACCATTGTGGAACTGCACGCCAGATGATTGGTTTCTTAGTACGCCAGTCAAATGGGTATGAGTGAGAGATTTCTTCTTGGGCTAGAAGGAGGTTACCAAGTTTTTCAATAACAGTTGGTACAACCTTGTCGTAGAACTGACCTTCAAACTCAGGACCAGCATTCGCCATCATGATACCGCGTTCGTCAACAGTCACTGCGACTTCAAGACCATTAGCAATACCAACATTGTAGTCGTCCTCACCAAAACCAGGGGCTGTATGGACGATACCTGTACCAGAGTCAGTGGTAACGTGATCACCAAGGATTACCAACTCATCTACAGCTGTATCCCATGGGTGTTCTGTTACGATGTGGTTGAGTTCTTGACCACGGTAAGTTGCCAACACTTGAACATCAGCCCAGCCAAATTTCTCAGACAAGCTAGTCAACAATTCTGCAGCAACGACAAACTTACGAGTTTCACCAGCAGGTTGAACCAAAACGTAATCAATATCTGCACCAACAGTCAAACCACGAGAAGCTGTGATGGTAAATGGAGTTGTTGTCCAGACTACGATATAAGTATCTGTATCTAGGATACCTTTGCCATCTTTTACCTTATTGGCATAATAAAGTGAAGTCGAAACCAAATCATGGTATTCAATTTCCGCTTCGGCAAGGGCTGACTCAGATGACCATGACCAGTAAACTGGCTTAGCACCACGGTAGATATAACCCTTATTAGCCATCTCACCAAAGACACGGATTTGGGCTGCTTCATAGTCTGGAGTTAAAGTCACATATAAATTTTCCCAGTCACCTGACATCCCCAAGCGTTTGAAATCATCACGTTGTTTATAAACTTGAGAAAGAGCGTACTCACGACAGAGTTTCAAGTACTCAACCAAGTCCATTTCTTTGCGCTTCACACCTTGCTTTGCCAAAACTTGCTCGATTGGCAGACCATGAGTATCCCAACCTGGGATATAAGGTGCGTTAAAACCTGACATAGACTTAGAACGAATGATGATATCTTTTGAGATATGATTCATGGCATGTCCAACGTGGATATTTCCGTTTGCGTATGGAGGGCCATCATGCAAGACAAAATGCGGTTTCCCTTCATTTAGTTCTTGACGACGTTGGTAAAGTTTTGCATCTTCCCATTCCTTTTGCCAAACTGGCTCTTTGGTCGGAAGGCCTGCACGCATTGGGAAAGCTGTTTTCCCAAGATTAAGGGTATCTTTTAGTTTCATGGTATCTCCTTTATAAATAATAACAAATTAAAAACCACGACTTCCAAAAAGGACGAAAATCGTGGTACCACCTTTATTCGGAAAAAGATTTAGTCTTTCTCCCTCTTATCCCGTAACGTGGGAAACGTCAAATCTTACTAGATTCAGACTTGAGTTTTTGAGAGGATAATCTTATCGTTAGGGAATGCAGGACTCACACCATCTCCTGCTCGCTGGAAATATAAGGATAAGATATTGTTCTCACATCGTTTCTTATAAAATTGTAACGGATTCTTGCGGTGCTTCAAATCCTGGTGCTGAATCAACAGTTTCTGTAGCTGGTGTTGGACCTGTCGGATGCACTGGAGCTACTTCTGGTTCTTCATACATTGGGCCAACTGGATGAGCAGAGGCTCTTCTTCAACTTGAGGACTCACTACAGGAGTTGGAGTTTCCACTTCCTGTTTAATCTGAGCTTCAAATTCAGACAATTCTTTATCGGCTACCTCAATACGAGCTTGTAATTCTTCCATTTCTGCTTGAGAGAACTGACGTGTCATATCAATTGGTTCTTCTTCAATTGGAGCTGGAATCGGTTCTCCAAGTACTTCGCTAACCACTTCTTTAAAGGCTTCATCACTGGTTTGAAGATAAGTAGCTGTTGGACGGAGAATATCTTCCCAATCTGAAGATTCAACAATAGCCAACTGACTCTCAATTGTAGATTTGAGACGTTGGTGGAAGACACGGCTCTTGTTCTTCAATTCTTCTGTTTCAACAGCGACTTTCTTAGCATTATCAGTTGCTTGACGAAGAATCTCGTTTGCCTTATATTTAGCTTCTTCCAACAAGCGTTGCGCATCTTGCTCTGCTTGATGAATGATATTGTTTGAACGTTCATGCGCCGCCTGTTTCACTCTCTCAGCTGTATCCTGAGCAATCAATACAGACTGGCTCAATGAATCTTTTATTTCATCAAAGTAAGACAAACGCTCTTCTAAACTCTTAATACGCAAATTTTTATCATGATTCGCACGCACAAGATCTTCGTAATCACGAACCACAATATCTAAAAATTCATCGACTTCTTCTGGATCAAAACCTCTGAATCGAGTTCCAAAAGTCTTGTCCTTTATTTCTAATGATGTAATTGGCATTCTATTCCTCACTTACTTAATAATAACTGGACGGTTATTTTTTTCTTCTCTTTTTTCGTTTGTCCCTTATCTTGAAGTAATCTCAAGCGACCAAATTTTCTCACACTAATCAAGTCTCCAACTTGAACAGTGTAATCTGATTTGTCTACCACATGATAATTTACTTGGACAAGTTTCTTTTCAATCAACTGGTTTGCTTGATTCCTAGATAGTTTCAAAACATTTGATAAAAGAACATCTAATCGAAAACTAGACACAGATAAATCCAGTTCTCGATACTGTTCTAGCTTATCTATTTTCTCGGTGAAAGGACGTTCCTCCAGCGAAACAGGTATACGACCAATTTTCTTTAGTCCATCTTGAAAGAGAAGAAGAAACTGCTGATTAATCATAATCTGCGCCCGTTCTTCATCTACTAGGATATCTCCAAAAAGTTTCCGTTCAATCCCTAATTGATTGATGACTGTCCCTAAAATCTTAGCATGCGTTAAATGTTCAAATTTATTGGAATACACAATTTCCTGGAGAGATATTTCAAAATCTGAAAACTCTGGTTGGAAATAATCTGGGTATAATAAAACTCGAACATACTCACTCGAGACGAATTCCCCACTACTGCTACAAGCAAGACCATAGGTTTTGGCCAAAATCTTTAATAGCTTCTCCTGATGAGGATTGATAAAAGGAGTTAAAAAAGGAGCATAGCTATCTTCTACCTTCTTTATCCATTCCATTCCCTTGTCAAGAAATGGACGATCTTCTATGGAGAAATGCTGATAAATCCCTTTATTCATCCTATCATCGCCAGAAAACGCACTAGGTTTTCTCCTAAAAATCGAACCAAAACAATCGCGACCCAAACAGATAAATCAAGACCCGCTATCTGTAAAGGCAGGCGTTGCAAGGGAGCAAGCACTGGTTTCACCAACGCTACAATCCAACGACCTAAACTGGATTCGTAGGCACCTGGAAACCAAGACATGACAGCGAAGGCTACCAAAATCAGGGAGTAAATATCCACTGCATTATAAATCATACGAATTAAAAAAATCATTATCGTACTCTATTTCGCTTCATATCAAAACCGAACTCACCCTGTTGATCTTCATCTGGTAAACGGATATCTTCAACATTTACAATAACATTCACTGGTGTCAACAAATACATGGTAGAAGCTACCTTTTTCAAATTTCCAGCTAAAACATGACAAGCTCCATCCAAATAGTCCAAACAACGACGAGCCTGCACCTCTGTCATATACTGAAAATCAATCAAGATACTTTCGTTTCCTGCCAATAAATCAACAATTTCTGTTGCATCCTCATATTTTCTAGGATAACGAACATCTATAATGACCTTATCCGTTGCACGCTGACTCTGATTTGCCAATTCCTGTTGTCTTGCATGAAGTCTGGTGATATTGTTCTCTTTTGTACCAGCCGACTGTGAAGGTTGATTCATTGGGAGAGCCGGTTCCTGTGAAGAATTTACTGGAGTAAACACAGGCTCATCTCTTTTTTCATAAGGGAGACTTGAATCCTCATCCTCCGTAAAATAATCTATAAATCTATCGAATCTATCTTTTAAAGACATGGTTCTCTCCTACTTAAAAAATGATGTACCTATACGAACAAAAGTGGAACCGAATTGAATCGCTTCTTTATAATCACGACTCATTCCCATACTTAACTCGGTCATAGGCATATTTGGAATTTGTTTCTCTTGAATTTCTCTTTGTAAATCTTGGACCGCCTTGAAAATCTCTTTCAACTGCTCACTGCTAGCCTCAAAAGGTGCCATCGTCATTAAACCAACATATTCAATCTTATCTAGTCTGGCTAACTCTGGCAAGATTTCCAGCAGTTCCTCTCTCGAAAAACCGTGTTTGCTTTCTTCTTTAGAAATATTTACTTGAAGGAAACACTTGATGACTCGGTCACTTCTTTTTTGAATTTCCCCTGCTAGCTTTACTGAGTCCAATGCATGGAAATAATCAACGTATTGAATGACATCTTTCACCTTACGTCTTTGCAAGGTACCAATCAAATGCCAAGTCACATCTCGATCTTTTAAAGCTTCATATTTTTCCAGAAACTTATCTACACGATTTTCACCGATATGATGAACACCTAGCGGAAGCAAGGCTTCCGCTGTCGGTACATCTACATACTTGGTAACTGCAATGACAGAGACCGAACCACTCTCTCGATGAGCACTCAGACTAGCCTCTACAACTTCTCGAAAAACAAGTTCTGTATTTTCTTTTACATTCATTTACTTAACGATTTTTGAAAAATGGAGGTGTATCCAATTCATCTTCATCTTGTGAAATTGGGGCTTCAAAGCGCTCGACTGGAGAAACGACTGAATCTGTTGTACGAACAATCGATTCACGGCGAAGATCCCAATCACCAAAAGCAGATGCCTGAGTTGGTTCCAAACGACGTGGATTTTGTTTTGGCAATTCAACTGTTTCTGCCATATCAAAATGACGATCAAAGCCATGTGAATGAGCTGGTTTCACTATCTCACGGTAGTTAGTAGCAGATCTAGCTTGTGGAGCCACAACCTTTTCTACGCGGTCTTGACGAACACCCGTTGCAACAACTGTTACACGAATTTCATCACGCATACTTTCATCAATTGAAGTACCGAGCCAGATGTTCACTCCTTGACCTGCTGCCTGGTTCACAATTTGTGAAGCCTCTTCTGCCTCAATCAAGGTTAAGTCAAGACCACCAGTAACGTTGACGATAACATCCTCAGCACCGTCAATAGTTGTTTCAAGAAGTGGTGAATAGATTGCCTTACGTGCCGCTTCTACCACACGTTCTTCTCCACTACCAATACCAATACCCATAAGAGCATTCCCTTTGTTTGCCATTACCGTTTTCACATCGGCAAAGTCAAGGTTAATCAATCCTGGATTGGTAATCAAATCGGTAATCCCTTGAACACCTTGACGAAGAACGTTATCCGCTTCGCTAAGAGCCTCCAAAAGCGGTGTTTTCTTATCAACAATTTCAAGCAAATTGTTGTTTGAGATAATCAATAGAGTGTCTACATGCTCACGAAGTTGATTGATTCCTTCTACAGCAAATTGTCCACGCTTACTTCCTTCAAAACCAAAGGGACGTGTTACAACACCAACTGTAAGCGCACCTAAATCTTTGGCGATACGAGCAATAACAGGAGCAGCTCCAGTTCCAGAGCCTCCTCCCATACCAGCAGTGATGAAGACCATATCGGCACCACTAATAGCTTCCGTCAGTGTTTCTTCGCTTTCTTCAGCGGCTTTACGACCAACCTCAGGTTGCCCTCCTGCACCCAAACCACGAGTCAATTTAGGTCCCAACTGAATAACAGTCTCAGCTTTTGTACTACTCAATGCTTGTACATCTGTGTTTGCTGCGATAAATTCTACGCCTGTAACACCTTCGTCGACCATACGGTTGATGGCATTGCCACCACCTCCACCGACACCAATTACTTTAATCACTGCCCCTTGAGCAGCAGCTGTATCAAATGAAAATGTCATAATTTATTTTTCCTCTTTATTCGTCAAACATGCTTCCGATCAAGCCACGGAAACGATCTGCTAATTTCGGTTTATTTTGTGAAGCTTGTTGGAAATCCGCCATTGGTTCTGTAGGCGCCACCGGCTCTACTTCTGGAGCAGGAGCTGGTTGAACAGGCGTTGATTGTACAAACTGAGCTGTTTTTTGCAGCATCCCACCAAAACTAATTGGCTGATGACTTAAGTCATTCTCACCTTTTATCGCTCCCTGAGCCAAAAGATTAACTTCTGTTAATTGACCCGCAAATTCTGATAAACTAATCACATGCGCAAAGGCTGGATTACGGATACCAACTTGATTTGGAACATAAAGCTTGACACGGACGCCAAAGACTTCCTGAGCAAGCTCAACCATACCTGGTAAAATGGCATTCCCACCGATTAAGACAATACCACCAGGGAGGTCCAATAGACGCCTTCTATCTAATTCTTGCTTGATTTGTTCAAGGATGTGCTTGATTCGTGCAGAAATAATTTCTGACAAGTAGGCTTCCGTCACTTCGACTGCTTCTACTTCTCCAATAACCTCTACTTGGAAGGTTTCTTTGCTTGCAAGAGGCGGATAGGCTTCCCCGTAATTCAGTTTCAAGCCTTCCGCTAATTTGCGAGAGGTTTTCAAAACCTTGGAGATATCTTTAGTTACATAATCTCCACCTTCTTGGAGAATATGTGTGAACTGGAGTTCTTGATTACGGATTGTAGCGACAGTCGTTTGACCTGCCCCCATATCAATCACTGTAGCACCAAATTCACGTTCCCCTTCGTTCAAAACAGACTGAACCATTGCTAGTGGTGAAATGATAACATTTTCAACCTGAACACCTGCACGCTCAACCGTCTTACGCAAATTGTGCAAGATAGTACGAGGTCCTGTATAAAGCAAACCACGCATTTCAAGGCGAACCCCCATCATGCCACGTGGGTCACGAATCCCTTGGAAACCATCCACAATAAATTCTTCAGGAATAAAGGTAATGACTTCACGGTCAGGTGTCATACTCTTTGTCAAAGCTGATTTGACAACATTTTCAACATCTTGATCCGTAATTTCCTTAGTATCAGATGTTACTGGAATCATCCCCTGAGTTGGTTCTACCTGCAAAAGATTACCAGGCAAGCCGACATTTACTGATTTAATCGAAATGCCTGCCTTTTCTTCCGCTTGGGAAATGGCTGACTTGATAGCAGTTGCTGCTGCATCAATATCAACAATAATTCCATCCTTTACACCTTTACTTTTGGCATTACTCACGCCAATTACATTTAATTCACCATTTCTCTGCTCGGCCACAAGCACCTTGACAGAGCTTGTTCCAATATCTAGACCTGTAAAAAAGCCTTCTCTAGCCATTACATCGCTTCCTCTCTATCTTCCAAGTTTCGCACTTCGTATTATTCCATAGCTAAACATAGGCATAGCTATTCACAAAATATTATAACACAAAAAATTTAATCGTGCTTGCTTTTTTCCTAAATTTCCCAGCCATTTTTTGAGTTTGTCTATTCAGAAATTCTTATTTTATAAGCTGCTTGTAAAAACTCTCTAAGAGCAAAAAAGAAAGCTCTGTGTTAAGCTTCCTTTGCAATCATTTTTTCTGCTTCTTGAGCTAAAAAGAATTCTAAGATTTTCTTAGTCAAACTGATAGTAGCTACCAGCACAATTGAAACAAGTAAATAATTAGCTACTAGACCGTGATCCCCAACCAATGGCGGTTTTGTCAAAAATCCGTAATCGCCACCTGTCACCAAATTGACCACAAAAATCAAGGCATTTAGGGCAAAGGTCATGAGAAAAATTCCCTTCACATCCAGCAATCGCGCATTATACTGTCTCAATAGATAAACTAGAGAGTTCCCCAAGAGTGCTAAATGACCAAAGATAAAGGATAGAATGGTGATATGTGGAAAAGGGTAAGCATCTGGCACTGGATAAACAAAGGCTGCTAATGTCCCAAATGTTCCCAATAATGCAAAGTATTGTTTATATTTGGACTGACCAGGAAGCAAGAGTACCACAAACATAGCCATACGGCAATGGTAAAAGGGTAGGCTTTCTGACAGTGGCATATGATTGACCCAGTACCAACCATAAAGAAGGATTAACTGAACAGTCTGCAAGATTTGGAAAAATCGTTGGTAAACCTTCTTTTCACGATAGCGATGGGCTGTATAAAAGGTTAAGGCTAAGAGCGTAAATAGGCTAACATACCAAAAAAGGTCAAATTTGGGCGGCTCGGTTGCCTGAGTCGTAAAGAAAATATCCCATAAATTCATCTAGTCTTCCTCATGATTCAAAATTTTCCTGCATATTATTATACCATGCTAGTTGTCAAAAATGGATTTAGAAATACGATAATCATCTTCTTAGTCAAGATATTGCTCCCTCTGACCTTGATAAACCTGCCAAAGAATCTCGATTTGCTCCTTGGTAATGCGTTTTTCAGATAAATTCGGCAGTTGGTCAATTGCAAAAAATTGAAGGGCAGCGATTTCTTGATTTTCTTGGAATTGTCCATCGAGAAGCTTACATTCAAAAACAAACTTTGCATATTGTTTGCTCTGTAGTTGGAAACGATTGGTATCAAAAACAGCTAGCAGTCTTTCAACTTTGGCTTTAAAACCGGTTTCTTCTTCAATTTCCTTGAGAATATTTTCAGTTGGAGAATAGCCGACTTCACCAAAGCCACCTGGCAAAGCCCAACTATCCTCTCCTTGTCCCCTAACCAGACAAATCTTCTCATCCTCAACAATCCAAGCACGGACGTCCATTAAGGGAGTCGCATAAGCTGAAGTTGGTTTCAAGACTTCTGCTACTTCTTCTGCATCCAGGTCTGATACCTGATTCAACATTTCAGATAACAGACTTCGCAAGTCTTCGTAGCGCTCACGGTCAAAAGGATCTTTTGTAAAGGTTAAGCCAGTATCTGTAAGGGCAATCATTCTTTGCAGATACTTAACAAAATCACTTGGTTTCATTTTCTAAACTTTCTACCAACTTGGCTAGATTCATAGAGTTAGAGCCTTTGAGCAGGATTTGGTCGTGGACTCCAAGGCTTTCTTTGACCTGCTTGACTAGGTCTTCAAATTGGTCTTGGTCTTCTGTTTTCTTGAAGTAGTAAACGTGGCCAATTGGGAACATTTGACTGGCCAATTGGGCTAATTCAGCAATATTTTCTCCATAGAAAATAACGGTATCAAGCACATCTGGAGAAAGGCTCAAAATCATCTGGTTATGGAGTTGAATAGACTGGTCACCAAGCTCCTTCATATCCGCCAACACTGCAATTTTCTTGCCACCTTCATTGGCTGGAATGGCAGAGAAAGTCTCTAAAATCAGCTTCATAGCAGTTGGATTGGCATTATATACGTCTGACAGGATATCTGCTCCATTGGCTGCTTTCTTCCACTCAGTACGATTACGCGTCAATTCAAGACCTTGGAAGGCCTGATGAATTTGCTCCTCTGAAACTCCTTCTTGCAAGGCAACATAGGATGCAATCATAGCATTTGTCGCATTGTACTTGCCAGTCACTGGCAAATCAAGGACTTGCTCTAAGAAATTGGCCTTGAAGGTCAGACTATCTTTGCGCTCAACCAAGTCAGTAATTTCCAGCTCTGCTCCTTGACCAAAACGAACCACCTTTTTATCAGTTGGCAAATAGTCCTCTACGATAGGGTCAGCCGGCGCTAAAAGCAAGGAACCTGAAGCCATTCCGTCTGCAATTTGCATTTTTCCCTTAGCAATCTCTGAACGGTCTTTGAAAAAGGCCAAATGGGCTTCTCCAACCAAGGTCACGATGGCTGTTTTTGGACGAGCCAATTCAGACAAGAGATGAATATCTCCCAAGTGATCCTGCCCCATCTCCAAGACCAACTTTTCTGTCCCTTCAGGCATATGAAGAACTGTGTAAGGAAGGCCAATCTCGTTATTGTAATTGCCTTGTGTTTTGTAGGTCTTGTATCTTGTTGACAGTAAATGCGCCAACATATCCTTAGTCGTTGTCTTGCCATTTGAACCTGTAACAGCAAAGACATCAACAGTCGTTTTTTCAAGATAGTAGGATGCTAGGGATTGAAAGGCTGTCAAAACATCATCTACTAGAATGTAAGGATGATTTGAGACCTCTTTCTCAGACAAGGTTACTGCTGCACCATTTTCAAAGGCTGTTTCAATAAAGTCATGGCCATCACGCGCACCTTTAAGTGGCACAAATAAATCTCCAGTTCCAATCAAACGACTATCAAACTCAGCTTTTTCTAACTGGGTGTCCTCAAAGATACTGATATCATTTTTGGCTCCAACAACTTGGGCAATTTCATGGATTGTTAATTTCATTTCTACTCCTTTAAAAAGGGCTGAAGTCCGAGAACTCTAGTCACCGTGCAGTGATGGTTCTGGCTTCTACCCTCTCTTTCATTTTATATCAAATGCGCTTCGCGCTTGTCAAAACTTTCCTTGGCAAGGTCAACCAAACGCTCGATTAGTTCTGGGTAGCTGATCCCCATATTGTCCCAAAGTAGTGGGTACATAGACCACTGGGTGAAACCTGGCATGGTATTGAGCTCGTTGAGAAAAATCTCTCCCTTATCTGTATAGAAGAAATCGCAACGAGATAGACCAAGGCCACCAATGGCACGGAAGGCTGTTTCTGCATTTTGACGCATGACAGCCACCACATCATCACTGATTTTGGCAGGAATATCCATAGTAATCTTGTTATCAATATACTTGGCATCGTAGTCATAAAAGGCAACATCCTTGACAACTTCTCCTGGTAGCGTGCTCTTGACATCGTAGTTACCCAAGAGGCCAACCTCAATTTCACGGGCATTCACTCCTTGCTCAACCAAGACACGGCTATCATATCGGAAGGCAAGTTCTAAGGCTTGACGGAGTTCTTCTTGGTTTTCAGACTTAGAAATACCGACACTAGACCCCATGTTTGACGGCTTAGTGAAGACTGGATAAGCCAATTTTTCTTCCACTTCAGCGATTTTAGCAGTCACATCATCGCCTTCAACGATAGCCACATAAGGAACTTGGGCAATACCAGCAGATTCCAGAACACGCTTAGTCGTGATTTTATCCATGGCAAGACTTGATGACAAAATGTTGCAACCAACGTAAGGCATTTTCAAAACTTCCAAGAATCCTTGAACAGAGCCATCTTCTCCCATTGGCCCGTGAAGGACTGGAAAGACCACTGCACCTTCTTCGTAGATAGCACTTGGTGCAACTTTCTTATCCCAATCAATGGTTTCATTGGTCATGAGACGGTCTTCTTGCCCCGGATCATGACTAAATTCCTGTGTTTTGATAAAGTCACCTGACTGACTGATAAAGAAAGTCTTGACTGTGAAACGGTCGTAATCGACCGCACGCATGACACTCTCAGCTGAAAGGACAGAGACTTCGCGTTCCGCACTCCGTCCACCATATAAAAGAATAATCGTTTGTTTCATATTATTCGTCCTAATTCTACTAGAATACTCGCTCTTTAGTATATCATATTTGCTTGGTTTTTTAAAACTTGAACCTGATCCTACTCATCACACTATACAAAAAGAGGCCGATAGGAACGATTTTCAGCCTCTTTGATTTTTTATAAATGAATGGAGTTCGTAAATTTGCCTACACTTACAACTCTGTTCGATTTTCAATGGCTCGTAAGAGCGTCACTTCATCCGCATACTCAATGTCCGCTCCGACAGCGAGACCTCGTGCTAGACGCGTAACCTTGATACCAGCTGGCTTGAGCAAACGTGAAAGATACATGGATGTCGCTTCACCATCTGCTGTAGCATTTGTTGCTACGATTACCTCTGAAACTTCACTATCCATAAGACGAGTCATGAGGCTCTTGAGATTGATATCATCTGGACTAATACCATTCATGGGAGAAATGAGTCCATGCAAGACATGATAGAGTCCATGGTATTCTTGGATATTCTCCATGGCTGCCACATCGCGACTATCTTCGAGAACTAAAATCGTTGTCTGGTCACGAGTCGGATCGGTACAGATAGAGCAAGGATCGTCATCAGTCAGGCGACCGCAGATGGAACAGTAGGTCAGCTCTCTCTTAGCAGAAAGGAGATTTTTAGCAAATTCATTGACATCGTCATCAGACATTCCAATAGTATAGAAGGCCAGACGTGTAGCCGTCTTAATCCCGATACCCGGTAACTTAGAATAACTGTCAATTAGCTTAGCAATAGGTGTTGGATAAAGCATATGTTCCTTTCTAATTCATTGGATGATGTTGGTTATAGAGGTTGATAATATCGCGCGCAATGGAAGGTCCGACACCATTTGTAAGGTTGGTGTTATGAGGGAAGACAACAGCTACAGCGATTTGAGGATTATCTGATGGTGCATAGGCCACAGCATTAGTATTGTTAGCTTCTTGACCACCCTCAACATAACTTTCGGCAGTACCTGTTTTACCACTAATCGATACGCTTGCGCCATTTGAAAAGGCACGACCGGTTGTCAAAGCACTACCACCATGTGACACTTGATAAAAGCCTTGTTGGAGGATGGAAACATCAGACTCAGAAATATTAATTTTATTCATTTCCTTGGATTCAACAGATTGGATTAAGTTCCCTAAGCCGCCTTGTTCATTGTTTCCATAAATCCCCTCGACAATGTGAGGTGCAATCCGAACACCGTTGTTGGCAATGGTTCCAACGTACTGGGCCAATTGCATAGGAGTGTAGTTATCAAACTGACCAAAGGCATTGGTAATGTAATTAGCAAAATTATACTCTTTTGGTATAAAACCAGTTGACTCATCTGGAAGGTCAATGCCTGTTGAGGCTCCAAGACCATATTCCGCAAATGTCGAGCGAAGTTTCCCCATGGCGGATTCTAAATTGTTAGTTAGAACAAACATATTGGGTTGATAGGTCTGACCCATAATGCCCAAAGCCGTTTGAACCATATAGGCATTAGAAGAATACTCCAAGGCTTCCACAGCTGTAATCGGGAATGAACCGTAAGCCTGAGTGTACCAAGAATTAATCGGAGCTGAACCTTGGAAGACAATCGGTTGGTCTGTCAAGGTCTGATTCCCTGATAAGACTCCATTCTCCCAACCAGAGCTGATGGTCGCCGCCTTGACAACAGAACCCGGCACAAAGACATTGGTTACCGTTCCCAAGGAATCAGGCGTCAACTCTCCCGTTTTCAAGTCATGTTTAATCCCTGACATAGACAAAACCGCACCTGTTTTTGGGTTAAGGGCGACTGCATAGACACCTTCAGAATACTTGGCTCCACCATTTTCTAGCTCGGAATTGAAATAACTTTTCAGTAAAGCATCCACGCTATCTTGGAAAGCCAAATCAATGGTCAGTTTGATATTGTTTCCCTTACTACCTTCCTCAATTGTATCCACGCTTTCCATATTGCCATATTTATCCAGATGGATTTCTTTTACCGAGCGTTTTCCTTGTAAGGTCTCTTCATATTGCTTTTCCAAATAGGAGGTTCCTACACGATCATTTAGAGAATAGCCTTTTTTAAGATAGGCTTCTGCTTCTTCCGCTGGGAGACCAGCTTTTTCACTGGATACACTCCCAACTATAGAAGAAAGGGAAGTTTCCAAAACCTTTCTATCCCAAGAAGTAGAAATACTAATGCCAGGCATCTCCTTTGAAATAGAGGCAATAACAGCCACCTGAGAATCATTTAGAGGATCTGTCGCAATGGTTCCTGTCGCAAAGTTTCCAACAGCATTTAACTGACTAAAAAGATAGATTTCTTTCTTTTCATCCTCTGTATAGTTTAGTTGACTCGTTTGTACACTATCGACCGCATTGTTATACAGTTCTGATTCGGATAGACGATTGCCATCTGAATCCAAGCGTTTCTCGCTTGGGAGAGCTTCCACTGTTTTTTTATAGATTTCAGGATCAGCCAAATAGTAATCCGCCAGCTGGCGTTCTGTCAAATTTGGAGAACTGATGCTCACATAAGTCAGTAACTTTTTAGCTGTTTCTTTTAAGTCTGTAGCCGTCATTTTATTGCTACGCGTAAAGGAAACAACCTGCTTTAACGTATTTTCTACCAAAGGTTTTCCACTAGCATCATAAATTTCCCCACGGGCTGAACTGCTTGTAATCTTGGTCTGACTAGCTGAGGCTAGCTTTTTTTCGTAAAAATCCTTGTTCAAAACCTGCATATACAACAAACGACCAATAATGGCCATAAAGAGTAAAATGACGATTGAAAACAATAAATTAAGCCGAATCGGAATCGAATGGCTGTTAAATTTTCTCATACAAATCAGTCTCATTTCTAACTTAAAATCTTACTCTTAATTGTACCACAATTTGAGTAGAAAATTATGGAAAAGAGAGAAGCTTTTTCGATTTTTTCGTTTTTAAAACAGAGATGCGTTTTTATTTATCTATCCTTATATTATGTGTTATAATGAAGTGTGACTATTCCCTGATCTAGTCTTCCAGTATGACTCATGTAAAGGAGCTTTCCCTATGGACAAACCAGATATCGCAACTATCATTGATTCACATTTTGAAGAAATGACAGACCTAGAGCAAGAAATCGCTCGCTATTTTTTGCAAGCTGAAACGATTACAGATGATTTATCTTCTCAACAAGTCACCCAAAAATTACATATTTCTCAAGCTGCTTTGACCCGCTTTGCTAAAAAGTGTGGCTTTACTGGCTACCGAGAATTTATTTTCCAATACCAACATCAGGCAGAAAATCAAGCCAACCAAGTTTCCAAGCACAGTCCACTGACCAAACGAGTCCTCAGAAGTTATAGCAACATGAGGGAACAAACACAAGACTTGATTGACGAAATCCAACTAGAGCGAATTGCCCAGCTAATCGAAGATGCTGAGCGTATCTACTTCTTTGGAACAGGGAGTTCTGGCCTCGTCGCCCGTGAAATGAAATTACGTTTTATGCGACTAGGTGTGGTCTGCGAAGCTTTGACAGACCAAGACGGCTTTGCCTGGACAACCAGCATCATGGATGAAAATTGTCTAGTACTGGGTTTCTCACTTTCAGGCTCAACTCCTTCTATTTTAGATAGTCTATTAGATGCCAAGGAGATGGGGGCAAAGACTGTACTCTTTACAAGTGTTCCCAATAAAGATAGCCAGACCTATACAGAGACTGTTCTTGTAGCCACCCACAGCCAACCCTCCTACATCCAACGAATATCCGCTCAACTTCCTATGCTCTTCTTTATCGATTTGATTTATGCCTACTTTTTGGAAATCAATCGCGAAAGCAAGGAAAAAATCTTTAATAGCTACTGGGAAAATAAAAAACTCAACGGCTATCGTAGACAAAAACGTGTAAGAAAATCCTAGTTTGGCTGAGCCAAACTAGGATTGTTTTGTCTTAAAATGATAATATGCACCCAACATCCCTGCTGTATTTTGGTGATGGGCAAATTCTAATCGTGTTTTTTCTGCTAAACTTGGTACCAATGCCTCTTTCAAGGCTGTGCGGATCTTAGGTTTGAGGATAGCCTCTTGCCCCATGATACCACCACCAAGAATAACCACTTCTGGATTGGCCACATAACAAATATTTGCCAGACCTTTTCCTAGATAGTCAACCATACGGTCAATACCTTCCATGCAGATTTTGTTTCCTTCAGTAGCTTCCTTAAAGATACGTCGGCCATTCCACTGATCAACATCTTCTCCATGGGCTTCAGCTACATATTTCACTAAAGCTGTTGTAGAAGCGAGATCCTGAAAAGCTCCATCCTGCATATGCATATACCCGACTTCACAGGCTGAATTGCTAAAACCATGGAAGACTTTCCTATCCATAATCAAGCAACCACCGATACCGGTTCCAATGGTCAAGCAAAGTGTCACACTTGCTCCCTTGCCTGAACCAGATACTGCCTCAGCAAGACCTGCACAGTTGACATCATTTTCAATCTCACAAGGAATAGTAAAGCTTTCTTCGATTTCCTTTTTGAACTGGGTGCCTGCGTAGTTAGGGATTTGAGGCCCAGCATAGAAAATCTCACCCTTATCCGGATCCACCATCCCAGCAGAAGATATGGCAACACCTGCTACTGGGCCTTTTTCTAAATAACTAGCTACGATATCTTTGGTCTTTTGTAAGATATGAGGTCCACCCTTATGCGCCTCAGTTGGCATTTCATGCGATTCAAGAAGTTGCCCCTCTTGATCAACCAAACCATACTTGATGTTGGTTCCACCGATATCAATTGCAACGTAGTATGTCATAAATACCTCCTTTTATATTAGAGGAAGCGCTCCTTGGTTTCACGAATCAAGGCAGCAGCCGCTTCTACAACTGGACGATCTTCTTCAGTCACTGGTGTCAATGGTGAACGAACAGATCCAATATTCAAGCCTTCATTGATTTTCAAGACTTCTTTAATGACACCGTACATATTTCCATGAGCAGAAGTGAGTTTACCAATGATTGCGTTGATAGCATACTGCAATTCACGCGCTGTTTCTAGGTCCTTATCCGCAATCAACTGATTGAGTTTCAAGAAGAGTTCTGGCATAGCACCATAAGTACCACCGATACCAGCCCTAGCACCCATGAGGCGTCCTCCTAGGAACTGCTCATCAGGACCATTAAAGACGATATGGTCTTCCCCACCAAGGCTGACAAAGGTTTGGATATCTTGAACTGGCATAGAAGAGTTCTTAACACCGATAACACGAGGATTTTTCAACATTTCTGTGTAAAGGCTTGGAGTCAAAGCAACCCCTGCCAATTGAGGAATGTTGTAAATCACGTAGTCTGTGTTTGGAGCTGCAGAACTGATATCGTTCCAGTATTTGGCAACTGAGTATTCTGGCAAGCGGAAATAAATTGGTGGAATCGTTGCAATAGCATCTACTCCCAAGCTTTCAGCATGGCGAGCAAGTTCCATACTATCTTTAGTATTGTTGCAGGCAACATGAGCAATGATGGTCAATTTACCTTTGGCTACCGCCATGACTTCTTCCAAGATTAACTTGCGGTCTTCAACACTTTGGTAGATACATTCACCAGAAGAACCATTGACATAAAGACCTTGAACACCTTTATCAATGAAGTATTGAACCAAGGCACGCGTACGTTCTGGGCTTACTTCTCCTTGATCATCATAACATGCGTAGAAGGCTGGAATGACACCTTCGTATTTTTTCAAATCTGACATAGATTTTCTCCTATTATTTTTATTTTCTGCTAAAGCAGATTTTTCTTTACTTCTTTAGTATACACTTTACCGAAAAGGCTTTCAATATCTTATAGACACTTAGATTTTAGTTTCTCGCTTATAGAATAGCGTTTGGAGCGTTTGAAAGTAGTTTCAGAAATAAGGCTCCTATTGGTATTTTGCGAAAATTTTCTCCATCAATCCAGTCTGGATAAAGACCAATAGTCCAAACCCAAAAAGTAAGAAGACTGAGCCACCTAAGAGTAGACTGAAGGCGGACAGATAAAGAACCATCACAATGAGGACAAGAATGGCTAACATGAGGAAGAACCAAGGAAAGTTAAAACTAGCCAACATCAATCCTTTTTGAAGAATTTCTTTCCAAGATAGGTCATAACGTGCCGCGATAGGGTAACTAGCCAGCATCACGATAGTAAGAAAAATCAGAATACCTAAACAAATGGCTTTCAGCAATTGGAAGGGCAGAGCTGTTTGACCCCAGAAAAGATAGAGATCTGAAAGGGTAAGAAACACAATTCCTAACTCCATTAAACCCAGCTGAAGACCTAGTTTCAGATTTTGCTTGAAAGATCTTAGATAGATTTTAAAAACAGGCACCCGTCTGCTCTTCTTAACTTCGAACATGGTCTCGTAGAGGCTGATTTTAGCCACTCCAATCGTCACGATGGGCAAACAAGAGACGACAAAAAGAAGATTGGCTGTCACGATGTCCAAGACTTTCTCACTAAAACGCATGAGAAAGTTGTCTGTATCAAATGCTGCCTTGATAAGGCTTACTCCTTTTTGTGCCATGTTTGCTCCTCCATCATTTTTCTTTGTAAACTGTTTTCTTTTTTGTCAGTAAAGCTTTCATAAGTCCCTACCATGAACAAATCTATTTTTTCTTTTTTCTTTTTTCTTTTGGACTTTTTTCTATTTTTATCTATGGGCTTATAATCATATACCCCGAACAGCGAAGCAATTAAAATAGTACTCCAAGTATGCTCATCAAATCCATCTAGCCCTCCACGAATTATCATTGCAAGCACTGTCCAAGCTAACATATTCAATAAAAAAATACAAAGTGCTTTCATTCTCGCATTTTAAAAGTTTATACGACCATTGTTAGGAATTTTATCATGTGCATCCCAAGCTGCAGCAATATTGTTGGCAAAATTACCATATACATCAGCTACATTCACAGCTACTCGTAAAATCCATCCAGAAATCTTGGTCGATAATCCTACTCTTGCTGCTGCAGTTGCAGCTGCCCTACTTAAGATCGAACGCGCCATACTAATACCATACTTGGCTGCATAAGTACCTAATTTTATGTATCTACCAATCAATCCATTCACAATGCCCCTAATTATCCAAGCCATCTCATCAACTGTAATTCCCTGTCCATCCAAGAAACTAGCTCTTGCAGCATACTTAGAAGATACCAATTTTTAAATATTTTATTCTCATTTCCCTACCTCACAAAGATCAATTTCATGGTAGAGTATTGTCAAAGCTTTACAAAAAAACAATTCATCCTATTTTTAATCAATCAAAATTTTAAAGAGATATTTCCGAACCTTTTCTTCCATGCCTGCATAACCATTTGGCTGATGTGGCTCACCTGGGAAGAAAATCGCAAAATTGTGATAACCCAACAAGAGTGGGTAGTGTTCATGACAATGAACAAAGCCAATGTCACTCGCTTCGTCGAATGCTACTGCCTCGTCTTTGATACGTGAACCGTAGCTCGAATATTCATGTCCTTCTACCAGCAAATGCAAATCTGCATAGTTCTTATGATACTCAAATTGATCATTTTCAGCTTGATTGAGGACATTTTCCTGAACAACTAGAAAGACTTTATCTCCATCAATATCATACTTTCCTAATTCGAAAGAATCCTTACGATGTTGGTAGAGATAGTCGATAGCCTTGTCTAAATTAGGATGAATCCCTTTGTAAAAGGTGATGTTTTTCAAATCGTCAAAAATCATACTCTTTCCTTCGTTTCTGATAGTTAACTAAAACCATTCTTAAGTTTATAAGTGTCTGACAAAACTTCATAAAGTAACTGCATACCCTCCATTTTGTAGACACTTATAACCTCTATATTCTCTAAATCTATAAAATATACTTCTGTATCTTGATAGATTGATTTTCCTATACTCAATGAAAATTGAAGAACAAACTAGGAAGCTAACCGCAGGCAATACTTAAGTATGGCAAGGTGACGCTGACGTAGTTTGAAGAGATTTTCTCAGAGTATTATCCTTTGACCGCTCCCATAGTAATACCCTGTGTGAAGGATTTTTGGAAGACTAGGAAGACTGTGACGATTGGAACAGCAGCAAGGGCAGCTCCTGCCATAATCAAACCATAGTTGGTTGCCATTTCAGCCTGCATGGTCGCAACCCCAAGTGAGATGGTCAAATTGTTACGTGAAGTCAACATTACCAATTGCATGAAGTAGTCATTCCAAGTATTGATGAAGGTAAAGATTGCAAGGGCTGCAAACCCTGGTTTCACAATCGGGAAGGCTACACTCCAGAAGGTACGAATCTCACCACAACCGTCGATTTTAGCTGATTCAAGCAACTCTGTAGGAATATTTTCACTAAATTGTTTCATGAGGAAGACACCGAATGGCCATCCAATCAAAGGCAAGATAACTGCCCAGAGAGTATCGTGGATTCCCATGAAGTTGACGATACGTACCAATGGTACAAGGACAACTTGTTTTGGAAGCGCCATAGCAGCGATAAAGATAGCAAATAGAATGCGTTGACCATAGAAACGTTTTTTAGCCAATACATAACCTGCTAGAGATGAGGTTGCACAAACTAAGAACATGGTTACCAATGAGATAAATACTGAGTTCCACATCCATTGCAAGGCAGGGTTCTGCACCATGAGTTGTTGGAAGTTTTCCATGGTTGGCATTTTAGGGAACCACTGAGGAGGAATAACAATTGTATCAGGTTGTGATTTGAATGCCCCTGTCAAAATCCAGTAGAATGGAAAGATGAACAGCACAGTCAACAAGAGCAAAATGATTGTTGAAATAACAGTAAAGGCTGTTAATGGTTTTTTTTCTGTAGATTGCATAGCTGTCTCCTTTCTTTAGTATTCTACGTCGTTTCCAAGTACTTTAAATTGAACAAAGCTTACGATAGCAATCATGACTGCCAAGAAGACACCAATTGTGTTGGCATAGCCGTATTCTGTCAATTGGAAGGCTTTTTCGTAAAGGTAGTACATCAAGGTACTTGTTGAGTAGTTTGGACCACCAGATGTCAAAAGCTGAATCAAGGCAAAACACTGGAATGAGTTAATTGTTGTGATGATTGCAATATAAAGAGTTGTTGGAAGAAGGCTTGGCCATTTAATCTTCCAAAAAACTTGAAACTCAGTTGCACCATCAACACGCGCCGCTTCAACCAGTGAATTGTCAATATTCCCCATGGCAGCGATATAAAGGATGATGGGCTGACCAACTGAAGTGGTCAAGAGAATAATCATAATCGCCATCAATGCCCAGTTTTTATCTCCCAACCAAGAAATGTTTTGGCTGATGATGTGGCTGGACTTAAGGACAAAGTTTAGAATCCCTGATAGTGGGTCATAAATCCATTTCCAAACAACTGTCACGGCAACACTACCCGTTACAACAGGAAGGAAGAAGACGAAACGGTAGAAGGATCTGGCAATGACATTTTGATGATAGGTCTGAGATGCTACAAAGAGTGAGAATAGAACAACAACTGGTACAGATCCAATAACCAAAATAACTGTGTTAATCAGAGATTTTGTAAAGACAGGATCTTTAAACATACGGATATAGTTATCCAAGCCTACAAACTCAAATTTAGTCATTGAGTAGTTAAAGAAACTTGTAATGAAGCCCATCACCATCGGAGCCAACACAAATATGACAAAGAAGAATAATACTGGTGCTAGGAAAGCGTAGGAAATCACTGTTTCCCGCATACGGATTTTATTGACTTTCACAGTCGGCACCTCTCTTTCAAATAGAATAATTTTTTGACTTTCTTGAACTGTTTTAAAATCAAAATGAAATTTTTTATGATTCGCTTATGTAAGAACTTCATTTTAATTTCGTGACAGTTTCTTACATTTTAAACAAAAGCCCCCTTTTCTTACACTATCTGTGTAGAGGGAAAAGGGGGTATACACTCTTAGGTTCTTTAAAAAACTACTTTTTATAGAATAACTAAGGACTATTGTTTCATAGCTTTTTTGATTGTTTCGTTCGCTTTTTCAGTGAAGGCTTTCAAAGCATCTGCTGGTTTTTCGTCACCATTTGATACAGATTGCAACATTGGGAACCAAAGTGTTCTCATTTCAGCAAATCCATCAATAGTGTTGTAGTATGGTGAGTAGTATTGAGTCCAGCCGCTTATTGTTTCCATGCGTTTGTCTTCATAAAGTTTTCCAAATGAAGTACGGACTGGGAAAGCACCTGTACGAACTACGTCTTTAGGTCCCCACTCCTTGTCATCTGCGATAAACTGGATGAATTTCTTAGATGCAGCGACTTTCTTGTCGTCTTTATTGTTGAATACTGCAAACCCGTTTACAAGGTATTCAAGAGCTGGCTTACCTTCGTCTGATGGGAATGGTACTTCTACCACTTCTACCTTACTTGCTTCTAAAAGTTTAGCTTGGATACCATTTTGAGCTGGTGCCCAAAGGATTGTGTAAGATGTTTGACCATTGGCAAAGTTTTGGATATCTGCCCCACCGTCAAATTGTGAACCATTATTGATCAAATTGTCTTTAATCCAGCTAGTTGCTTTTTCAAGACCTTTGACGAATTTAGGATCATCAGTTGTATATTTGCTAACTTTTTCATCTGTTACAGAACCGCTATAAAGGTTAGAGATAAAGGCACGTGTTCCTTGGTCTCCCCCTTGACCAGAACTGAACAATGAACCTGGTGTGTAACCCTTGTCTTTAAGTGCTTTCAATACTTTTTCAAAATCATCAGTTGTCCAACCTTCTTTTACAAGGTTTGCTACTCCAGCATCTTCTAACATTTTCTTGTTCATTGCCATGTAGAATGGGGCAGAACTAATCGGATACATATAAGCCTTGTCTCCAGCTTTACTTGCTTGTACGATGTTTTCATTGTTGACATCTTTAACAAATTCATCTGTGAAGAGGTCATTCAACTCAGCCAATTTACCGTTTTTACCGTATTGGATGATACGTCCTGGTGCATCAAAGAGTACGTCTGGAGCTGTTCCTGCTTCGATGGCTGTTGTGATTTTTTCAGGACCTGACTTGAAGTCGATGGTTTCCAATTTCACTTTTATATCTGGGTTTGCTTTTTCAAACGCTTCGATGATTGATTTTTCATAAGTTCCAACACCGTCACCAGTTTTTTCTTGGGTAAATACTGGGAATGCCCACCAAGTGATTTCTGTTTTGGCACCGTCACCACCTGATTTGGCAGCATCTTTACTTCCGCCAGAATTGCCACAAGCAGCAAGACCAAGAACCGCAGCACCCGCAAGTACTGTACAAGCTAATTTTCTAAATTTCATTTGTATTCTCCTATGTAATAAGCGTATCCAACTTGGATAATGAGTTCTTTATTTCTTGTATGCGATTTCATTTCATCCTACTCATCCATCACTCTCCTCTGTTTTTTATTAAGTCAGTAAGTACTTAATCATCTACACCTAAAATTTCATTAATACTATTTTTATATAAGATTGCTTTTGCTCCATAGATTGCTTGAATGCCACCCTTCACTTCTAAGACATCAACTGCACCAATTTGTTTTAAAAGTGCTTTATCAACTTGATTAACTTCTTTTACAGCTACACGTAAACGTGTCACACAAGCATCTACATCTTCTATATTATTTGATCCACCCAAGGCTCTGATAATTTGTAGGCTATCCTGTTTTAAATAATCTGCAGTATTTGAAGTTGAATCTGCGGATTCAGAAATTTCTTTAGAATCTACTTCTTCTCCTCGTCCTGGCGTTAGAACGTTGAATTGAGTAATGAACCATCTAAAAATAATATAATACAAAACACTCCAAATAAGTCCAATTGGAATCTGAAGAACCCAATTCGTCTTAGCGTTCCCCTGCAAAATTCCAAATAAAGTGAAATCGATTACACCTCCTGAAAATGTGTTTCCTATTGAAATATTTAAGACGTCTGCAATAAAGAAGCTAACACCATCAAGGAATGCGTGAACAACATATAGAACCGGACTGACGAATAGAAACATAAATTCAATTGGTTCTGTAATACCGGTAATAAAAGATGTTAAAGCAACTCCAAAAAACAAACCCGCGTATTTTTTACGACGATTTTTAGGAACACTATGGTACATCGCTAAACAGGCAGCCGGTAAACCGAACATCATTGTTGAGAAACGACCTGCAAAAAACCTTGTTCCTTCTGTAAATAATCCAGAATGGGCCGGATCGGCTAATTGAGCAAAAAATATTTTTTGAGCTCCAACCACTGTTTGTCCTGCAACAGTTTCAACACCACCAAGTTCAGTATACCAAAACATAGGGTAAATTATATGATGTAAGCCTACTGCTCCAGAAAGTCTCATTAAAAATCCATATAGAAAAGTTCCAATTGGACCCGCCTGAGAAATATATCCACCTGTAGAAACAAGAAGTTGTTGGAAAGGTGGCCAAATAACAAAGAAGACAAAGCCAATCAAGATAGAAGAGAACGATGTAACAATAGGAACGAAGCGTGAACCTCCAAAGAATCCTAAAGCGGAAGGTAATTGAATATTGTTATATCGGTTGTGCAAATATACGGCAACTATTCCGACAACTAATGCTCCAATAACTCCAGTATCAATTGCAGATCCTTCTGCCATAAAAAGTTTTACCAAAGCTTTGATCGTTGCAGTCATAACTAAGTAACCAGTTACTCCTGCTAACGCAGCGGTTCCTTTATCTCGTTTCGCTAAGCCAATACATAATCCCACACAGAGAAGTAGTGACAAATTACTGAATACAACCTCTCCTGCAGAGCTCATTACTTGGAATATTGATTGAAAAATACTATTGTCTAGTATTGGATAAGTTGCTATCGTGGTTGGGTTTGAAAGTGCACCACCAATCCCCAAAAGTAGACCTGCTGCAGGAAGTATAGCTATAGGTAACATAAAAGCTTTTCCAACTTTTTGTAAAACTTTAAACATAAAACTCCCCCTCACATCTTATTTAAGACTAGCAACGAAGCGTTCTGTAATCTCTTTTGGTCTAGTAATGGCGCCACCAACAACGATGCCTCGCACTCCATATTCAAGGATTTGTTTGGCTTGTTCTGGTGTATGAATTTTTCCTTCTGCAATGACATCTACACCGGCATCACAGAGTTTCTTAATCAATTCAAAATCTGGACCGTCTACTTTTGGACTGTAGGATGTGTAGCCTGATAAGGTTGTTCCGACAAAGTCAATTCCTGCTTCTACAGCTGCTAGCCCTTCTTCGAAGATACTAGTATCAGCCATCAAAAGCTGATTAGGATATTTCTCCTTAACCTGACGAATGAACTCTTGAATTTCCAAACCATCGTAGCGTTCACGCTTGGTACAATCCAGAGCAATCACCTCGATGTCCAGTTCTGCCAATTCATCAACTTCTTTCATAGTAGCCGTGATGAAGGGTTCCTGAGGTGGATAATCACGTTTGATAATCCCAATGATTGGAAGTTTAGTGACTTCCTTAATTTCCTTGATATCGCGAACACTGTTTGCTCGGATACCGACTGCTCCACCTTGCTCAGCCGCTTTGACCAGCAAGGGAATCACCCCTCCCGCTTCTGTATAAAGCGGTTCATGAGGAAGAGCCTGACAAGAAACGATGATTCCATCTTTGATTTGCTCAATCAAGGCTTCTTTGCTAATCTGTGGCATCCTCTTTCCTCCTTTTCTTTATTTCTATGAGATTATTATACCTTAAAATTAAAACGCTTTCAATAGTTTGTAGTATAATAGATTTCAGTTTCAAAAACTAGCCAAGTCAAACAGCTCCTCTAAAAGTACTTTCAGAGGAGCAAGTCGACCTATAAATAGGAGAATACCAAAATTTATTTTACAATTTCTGACAATTTTACTTTGCGATCTTCAAACATAGACTGGGTACAAGCATCTGCAGTAGCAATTGCTTCTAGGGCAGCTTCACCTGTCAAAAGTTTTGCAAATTCTTCTGATACTGGAGCTCCTTCCATAATCTCATGCAGATAGCGCATTTCTTTATCAATGACAGATGATAGCCATAATGGAGTACGTTTACCTGGTTTACCATAAGCAATTGCTCCATCCATCTCTGTACTATGATAGATACGAGTCCGATCATCATCTTCTTCTTGCGATTCGTGAATCAAGAAATAGCTTTCTTGCCCATCTAGCTTAAGAGTTCCTTTACAGTTGAATAAGTCTAAGCGGATGGCACCTTTGCTTCCTTGGATTAAGACATAATGTTCACCCCAACGATAAGCTGAACCCCATTCTAACAAAGCAAAACGCTTATTAGAAAATTCCATATTGACAAAAATCATATCATCTTCATCACCGAAATGTTCACCTTCATGGGCCACATTTCCACCTGTCATGGTTACAGTTTCAGGCATGCCCCCCATAAGGAATTGAACGCAATCCAATTCATGGATGTGGTGATACAAGTGACCACCTGATTTTTCACGAATTTTTTTCCATGATACTGACGGTTGTTGTTCTTCCCAACCATTACGAGCTGTATGACAATATAGAACGTCTCCGATAACTCCTTGATTAATGAGTTCTTTTGCATGATGAACACCATTAAAGAAATTCATAATATGTCCTGCCATAAAGGTTACATTGTTTTCTTTACACGCATCTACCATCTCGCGACAATCTTGATAAGAAAGCGCAATTGGTTTTTCACAGAAAACATTTTTACCATGCTGTGCAGCCTTAATAACCGGTTCCTTATGAAGATTATTTGGAGTTGCGACGATAACACAATCTACTTCATCGCTAGAAACCAACTCATCTAAGGAACTTGCTACTTTTGCTCCCAATTCTTCTGCAATCGCCTCTGCATTATCTGGATCATAGAGAAGAGTAATCTCTGCTCCATCATTCTTTTGCATGTAGCGAGCCAATTCAGCTCCAAAATACCCTGCTCCAACAACACCGTATTTAACCATGTTTTTTCTCCTTTATTTTGTTAAATCATTAATTTCCAAATCTATATACTGAACTACATTGCTTAAATGCAATTCATTTCTCGACCACGAATCATATTTTTCAAACAGTACACCTATGTGATGATTTGGCAATTCTGTAATCGCAGAATAGGCATAACCATACGAAGGCAAATCAATATCATAGTGGTATTTCCAATCAATACTATCATCTTCTTTATTGACTAAACCGACAACTAATTGACCTCCCTTACGGCCACTTCTAGAATTTGGTGTACTCAAAATGACTGCTTCTTTTCCATCAATTAATTGAGAGTATTTAATTGCAGATACTTGTGTGCCATATGAAGTTTGTTGGATTCCATCAATATACGAAACTTCCGACCATGTTTCTCCAGAATCTCTACTAGTCATATAAGCTATCTTACCTGTAGTGGTTCTAAAGAATGTTCTAATCACACCATCTCTCAGTTCAACCATTTGTGCTTCTGCTGTTGCATTTTCAAACGGAATTGAAGCTGAGGATTTCTTCCATGTTTGACCACTATCATCAGAAATGAGATAGGTTAGTTCTCCACTAGTATATGTTGCAAAAATCAATCTGTTACTTGATTTTAATGCTAAACCTTGTCCGGGACATAAGTAAGTTCCATTATGTTTTTCTCCTAAGAACGGAGGCAACAACTTAAATTGTTCCCAACTCTCTCCTCTATTCTGACTAGTTGTCATTGCTATATAATTAGTAGGAGTCACTTTAAATAACGAATCTTTGTAGAAAACATTCATAGGGACCTGTTTTCCATTATGTTTTTCTCTTAAAGAGCCACTATCAAAATCAACCGAATATTGTTCGACTGTTAAAGACTTTCCTCCCTCCAAAACTTCATACTTATCATTTATAGTATAATTTGTAGGTTTATTAGTTGTTTCATCATAAACGACACCATTTTCTCTAACTGTATAACGGAAATCGTTATCTCCATTCTTCTTTAGTTTTAAATAATAATGACCATTTATTTCTTTAAAACCTGAGTCGGCTTTATTTGCATTATTATTTCCAATACCCGCAGGCATAACATCAGCTAGTAATATCGTTTTCCCAGATTTTTTATCTTCAACAATGGATGAATCTATGAATGAAGCACTTCCACTAATTTGACTATTCTTTAATTTATTATCTCGTGGCCAGTAAACTAACTGCTCCTCATAGTCATTAAACTTCATAGCAAAAATTGGCTCACTCCACGTTTTCCCATTATCATCACTATAAGAAGTGGCAATATTAATCTTACTTTTAGAATCATGAGTCCCACCATAACGTGCATCAATACTTGATAGAACTCTTCCACTACTTAATGTATATAGTGTCGGTATTCTAAAATAGTTAGCTTGAGTAGAATCTCCTGATTGGAAAATTAACTGAAATGGATTTGACAAGGGAATATTTGAAACTTCCTGATCACTAATTGCTTTGTTAAATAGACTGATTTCATCAATACTTCCTTTTGCGAGGTAATGTTCCTTACCTTCACGATTAACAGCTCCTAGTGTTGCCTTATCTATACCATTTATATTTGAAATTGGCAAAAATGTATCAACTGTTTCAGAGAACACTTCTATTCCATTAACATACATTGTGTATGTTTTATCTTTAGAATCAGATACAAATACTAGTGTATTTTCAACTGCCTGTCCTTTATGCTTTCCCCATAATGAAGCTGGTCTAGAAAATAAATAATTTATTCCCTTTTGGGCGTCTCTTATTTCTACACCTATCTCACCAGAATCTCTCATGAAAATTGAAAAGTAATTATTTTTAAAGCCTGCTTTACTATTAGATAGGCCAAACAAAGCTTGAAGAGAGTTTGGTTTATCTGCTTTAAATTTCATTACTACTGTCTGACTCTCTCCAGACAATTTATCTAATAACAAAGAGCTGATATCTATACTCTTATTGTTCAGTTGATATGAACCTCCTTGAAAAATAGGAGATATGGACAGTTGACCATAGTTTAATTCATTCGCATGAATCAAAGTGGGGACTCCCATTAAAAGACTAATGCCTACAACAGAAATTCCTAGTTTTGAATAAAGACCTCTTTTATTCATTTTTTTCCTTCTTTCGTCTACTTCACAGATCCTTCTGATAATCCACTTGCAATCTTATTTTGGATGATAGAGAAGAAAATAATTGATGGAAGAACTACAATAACAGACGCTGCCATCATATCTCCCCAGTCTAGTATTTCTGAACCATTAAGTGAACGAAGGGCTACTGCTACTGTCATCTTTCCTGTATTGTTAATTAAAATCAAGGCATACAGGAATTCATTCCAAGCATTGATAAATGTATAAATAGCTGTTGCTACAATACCTGGTGCTACAATCGGTAGCACAACCTTATAAAACGTAACAAATTTATTTGCACCATCAATTCTAGCCGCTTCTTCAATTCCAATTGGAACTGTTTGGAAAAATCCAACTAAGAGCCAAACTGCATATGGAACACTAAAAGATAGATAAACCATCATCAAGCCAAATAAACTATTTGTTAACCCAACTTTAGCAATGGCAATTGAATAGGGAATTGCTAACAAAATTGGTGGGAAAATGTAGGTAATGACGAGTAGTCTCGACATGATTGCTCCCAATTTAGGAAAGAATCGAACAATACCATAGGCTGCCATAGCAGAAATAATAATCGCAATGAGGGTTGTAGCCAAGGCAATGATTAAACTGTTTCGAATGTTATCAATGAAGTGCAAATCGTTGATAACATGAGTGAAATAATCTAATGTAAACTGTTCAGGCCAAAATCGTGTTGGATACTGAGTTAATTCCCCTTTCCCTTTGACAGAAGATATGATAATCCATACCAATGGGAAAATTGCAACGATGGTCGCACCAACTAAAAGTACATGTGAGAGAATATCTAAATAAATACTGGATTTCTTCTTCATTATTTTCTACCCTCCTTTTCCCACTTACTGATGATAGCAAAGTAGATAAAGCAAATCGCCACCAAGAAGATAAAGAGCAATACTGTAACTGCTGAAGCACGACCCAACAATTTAGTTCCCCAACCCAGGTTGTAAGCAAAAATTGGAAGCGTCGTTGTAGCATTGGCTGGTCCACCACCAGTAATGAGGTAGATAATGTCAAAGTTATTAAAGATCCATACAGTTCTCAAAACAACTAGAAGTCCTACAACCACTTTAATATGTGGAAAGACGATAAACTTGAACACCTGCCAACTTGAAGCACCATCTATCTTAGCAGCCTCAAATTGTTCTTCTGGTACTGTTTGCAAAGCTGAAAGCACATTAACCATAATCATTGGTGCTCCAAACCAAATGTTGATAAACACCAAACATAGGAATGCCCATGTACTATCTGTCAAAAATGCAGGTGTATGTTCCATTAAACCTAATTTTACGATTAGATTAGGTAAGTAGCCATAAACCCCGTTTAGAATCCACTGCCAAGAGAAGGCAATAACGATGGTAGGAAATGCCCAAGGAACAATCAATAAGGTCCTATATAATTTCTTGAAGTGGCGTACTCTGTGAAGAGCTAAAGCCAATACAAACCCTACTAAAACTTGACCAACTAATGAGAAAACGGTCCACTTAATTGAATTAAAGAACGCATTAAAGAAGTTGGGATCTGATAGCACAGCTTTATAGTTAGCCAAACCAACAAATTTATAATTAGGCATAATCAAATGCTTATTGGTAAAGCTATAAAAAATACTCGAGAAAAACGGATAAACAAAGAGTAATCCTACGATAATCATAGCTGGCAAAACAAATATCCAGCGAGTTAAATTACGTTCTTTAACCATTCTCCTTCTCCCTTCTTTTACAAGATTGGGCTAGAACTTTTCAGCTCACTAGCCCACCTATTTTCTAGTCTTTTACATCTACTGAACAGCCTCAAATAAATCATTTAATTGTTTTTCTGCTTCTTTTGCTGCTTTCATAGGATCTGTTCCATTTGTAATGATATCTTGGAACATTTGTTCAATAATGTGTTGGTTAGTCAACATACCAGCTTGTACACTTGGTCCATTTTCATAACCAATAGCAGTACCTTTTTTAACAGCTTCAGTAATTACTTCTTCAGCATGTTTAAATTTCTTACGAGTTTCATTTTCTTTATAGGCTGCAGAATCGCTAATCCCCCTAATAGTTGGCAACATACCTACTGGAGTTGAATCAAGGAATTTAACGTAGTCTTCTTCATTATAAAGTGCTTCTAAGAATGCTTTAGCAACTTCTGGATGTTTTGAATTTTTCCAAACAACCATTGGAATGTTTGAGGTTTCAATTCCTTGGTCTTTATCAGACTCTTTGATTTTTGGAATAGGATAAGCATCAATCGAATCAATCAATTGAGGACTGTTGGCATTAATTCCTCCGATATGGAAGCCAGAGTTAAAGTCAAATGCTGTTTTTCCTTGATAGAACAAGGTAGCTTGTTGAAGGACATTAAAGTTCAAAGAATCTTGAGGTGAGATTTCTTTATACAATTTAACCCAGTATTTAATACCATCTTGAGCAAGTTGGCTTGTCAAGTCTGCTTTAAGATCTTTTGTTAAGAGGCTTCCTCCACCACTACGTACGTAGAAGTTCAAGAAACGTGTTGCCATTAAGTCATTTGTTCCAAACGGAACAGACAAGCCATAAACTCCAGCTTCTTTCAATTTTTTAGAAGCTTCATAGAGTTGATCCCAAGTTTTAGGAACCTCAATATTATGTTCTTTTAACAAATCTGTTCTAACCCACATGACTTGTGCATGTGAATAAAGAGGAACAGAGTAGTAATCATCTCCGATTTTTGCTTCATTTAAGGCAGTTTCGTTAAATTTATCTTGTCCAATACGCTTGATAGAATCATTTAGCGGAACCAAAGCATCTGAGTTGACCATTTCCATTACTTGGTTAGGAAGAGCTGTACTGATATCTGGCACATTTCCATTTGCTAAACCTGTAGTCCATTTAGTATAGAAGTCATTCCAAGAAAATGTTTCAATCTTGATTTTCGTTTTTGGATGCTTTTGCATGAAAGCATCTGCTGATTTTTGAATACTTTCTAAACGGGGTCCTTGAGTAAAGGAGTGCCACATTGTAATCTCACCAGATAATTCTGTTGGTGGTTCAGTACTAGTTGTAGCTTCTTTTTTTCCTGAACAAGCTACCAAGGCAACAGCCGCTAGCGCAATTCCAGCTAGACATAAAAACTTTCTCATTTTTTTCATCGTTCTTCTCTTTCTACATTAAGAAATCGCAACTTTAAAGACAACTTTTTTCACAGGTTCATCATTTATACGAACCTTGGGTTGATGTAAATCTTCTGGAAAAGTGATGAGGCATTCACCAGCTCTCAAATGAACCAACTGTTCCACTTTCCCTGTGTATAATTCAATATCTTTCTCTTCATCATATTCTTGGGTAACGCTTACATTTTCCGGCGATGTAACAGCCATGGCTTCTTCGTTTTCCAAAACTAAATGAATATCCAAATATTTTTGGTGTGTTTCAAAGAAAGCCCCTGCTTGACCATCTGCTAGATAAGTAAAGCAATTCCCAAACAATCGATTACCATCGATAGCAATCGAACCTTCTGTTAAATTTTCTAGTCCTGTTTTTTCTAGAAAATCTATTAATGTTGCAAAATGTGGATTTACTCCCACATAAGTTCCTAAACGGCTAATTTTTGTAATAATCATCTCTTCTAACCTCCTTTCTCAATCTATTTCTCCTATCCAAGTTCCCCATTCTTCTGTCTAGCATTTTCTACTAGAAGGACATAAAAACACTACTCTCTAGCCTATACTCTTTGAAAATCTCTTCAAACCACAGTCGCTTCACCTTGGATTATATACGTCAGTCTTATCTACAACCTCAAAGCGGTGTTTTGGGCAATCTGCTACTAGCTTGCTAGTTTCTTCTTTGATTTTCATTCAGTATCTCCTCAATCTTCACAAGGAGGTCTGATTTTTCTAGCGACAAACAGAATAAATAAGTTAGTTCAATTAGCTACCTTCCTTATAGATGAAATTGATATTCATGAAGGAAGTCGCCCTTTATTTTTTGCAAAAGATACTAGTATGAATCTATTTGGGGACTTGAATTTATAAGCTGCTCACTTCGTTTTTCTAAAATAATTCTAATCTATTATTCTAGCACTAATAGACTCTTTGGCTAAATCTCCTTTCTACATCTCGTTTCACCAAAAACTTTTAAGAGAGAAATACTCTATATTTCATTCTCTAAATTAGTTTTGTTACCGTTTTCAATTAGAGTATACTTTTTTTTTTTAGTATTTCAAGTCTTTTTCTAATTTGGAATTTAGTTTCAAATCTTTTTTAACTATATCAAGTATATTAAAAGTACTTTCAAAAATAATCAAATTCTTACAATACTTGTTTCGAGTGGACAAGATAAGAAAACAAGAAAGTCAATTTTAGGAGAAGAGAAGGTTAATAGTCACATAATATATTGAATCTATAACAGTACACCTTGACTGCTAAAATTTTTCTATAAATTAATTTGACTTTCCTGATAGAGTTGTTCACATCTTATTTCAATCTACTATATTTTATAGAACAGACTACTCTGAAAGTAGTTTCAGACCTCTTATGATTTCGTATCAGCCTGAATGTCATCAAAAAAAGATAGCAGGCTTAAAAACCTGCTATCTCCTTCTATTTTTACAAAATCAAATGTTTAGAATTCTTCTCTTATTGTTCTCTCTTTTTCCCTAGCGTAAACAGACCAAGGAAGAAAGCTGTTAGTCCTAGTGAAGCTAGGAGGTCACTCTCCTTGTTTCCTGTTTCAGGAAGTGCCTGCTGAGCAAGAGGAGCTTTGTAAGTATAATCTTCTTTTGTAGTAAGAGTTACAAGCGAATCAGATCCCTTATACTCTGCGATTTCATGAACAGCTGGCTCTGTACCATTAACTCCCCCTGTAAATTCTGGAACTTCATGCACCGCTGCTTTGCTACCATTTACTCCGCCAGGAACTCTGGCACCTGCTAGATTTACAGGAAGATTATGCATACTTTCGATGCTTCCTTTAGCTATACCAATAATTTCCTGTCCGATATCTTCCTTATCTACTGCAAACAACAAGGTCTTGCTATCATACTGGGTTAGGAAAGTCGCTGTTTTACCATTTGCCAATTGAAGTGTTGGAGCCTTGTTGACCAATACTTCTGAGTCGAACTCCAAGCCAATAACTCCTTTGCCCATCTCTCCTTTGCCCATCTCTCTAGTTCGCTTCACTTTCGCTTCGGTAGGAGAAATCAGATTTTTGCTCAAAAATTCCCAATTAAATTTTCTAAATGATAGGGTATAGGCATTTTGTCCTTTTTCAGTATGTTCATACAAGATGCCATACTCCCCATTTCCTAATTCTTGGAGCGAATTATAGGCAAACTCTCCTTTTTGAATTGGATTGTGTTTGAGCCAAGTCAACTCACCATTTTCTTCGACACGTGCCAAGTGGACCATCCCATTTTCACGTTTCGGTCCACCTGCATTACTGAGGATGATGTATTCTTTTCCTTCGTGCATCGTATGGATAGCAGACATTTGAACATAGACATCTTTAACCTGTGGATAACGTTTGATATCCTTCTCCCAAGTCACTCCTCCGTCTTTACTTGTAGCAACCTGAAGATCTCCAGTCAAACCACGCATAAAGAGTTTAACATCTCCATTGTTTAGTTGTACCACCGTTGATTCTGTATTTTGCGCACGTTTATTGTTCATCGTAGAAGAGTGGATCTTTTGACCGTCTACCTGACGGTTATCGTTGACCGCTTCTCCAGCATGCCAAGTTTTTCCATGATCATCTGAATAGATGACACGAGAAGATTGCGAGCCATTTAAGTGAGATACATTATTAGTCGTATAAACCGGTATCAAAATCCGTCCCTTGTGAGGCCCATTCCGAAGTACAATTCCTGTTCCAGGACCTACACCCAAGAATTTCATCCAATCGGCTTTGACCATCGGAGTAATATCTTGAGGCGCTGACCATGTCTTCCCGTCGTCATCACTGTAGGACATCCATAGATAGCTATCCTTGGCAATTCTAAATGGAGAAGTTTTGTTTGTTGTGAAGTAGATATTTCCTAGTAATTGGTCACCCTTGTATAGATCACCCTTGTCGCTATAGGCTGGTTTAACAGGATCTACAACAACGCGATAGTCTGTCGCCTTACCATCTGGTGTATAGACAGTACCATTTTCTCGAATGGTATAAGCTTCCTTTTCTCCCTCACGATAGAGGATTTGATAGGTTTTTCCATCGATTTCTTTGTAGGCTTCTTCTTTTTGTGAAGACATTCCAAAGATTCCCTTCCCTTCTGGGAACATGTCATAGATAGAAAAGATTCGTTTGGTTTCAGGATCTTGAACCAACACCATATCGATATTCACTGGTGAACCGATCGATGGGTCAGAAGCTTTTGGATTGTCACGTAAGTTGGTAATGGTTACTCGGTCACCCCAAGTTTTACCATTATCTTCACTACGTCTGATGACCATACCGATATCACCCCAGTCACTCGAATGGAGACGGCGTTCATCTGCACCTGCGATCAAAGTTCCTTTATCTGTCTTGAGAAGTGCTGGAATACGATAACTCTTGATTCCATCTTTATTTGGTTTGTTGTTCATTCCCCCTTCAAAGACGTCTTCTTTCTCTGAGATTTTCGCACCTTCTGGAAGTTTCTTCTCCAAATCACCTCTTTCAAATAGTTGGCTTCTCGTCTGAACTTCTTCTGGGCTTAAGGCACGATTATACACAGTGAGATTCCGAATCTGTAGATTTGACCCCCAAACCGTATTGTTGGCACGCTTGGTTGCTCCGATTTGCACATGCGTTACATCTGGCATATCTTTAATGAAATTGCCAGATTTCAGACTTGTTCGAGATAAAACACCATTAACATACAGGCGAACTCGACCATTTGGCAATTCTGCTGTTGGTTTTTCAACTGTGAAAGTCACAGAATTCCACTGACCTGGTTTAACTTTTAAGGGTGCATCGTTGTAATTATTGTAAAACTGTTTCCCATCCGAACCACGCCCCTCTAGAGTAGCAGTATTATTGTAAACTGCCATAGTGAAGTACTCATCTTTTTTAGTAGCACTTGACACAGAAAAGAGATTATAGAATGCTGGAGCCTTGGCATCTGGCTTAAACTCCATGTGAACTGTTGCGTTTTCAAGTTTCTTTAGTTTATCTAGTTCACTTGATAAATCAACTCTCTGACCATTTGAAGCATTGGTTTCAACATCTTCTTTTTCTATCACTGTTTCGACATTTTCCAAATCTCGTGCATAGTAATCTCTTGGAATTTTTTCTTCTTGCTTATCTTTCCTTTCTTGTTCTTGCTTATTGCCAGAAAGTTCAGTCTCTGAAGAAGGCTGGCTCTTTTCTGTATCAGTTAGGGTTGAGCTCTCCCCCGAAAGTTGAGTTTCATTTGCCAGAGGTTGCTCACTTGCCCCTTCTTGAGCTAAAACAGGAGACGTTCCAAATACCACTGCTCCTACAATCATAGAAACCGCTCCTACCGATAGTTTCCTAATGCTATAACGACACTTACGTTCTTGAACACTCCGATTCATACTGATCCTCTCTATATCTATATCCCGATTTCTGAAATAAGACATTTACTCCAGAAAATGCACTTAGTTTGTCTTTTATTAACTTTCTTTTACTACAGTTCATTTAAATGACAAAAATGAACTAAACAAACTATCTCAAATTGGTGCCAAATTTCCCCTCTCCTTTCTCCAATCAGACTCCTGCCAATCTAGTTTATCTACCAAGACACCGCTGCAATTAAACTAAAATATCTCTTTATAAGCAAATGATGGACATCAGCTTATGCTATTTACACCATACTTCCTGCTCAATCCTTATCGAACACTTTTTCAAATAGCTTTTCATAAGCATAAATACTTGTAGAAATAATGGGAAATATAATCAAGCTCACAATCAGAATCTTATCCAGCTTAAAGGGGACAATCCCAAATAAGTGAAGAAATAAATCAATCAGAAAACTGTCGAAAAAAACTGTCAAAAGTAGTTCAACTTGTCTTTTTCTCTGCTTTTTTGTCTTGAATGCCTTAAATATCATATTATTCCCCTTTTCTAAGCTTCAATCCCTTCTCTCTATCTGTTATTTCGCATAGCTACTACTATTTTTACAGCAATCTATCTTTAAATATACATAAAGATAGATTCTATCACTTTTTATAAGTGTTAGTAAATTTATTATACCTTATTTTTAAAACGCTTTCAATATAGTGTAATATAGTAGATTTTAGTTTCAAAAAAATCTTTTATATAATAATGTCCTTGAAAGTAGTTTCAGCTGAACATTTATAGTCCATAAAAAGAAAACAGAAACTCATCTGTTTTTATACTCAATAAAAATCAAAGAGCAAACTAAGAAGCTAGCCGCATGATGCTCAAAACACTGTTTTGAGGTTGTAGATAAGACTGACAAAGTCAGCTCAAAACACCGTTTTGAGGTGGCAGATAGAACTGACGAAGTCAGCTCAAAACACCGTTTTGAGGTGGCAGATAGAACTGACAAAGTCAGCTCAAAACACCGTTTTGAGGTGGCAGATAGAACTGACGAAGTCAGCTC